>ERZ773108.4218-NODE-4218-length-10222-cov-3.396282_pt1 | contig 10222 bp, 5 predicted proteins | sample MGYA00580570_ERZ773108 | MGnify/ENA primary metagenome ERZ773108 (study PRJEB29015, sample SAMEA2737840) | human gut metagenome | biome: human gut; feature: human-associated habitat; material: faeces | place: China | collected 2012 ...
GTTATTCGCTCCCCCTATGATTCCGGGTTACAGTGTATCCAACGGTTTCGAAATGAACTTACAGGATAAGACAGGCGGTAGTCTGGATAAATTCTATGAAGTAGCTCAGGACTTTATCACCAAGCTACAGGCACGCCCCGAAATTCAGTCGGCACAGACTTCGTTCAACCCGAACTTCCCGCAGTACATGATCGATATCGATGCCGCTGCTTGTAAGAAGGCCGGATTATCTCCGAGCGACATCCTTACTACCCTGCAAGGATATTACGGTGGTCTATATTCGTCCAACTTCAACCGGTTCGGTAAGATGTACCGTGTAATGGTGCAAGCGGATCCCGATTTGCGTAAGAATATGGAGTCCATGAAGAACATCAAGGTAAAGAGCGGTAACGATATGGCTCCGATTTCCCAGTTCATCTCTGTAGAGAAGGTATACGGACCTGATATTATCAGCCGTTTCAACTTGTATACTTCCATGAAGGTGATGGTAGCTCCGGCTTCCGGTTATACTTCCGGTCAGGCACTGGCTGCACTGGCAGAAGTGGCCAAAGAAAACCTTCCGGCAGGTTACACTTATGAACTAGGAGGCATGGCTCGTGAGGAAGCACAAAGTAGCGGCAGTACGACTGGTTTGATCTTTATCCTTTGTTTCGTATTCGTTTATTTGCTGTTGAGTGCTCAGTACGAAAGTTATATTCTTCCGCTGGCCGTATTGTTATCCATTCCGTTCGGTTTGCTAGGCAGCTTCCTGTTCGTCAACGGAATGAGCGCGATCGGTAGTATATCGGCCTTGAAAATGATACTCGGTACCATGTCCAACAATATCTATATGCAGATTGCGTTGATCATGTTGATGGGTCTGTTGGCAAAGAACGCGATCCTGATTGTAGAGTTTGCCCTCGACCGTCGTAAGATGGGTATGAGCATCACATGGGCAGCCGTTCTGGGTGCCGGTGCCCGTCTCCGCCCGATCCTGATGACCTCATTGGCTATGGTAGTCGGTCTGCTTCCGTTGATGTTCGCATTCGGTGTAGGTGCCCACGGTAACCGTACACTGGGTACAGCTTCTATTGGTGGTATGTTGATCGGTATGATCTGCCAGATCTTCATCGTTCCTGCTTTGTTCGTTATCTTCCAGTACCTGCAAGAGAAGGTTAAACCGATGGAATGGGAAGACATCGACAATACGGATGCCGTAACTGAGATTGAACAATACGCTAAATAATGAAATTCGATATGAAGAAACAGATTCTATATATGTTGTGTGCAACTGCTCTCCTGAGCAGCTGCCACATCTATAAGTCGTATGACAGACCCGAAGATATTACCGCTTCCGGCCTGTATCGTGATCCGGCAGCGGACAATGATACATTAGCTTCGGATACCACCAACTTCGGTAACCTGCCGTGGAGAGAAGTCTTCACCGACCCACAGCTCCAGTCTCTCATCGAACAGGGACTGAAACAAAACACTGACCTCCTTTCCGCTGCATTGAACGTCAAAGCGGCAGAAGCGTCTCTGATGTCAGCCCGACTGGCTTATGCACCGTCCATCGGTTTGTCTCCACAGGGAACAATCAGCAGTTTTGACAAGAACGCAGCAACTAAAACGTACTCATTGCCGGTTACTGCCAGTTGGCAAGTAGACCTGTTCGGGCAACTGCTGAACTCCAAACGAAATGCACAAGTCACCCTGAAACAGACAAAGGCTTATCGCCAGGCTGTACAGACACAAGTTATTGCCAACATTGCCAACATGTATTATACCTTGCTTATGCTCGACCGCCAGCTGGAGATCACTCAGGCTACGGCTGAGGTACTGAAACGTAATGCTGAAACCGTACAGGCACTTTCGGAAAGATCGACCTACACATCTGCCGCTTTAGCACAAAGCAAAGCTGCCTATGCACAAGTAGTGGCTTCCATCCCCGACATCGAGCAGAGCATCCGCGAAACGGAAAATGCCCTGTCTACCTTCTTGGGAGAAGCTCCGCACGCGATCAAACGTGGTGTACTGGAAGCACAGGCACTTCCTGAGGAACTTTCCGCAGGGATTCCTTTGCAGTTGTTATCTAACCGTCCGGACGTAAAAGCAGCCGAAATGTCTTTGGCAAGCTGCTATTATAATACGAACTCTGCCCGTGCCGCTTTCTATCCGCAGATCACTCTCAGCGGTTCTGCCGGATGGACAAACAGTGCAGGTTCCGCCATTATCAATCCGGGTAAGTTACTGGCTTCCGCTATCGGTTCACTGACTCAGCCATTGTTCTACCGTGGTACGAATATCGCCCGCCTGAAAGCAGCGAAAGCACAGGAAGAACAAGCTAAATTATCTTTCCAGCAAACATTGTACAATGCCGGAAGCGAAGTCAGCAATGCGCTAAGTTTATACCAAAACACCAGTAAAAAGGCTGAATCCCGCCAAATGCAGGTAGAATCTGCCAAGAAAGCTTCGGAAGATACAAAAGAATTGTTTAACTTAGGGACGTCAACCTATCTGGAAGTATTGTCGGCACAGCAATCTTATCTGAGCGCACAGATTTCTCAGGTTTCCGACTGTTTCGACAAGATGCAGGCTGTGGTCAGCCTCTACCAGGCATTAGGCGGTGGAAGAGAAGATTAACTTTAAACATATACTATTATGATTAGTCCGTTAGCTTACGTAGACCCCGAAGCGAAATTAGGCAAGAATGTAACTGTCTTGCCTTTCGCCTACATCGAGAAAGATGTGGAAATCGGCGATGACTGTACCATCATGTCATACGCCAGTATCCTGAAAGGTACAAAAATGGGGAAAGGAAACAAAATACATCAGAATGCTGTCCTGGGAGCAGAACCGCAAGACTTTCACTATACAGGGGAAGAAAGCAGTCTGATCATCGGAGACAATAACGATATCCGTGAGAATGTAGTAATCAGCCGTGCCACTTTTGCAGGAAATGCTACCAGAATTGGAAACGGGAACTACCTGATGGATAAGGTACACCTTTGCCATGATGTGCAGATCAGCAATAATTGTGTGGTAGGAATAGGTACTACAATTGCAGGAGAATGCTCATTAGATGATTGTGTGATCCTAAGCGGCAACGTAACGTTGCACCAATATTGTCACATTGGTAGCTGGACACTTGTACAAAGCGGATGCCGCATCTCCAAAGATGTTCCTCCCTACGTAATTATGTCCGGCAATCCTGTTGCCTATCATGGAGTGAATGCAGTCGTTCTGTCACAGCATCACAATACGTCGGAAAGAATCCTTCGTCATATTGCCAATGCTTACCGGTTGATCTATCAAGGTAATTTCAGTGTTCAGGATGCTGTCCAGAAGATTATCGATCAGGTTCCGATGAGTGAAGAAATCGAGAATATCGTGAATTTCGTAAAAGGTTCGGAACGTGGGATTGTGAAATAGACAAAATACACTTTTCATAGAGAAAGGGTGATGTCTTTTTACGGACATCACCCTTCTTATTTATTCAAACTCCAGCGTACCGAAGAAGTCGGGACGATGGAAGTCCGGTTTCTCAATCTTTATCGGATTCCATGACAGGAAGTGAGGGGTTTGCAGTTCATCCCCGCATTTATAGAAATTCGCTTTAACTTCCTTTCCATCCAGTGACTGTATCTGATGCTTGAAGAATGCAGCATAAGGAATAATCAAGGCTACTTCCCAAGTCGTATCGTCCACACGTTCTTCGAAGGGTTCATTGCCCAGACTGGACCAACGCTGCACGAGAGCCGTCACTTCTTTCGGAGCGTGTTCCCGACCGTTACGGGCTGGTCCGGCACCGATCAGAATCGTTCCGATGCAGTTACATTCTATATTATAATAGATTCCGTCACTGGCCGGAACAGAGAAAAACTCCACACAGGAATCAGTCCATACAGATCCATTGTCTTCTCCATACTTGGCACGTACACTTTCTTCTCTGACTTTGAAGTGCAACAGAATAGAATCTTTGGTATGCGCAATCCGGAAACTTACTTTTGGCTTGTAAGGATATTCAGCCCAGTTGACACACTGAACCGGCTGGAAATCTATCTTTTCCTCATCAAATAATTTAGGAAGCGAACAAGCCTCTACATTAGCAGAACTAATTTTCTTTACTTTCATATATCTTTCGTTTGGAGGATACAAATATAGTTACTTTCTCCTAATAAGGTTCCCGAAAATCAAATAAAAACAATATATTTGCCATTAGTAATACCCTAAACAACCGAATTAGTGAGAAAAACAATCCTTTTATTTCTGCTATTTTTAAGCGTAACTGCTGTCCGTACGTTAGGACAAAATATTACTTTCAGCCATTTGACCACAGATGACGGACTTTCCCAGTTTTCCGTCAACAGCCTGTACATTGACGAACGGGGCATTATATGGATAGGTACGCGCGAAGGGCTGAACCGTTATAACGGTAACGATATCAAAAGTTTCAAGCTCAAGAAGAATGATCCGAACAGTCTGTTCAGCAATACCGTACTCCGTATCACAGGTAATAAGAACGGGAAGGTTTACCTGCTTTGCACCGACGGTGTAGCCGAATTTGACATGACCACTCAACGATTCAAAACCCTACTGCAAGGCAATGTGGACGCTATCTACTACAACGAAAAACTATATATCGGAAAAAGAGAAGAAGTATTCGTTTTCAACGAGAACACGAACAACTTCGACCTTTACTACCACCTTGCCGGGAAAGACATTAACCTATCCTGCCTCCATCTGGACGAGAAGAAAAACCTGTGGATGGGAACCACCAGCAATGGTGTTTACTGCCTGTCGGACGACAAGCAACTCTCTCAGCCCATCACGAAAGGAAACATAGCCAGCATCTACGAAGACTCATCCAAAGAACTGTGGATTGGCAGCTGGGAGGAAGGGCTCTACCGTATCCGCACAAACGGCACTATCGACAACTTCCGCCACGACCCGAAGAATCCGAACAGTATATGTTCCGATTTTGTCAGAAGCTGCTGTGAAGATAATCTGGGAAATCTATGGATCGGAACTTTCCACGGCTTGAACCGCTACGACAAAAGCACAGGACAGTTCCAACTTTATACCGCCAATGACAACAAACCCGACGGACTCACCCACTCTTCCATCTGGTGTATCGTGAAAGACGAACAGGGAACCCTATGGCTGGGAACTTACTTTGGCGGCGTCAACTACTTCAATCCGGAATATGAAATCTATACCCGCTATAAAGTGGGAGACACGGAGAAAGAAGGATTAAGCAGTCCCATCGTCGGCAGAATGACGGAAGACAAAGACGGTAACTTATGGATCTGCACCGAAGGCGGTGGCGTGAACGTCTACAACCGGAAAAACAATACTTATCGCTGGTACCGCCACGAAGAAGGCAAGAACAGTATCTCGCACAACAACGTCAAGGCAATCTATTACGACCGGACAGAGGAGATTATGTGGATCGGCACACACTTGGGAGGACTGAACAAACTCGACCTGCGCACCAACCGCTTTACCGTTTACCGGATGAAAGCGGGCGACCCGACCACACTGCCCTCGGACATTGTACGCGACATCGTGCCCTACGAAGACAAACTGATCATCGCCACACAAAATGGAGTCTGCCTTTTCAATCCGGCAACGGGCACCTGTGAACATCTTTTCAAGGATACCAAAGAAGGCAGAAATATCGGTATGGTGGCCAGCCTCTACATCGACAAGGATGAAACGCTATGGGTTTCCGCTACCGGAGAGGGCGTATATTCTTACCGCTTCGACACCGGCAAGCTCACCCACTATGCACACAATCCCTCCATTCCGAACACTCTCAGCAACAACAATGTCAACAACATCATGCAAGACAGCAACGGCAACCTGTGGTTCTCCACTTCCGGAAGCGGGCTCGACCGTTACCGCAAGGAGAGCAACGACTTCGAAAACTTCGACATGCAGAAAGACGGACTATCCAGCGACTGTATCTACGAAGTATTCGAATCGTCCATACAAAAGGGAGACTTGCTGCTGATTACCAATCAGGGATTCTCCCAGTTTGACTATCCGCAAAAGAAGTTTTACAACTACGGTACAGAGAACGGATTCCCGCTGACTGCCGTCAACGAAAACGCATTGTTCGTAACGCATGACGGAGAAGTATTTCTAGGCGGCATCCAAGGCATGATTTCTTTCTGGGAAAAGAAACTGCACTTTACGCCCAAGTCCTACAGCATCATCCTTTCCCGCCTGCTGGTCAACGGAAAGGAGATCACTGCCGGAGACGACACCGGCATCTTGGAACAGTCCATCGCCTATACACCGGAAATCAGCCTGAAAGCCGACCAATCCATGTTCAGCATAGAATACGCCACTTCCAACTTCATCCCTGCCAACAGGAATGAAATCGTCTACCGCCTCGAAGGTTTCTCCGACGAATGGAATCACACCGACCGCAAACAGACGCTTATCACTTATACCAACCTGAATCCGGGCAAATATACGCTCGTCATCAAGTCGGACGGAGACGGTATCGAAGAAGCCCGACTACTGATCCGTGTATTACCGCCTTGGTATGAGACATGGTGGGCTTATCTGATTTACACCATTTGTACCGTCAGTCTGTTATGGTATCTCATTCAGAACTACAATTCCCGCATCAAACTGCGTGAGTCACTGAAATATGAAAAGAAGCACATCGAAGACCTCGAAGCATTAAACCAATCCAAGCTGCGCTTCTTTACCAACATCTCCCACGAATTCCGCACTCCGCTGACGTTGATCGTAGGACAGGTAGAAACGCTGTTGCAAGTACAGACATTCACACCTAATATTTATCACAAGATATTGGGAATTTACAAAAACAGCCTCCAACTGCGTGAACTAATTACGGAACTGCTCGACTTCCGCAAGCAGGAACAAGGGCACATGAAAATCAAAGTCAGCCGACATAATCTGGTGAACTTCCTGTACGAGAATTATCTGTTATTCCTTGAATACGCCAGCAGCAAGCAAATCAATTTCAAGTTCAACAAGCAGTCGGATGATATTGAAGTATGGTACGACCAGAAGCAGATGCAGAAGGTAGTGAACAATCTGCTGTCCAACGCATTGAAGCATACGAAAGCGGAAGATACCATCTCCATCAACGTATCGCAGGAGGATAAATACGTCATTATCGAGATCAAAGACACGGGAACAGGCATTGCCGCCGCCGAGATCGACAAGATATTCGACCGTTTCTACCAGACCGAACGCCTCGACTCGCTGAATACCGGAGCCGGCACAGGCATCGGACTGGCGTTGACAAAAGGTATCATCGAACTTCATCACGGAACCATCCGTGTAGAGAGCGAACCGGGCAAGGGAAGCCGTTTTATCATTACGTTGAAATCGGGCAACCAGCACTTTACTGAGGAACAAATCATACGGGACAATGCCGACGCCAACATTCAGCAACCACCGGAAACAATCGTTCCAACCGTAGAAATACTGCCCGACTCCGAATGGAAGGAGGAAGATAATAAACGCATCGAAGATGCGAAAATGCTGATAGTGGAAGACAACGAATCCATCAAACAAATGCTGGTAGGTATCTTCGAAACATTCTATCAGGTCACCACCGCTTCCGATGGTGTAGAGGCATTGGATATCATACAGAAAGATATGCCAAGCATCATACTGAGTGACGTTGTCATGCCACGTATGTCGGGTACGGAACTCTGTAAACAGGTCAAGACGGACTTCAACACCTGTCACATTCCGGTAGTACTACTGACGGCACGCACAGCCGTGGAACACAACATTGAAGGATTAAAAATCGGTGCGGACGATTATATCACCAAGCCGTTCAACACCAATCTCCTGATCTCCCGTTGCAACAATCTGGTGAACTCACGGCGGTTGCTACAGGAGAAATTCAGCAAACAGCCACAGGCTTTTGCCCAGATGCTTGCCACCAACCCGATGGATAAAGAAATGCTGGATCGTGCCATGGCCATCATCGAACAGCACTTGGATAATACGGACTTTAACGTCAACATCTTCGCCCGTGAAATGGGGATGGCACGTACCAATCTGTTCACGAAGCTGAAAGCCGTCACCGGTCAGACACCGAACGACTTTATATTAAGTATCCGTCTCAAGAAAGGAGCCGTCATGCTGCGGAACAATCCGGAGCTGAACATTACGGAGATTTCCGACCGCATCGGTTTCTCTTCTTCCCGCTATTTCAGTAAATGCTTTAAGGAGATTTATCACGTCAGTCCGCTTGCCTACCGCAAGGGTGAAGAAAAAGAGGAAGAAGGGAACGAAGAAACGGATCAATAACCCACAAACAGGTAAGCAAGTAGCATTTGTAACAGGAGAACCTATGCCAAAGTAGTTCCCTCCTGTTGGCACACTTGTGCCACGCTGCTGGCACGACCGTGCCATCGCGGTGGCACAGCTGTGCCAACAGCGTGGCACAAGATCCGGGCTACGATGTCAGGAAAAGGCATCCGTAGCCCCGAAACATTTAACCCTTTAGAATGGACTATTTTGTATCACACCTGTACATTCCTGCTCACTCATTTCCGCCAATCCTCTTATCTTTGTGTTCAGTAATCACTCCATAAAAGACCAACATTATGAAGAATGTCTCACGTTTACTACCGCTATTGCCCGGTATAGCCCTGCTGACCGGATGCAATCAGAAAGTACAAAAAGACAACGGACAAAACTCACAAAAGCCTAACATTATTTATATATTCGCGGACGACCTTGGCATAGGTGACCTTAGCTGCTACGGAGCGACAAAGGTCAGTACTCCCCATATCGACCGCCTTGCCGGACAGGGCGTACAGTTCACCAACGCCTATGCAACTTCCGCCACCAGTACCCCTTCCCGCTTCGGACTCCTGACAGGCATGTACCCGTGGCGACAGGAGAACACAGGCATCGCCCCCGGAAACTCGGAACTAATCATCGACACCGCCTGCGTCACCATGGCCGATATGCTGAAAGAAGCAGGTTACGCCACCGGAGTTGTCGGCAAATGGCATCTTGGACTCGGTCCGAAGGGAGGCACCGACTTCAACGGCCACATCACCCCCAACGCCCAAAGTATCGGCTTCGACTACGAGTTCGTGATTCCGGCAACCGTAGACCGTGTTCCTTGTGTATTCGTTGAAAACGGACGTGTAGTGAATCTTGATCCGAACGATCCCATCACCGTCAGCTACGACCACAAAGTAGGTGACTGGCCTACGGGAGAAGAAAATCCGGAACTTGTGAAATTAAAGCCCAGTCAGGGACACAACAATACAATTATCAACGGCATTCCCCGTATCGGCTGGATGACCGGAGGAAAATCCGCCCTTTGGAAAGATGAAGACATAGCCGATATCATCACCAACAAGGCCAAGAATTTCATTGCATCCCATCAGGAAGAACCCTTCTTTTTATATATGGGTACGCAAGACGTACATGTACCGCGCATCCCTCACCCACGTTTTGCAGGAAAAAGCGGACTTGGAACACGTGGCGATGTCATTCTTCAGTTAGACTGGACTATCGGTGAAATCATGCACACATTGGACAGCCTCAACATAGCGGACAACACTATCCTGATCTTTACCAGCGACAACGGTCCCGTGATTGACGACGGCTATCAGGACTATGCCTACGAGAATCTCAATGGTCATACTCCAATGGGAATCTATCGCGGTGGCAAATACAGTGCTTACGAAGCCGGTACACGTGTGCCGTGTATTTGGAGCTGGCAGGGAGTGATTCGTCCCGGTACCGTTTCGGATGCGTTGCTTTGTCAGATAGACTGGTTTGCTACTTTTGCGCAAATGATGAATTTCCGTTTGCCGGAAGGGGCTGCTCCAGATAGTGAACCGTTACTGAATGCATGGACAGGTAAAGAAAAGAAAGGTCGGGAATGGCTGGTACTTCAGAATGCACAGAATAATCTGTCGGTGACGGATGGACGGTGGAAATACCTGCGTCCCGGAAAAGGTCCTGCATATAACAAAAATGTCAATATTGAATTGGGCAACAGCATGAAACCTCAACTTTATGATATAAAGAAAGATCCGGCTGAAAAGAATAACGTAGCAGAGAAGAATCCGAAAATAGTGACGAAAATGTCGGAACAATTGGAAAAGATAGTAGACGGCCGTTATGGCTTGCCTTTGTAAAAGAATGCTTAGAGAGTAGCAGTGGAGACCGGTGTCTTGATTCTTTATGAGTCGGGTGCCGGTCTTTTTTTTATTTT
>ERZ773108.4219-NODE-4219-length-10220-cov-30.808657_pt1 | contig 10220 bp, 10 predicted proteins | sample MGYA00580570_ERZ773108 | MGnify/ENA primary metagenome ERZ773108 (study PRJEB29015, sample SAMEA2737840) | human gut metagenome | biome: human gut; feature: human-associated habitat; material: faeces | place: China | collected 2012 ...
CCGCCATGGAGATGGAGGGCGAGAGCTACGTCCTGCGCCCGATGAACTGCCCCCACCACATGATGATCTACGCCAACCAGCCCCACAGCTATCGTCAGCTGCCCATCCGCATCGGCGAGATCGCCCACGACTTCCGCTATGAGTCCTCCGGCACGCTGAAGGGCATCGAGCGCGGCCGTCACTTCTGCCAGAACGACGCGCACCTGTTCTGCACGCCGGAGCAGATCAAGAGCGAGGTTGCCAATGTCTGCGCACTGATTTTTGACGTCTACAAGGACTTCAACATCACGGATTACCGCTGTGTGCTGTCCCTGCGCGACCCCGCCGACAAGAAGAAGTACCATGACGACGACGCCATGTGGAACCACGCCGAGAACGCCCTGCGCGAGGTCCTGACCGAGCTGGGCATCCACTTCACCGAGGAGATCGGCGAGGCTGCCTTCTACGGCCCGAAGCTGGACGTCAACGTCAAGCCCGCCGTCGGCGCCGAGTACACGCTGTCCACCTGCCAGCTGGACTTCTGCCTGCCCGCCAAGTTCCACCTGACCTACGTGGACAAGGACGGCAGCGAAAAGACCCCTGTCGTGCTGCATCGCGCGATCCTCGGCTCTCTGGACCGCTTCATGGCTTACCTGATCGAGGAGACGAAGGGCCGTTTCCCGACTTGGCTGGCTCCCACGCAGGTCAAGGTGCTGCCCGTCAGCGAGAAGACGCTGGACTACGCCAAGGACGTCACCGCCAAGCTGCAGGCCGCCGGTGTCCGCGTTGTGCTGGACGAGTCCAACGAGAAGATCGGCTACAAGATTCGTCAGGCACAGCAGGTCGACCGCGTGCCGTATATGCTGGTTCTGGGCGCAAAAGAGGTCGAGGCCAACAATATCAGCGTCCGTGACCGCAAGGGCGAGACTACCACGATGGATCTGGATGCTTTCATCAACCAGGTCGTGGACGAAATCAAGACCCGCAAGAATAACGGTTAATTCCCGATAAAATAACTACCGCCGTCAGGGAACTGACGGCGGTAGTTTTATTTTTCCCTTCGTGCTTTTCTGCGATACTCCGTCGGGCCGCAGCCGTAGACCTGGCGGAAGGCGCGGGCAAAGTAGCTCGCGTCCTGAAAACCGCACTGCATCGCGATTTCCGTCACCCGCAGTCCCGTGCCGCACAGCAGCTCCGCCGCGCGCTGGGCGCGTTGGTCGCGCAGATACTGATTCGGTGTCGTGCCGATCATATCGTGGAAGCACCGCAGACACTCGCTGGGGCTGATGGACGCACTGGACGCGACCTGTTCGACCGAGATGTCCTCGGCGTAATGCTCTTGGATAAATTGCAGCATCGTCTTGATGCGGTCGGCGTTGCGCAGTGCCTTTTTCGGCATGGCCTGCACCGCCGGAGCGTGGCTGACCAGCTGGAAGATCATCTCCGACAGCGCCGCGCGGGTCTTGAACTCGTAGCCGGGGATCTCGTTCACCACCGCGCGGAACGCCCGCTCCATGTCCTCGATGGCCTCGTGCTGCCAGTCCACCGTGGGACGCAGCACGGCGCAGGGACGGCTGGGGTCGGCCAGCAGCGGCTGCAGATATTTCTGCCAGAACACACTGTCCGGGTTGCCGCCCACCAGCCGTGGGTGGAACACCATGCTGTGCAGGCGGCAGCTGCCCGCATTCAGCGGCCAGTCGCCGTGCAGCACCCCTGCGTTGATGAACAGCCCCTCGCCCTTTTCCAAGCGGAATTTCTCGCCGCCTGCCGTCGCCAAGATCATGCCCTCGCTGACGACCAGTACCTCCAATTCCTCGTGCCAGTGCCACGGCACGGGCTCGGCCTGCAAATCGTCGTGATAACAGGCGATGGGGAAGGCGGCGGTGCCATGCTCCATCAGCTCCCGCGCCGAATCGTCCACGGTCGTTCTGCACAGCGACAGTGCCATTTCTTGCTCGCCTCCGTTTTTGGTGAAATTGTACCGAGATTTTGCGGAATTAGTGCCTGTATATTCCGCAATTTGATGATATAATCATAATATCACAACTACAGAAAGTCAAGAGGTTTTTCGTATGGTATCTTTGCTTTTGCCGGTCATCTATCTGGCGTTCATCAGCCTAGGCCTGCCGGACGCGCTGCTGGGCGCGGCGTGGCCCAGCATGTATCCGCAGCTCGGCGCGGGCGTGTCCTGGGCGGGCGGCGTGTCCATGATCATCTCCGTCGGGACCATCGTGTCCAGCCTGGCCAGCGACTGGCTCAACAATAAGCTCGGCACCGGCAGGGTCACAGCGCTCAGCGTTGCCACCACCGCCGTAGCGCTGTTTGGGTTTTCGACCTGCACGCAGTTCTGGCAGCTTTGCCTGTGGGCTATACCGTATGGCCTGGGCGCCGGCAGTGTGGACGCCGCGCTGAACAATTATGTGGCCCTGCACTATGAAAGCCGCCACATGAGCTGGCTGCACTGCATGTGGGGCATCGGTGCGGCGGGCGGCCCGGTCATCATGGGCTGGGCGCTGGCGGGCAGCACCTGGCAGAACGGCTACCGCATAGTGTCCGTTCTGCAGTTTGTGCTGACGGCGTTGCTGCTGTTCAGCCTGCCGCTGTGGCAGACCCCCGCCGACGCCGGAGCAGGGGAGGAGTTTACCCCGGAACACCGCACGATTTCCGAACTGCTGAAAGTCCCCGGTGTGCCGGAGGTAATGCTCTGTTTTGCGTTTTACAGCGGTGTTGAGGGGATCGCCGGTATGTGGGCCGCCAGTTACTGCACCCTGACCCGCGGTCTGGACGCAATGACCGCCGCCAGCTGGGCGAGCCTGTTTTACGTAGGCATCACAGTCGGACGGTTTTTCAGCGGCTTTTTGACGATGAAATTCAACGATCAGCAGATGATCCGCATGGGACAGCTTCTGAATGCCGTGGGTATTGTGCTGATTCTGCTGCCCTTCGGCAATGCGCTGCTGCCGGTCGGCCTTGTGGTCGCCGGACTGGGCTGCGCACCGATTTACCCCAGCATCATTCACGAGACGCCGTCCAACTTCGGCAAGAATCTCAGCATGTCAATGACCGGCCTGCAGATGGCCGCCGCCTACACCGGCAGCACGCTCCTTTCACCGCTTTTCGGCGTTCTGGCGCAGAATATCACGATGAAGCTGTATCCCTTTGTCCTGCTGCTGATGCTGGTATTGATGACGGTTTTTTCCGAGCAGCTGCACAGAAAGACGGCTGCAAAACGGGCAGCGAATGCCTGAAGCTGAGCCTCCCTTTGACAAGGGAGGCTTTTTTATTTTCCCGCCCCTCTAGCTATTTCCTACGCTATCCTGTATAATAAAGGAAAAAGAGGAGGTGTCCCTATGCAAAAATGCAGCCTGTGCGGCGGACGGGTCGTCAATGGCCGGTGTGAGGACTGTGGTCTGCCCATCCCGCCGGAGCACAGCTACACCCTGCGGGGCGAGAGTGCCCACTATCACCGCGTCAACGGCGAGGATGTTCTCCACCGCGTGCGGCCCGCGGGCAACCGCCCCAAGGTGGAAGGCTACGACGACGAGGAACGCACCGCCCATGTACATGAGAGCGGCACAGACCGCCACAATGCACCGCGCCCCGCGGTGCGCACGGCCCGGATGGAGCACCACATCGAGGCACCCTCCAAACGCAGACGCAGTGCCAATGTTGCGTGGCTTATCATCGTTGTGGCGCTGTTTTTGATTTTGCCCATGCTGCAGGTCCTGCTGAAGCGTGAAATCGGTTCCTCGGTTTCCGAGCCCGTTCCCGAATTTTCCGAAGAACAGGCCATAGAGGCCGACAGCAACGCCTACGACGACCTGCGCCCGCTCGTATCCGCCGGGGGCACCGACTGGGACGGCGACCTGCCCGCCGGGCTGTACGTCGTGGGGCAGGACCTGCCCGCGGGCACCTACACGATCAAGTGCGCCGAGGGCGGCACATCCATGGAGATGCACCTTGTCAACGATGCCTGCGGTGTGGAAATTTTTGAGGATCTGTCCGCCTACGACGCTGCGGATTCGGGGCTGGACGACGTCCCGCTGCCCGCGGGTACGGTGCTGTTCCTGACCGGGAACAATGCGCTCTATTTCCACAGCAGCAACGCGCAGGTCGATGACCTGTCCACCGATACTGCCCCTAACCCGGTGACAGGCGATATTTCGTATACCCTCAGCGACAGCGAGGACAGCCTGTATCTGCTTGTGGGCGAGGACATCGAACCCGGCGTCTACGACGTGACCTGCACGGCGGGCAGCGGCTACTTTGCCTTTGACCTGCCGATGGAGAACACCCGCACGATGTATTGCAGCGCCTGGCTCTACGGCGACGACACCTATCAGGACACCCTGCACCACATCGTTCTGGCCGAGGGCACCGAGCTCATCCTCTCCAATTATAACGATATGGGGTATACCGTGATGTTCCAACCGAGCGAGACGGTGTATACTCATGAATGACAAAGAGGCAGCCTGCAAAAGCTGCCTCTTTTTGTTGGTTTATAGGGGATGAATCTATCCCTCCCGGGGGCCTTGCGGATGCGGAAACGCGTACGGAGGGGTCAAGACCCCTCCCTACAGACTGACATTCACGGGTGCTTTGTAGGGAGCGGTCTTGACCGCTCCGCTGCGGCTATGGTACAGATCCCGGGAGGGATAAATTCCTCCCCTTACATTACTTTACGTTCTGCAGCCGTTCCACTTCCTCCGCTGTCAGCTCACGCCACTGGCCGGGCGCTAACGCGGGGTCCAGCGCCACGCCGCCGATGCTCTCACGGTGCAGGGCGTTCACACCCGCATTAAACACGCCGAACATCCGCTTGATCTGATGATAGACGCCCTGCCGCAGCGTGACCTGCACGGTCAGGCCGTCGTCGGTCAGCGGCTCGACGCCCGCAGGTGCCATCGTCTCGCCGTCGGTCAGCGTGACGCCCGCGGCAAAGCCCCGGCGCATCGCGTCGGTCAGCGGCGTGTCCAGCGTGACTACGTACTGCTTCTCGACGTGGTGGGCAGGGGAGAGGATGTCATGCGCCAGCGCGCCGTCGTCAGTCAGCAGCACAAAGCCGGTGCTCGTCTTGTCCAGCCGCCCCGCGGGGAACAGTTCCCGCCGCGGAAAGTCCGCCGCGACCAGATCGACCACCGTCGTGTCCTTTTTGTCGCGGCTGGCACTGACGACGCCCTCGGGCTTGTTGAGCATGATATACACAAATTTCCGGTACGCGCCCGCCAGCGGCACGCCGTCCAGCGCCACGGCGGCGGTGTGCTCGTCCAGCTGGGTGTCGGCCTTGCGGCAGACTGCGCCGTCGATGCTGACGCGGCCCTTCGTTACGGCCTTGCGGCTCTCGCTGCGGGTCATGCCGGTACGCTCGGCCAGGTATTTATCCAGCCGCATCATGCCTCGTGCTCCTGCGTGATGGCCGCCGTCCTGCCGCGCGTGACCTTGATGAGGTCCGCCGGGGCGCATTCGATCTGCGTGCCGATGCGCCCACCCGAGACGAGCATCGTTTGCTGCGCAAGGCAGCTCTCATCGTAGACGGTCACGAACTGCTTTTTCATGCCCACAGGGCTGCACCCGCCGCGGATGTAGCCCGTGACCTTGTTGATGTCGGCAACGTGGATCATGGCCACGCTCTTGACGCCCGCAGCCTTAGCGGCCTTTTTCAGGTCCAGCTCGGCCAGCACCGGCACGACAAACACATAGTAGTTTCGGTCCGCGCCCTGCGTGACGAGCGTCTTGAACACCCGCGCCGGGTCCTGCCCGGTCAGCCGCGCCACGTTTGCGCCGTCCACGGCCTGGCCCTCCTCGTGGGGATATTCGTGGGACGTGTAGGCGACCTTTGCACGCTCCAGCATCCGCATTGCGTTGGTTTTTGCTTCTTTTGCCATATTGTTACCCTTCTCGATTGTTAATAGCGCTGTAGGGGCCGGGCATGCCCGGCCCGGCCTCCCCGCTTTGCCTTCCCCTAAGGGGGAAGGTGGCCCCGCAGGGCCGGATGAGGGGCAGAGCTTCCGTGATTGCCCGTGAACGGGTTGCATTGGCAAGGCCGCCCCTCATCAGTCCGCTTCGCGGACAGCTTCCCCCAAGGGGGAAGCCTTTTTTATTATATCTCCCCCCAACAATTTTCGCAAGGGGGCTTGACTTTAGCGATTTAAAGTGTTAGAATACCGTCATTGAGAAAAATTCACGGTTGTAATAGATAGGAGAACACATCATGATCATCGTTTTAAAACAACACGCCCCCGCTGACAAGGTGCAGGCCTTCTGCAATGAGCTGAACAGCATGGGCTTCCAGATCAACGATTCCGTCGGCAGCGACACCCACATTCTCGGCCTGATTGGCGACACCAAGGCCCTGGCCGAGAGCTGGGTGCTGGCAAATCCCGTCGTCGAGACCTGCCGCCGCGTGTCCGAGCCGTACAAAAAGGCCAACCGCAAGTTCCACCCCGACGACACCGTCGTCGATGTGGGCGGACACAAGATCGGCGGCGGCTACTTCGCCGTCATGAGCGGTCCCTGCAGCGTCGAGAGCAAGGAGCAGATCACCTACGTGGCCCAGCGCGTGCAGGCCGCCGGGGCCAGCATCCTGCGCGGCGGCGCGTTCAAGCCCCGCACCAGCCCGTACAGCTTCCAGGGTCTGCGTGCTGAGGGTCTGGAGCTTTTGCAGGAGGCCCGCAAGGTCACGGGCCAGCCCATCGTGACCGAGCTGATGAACAACGAGCACATCCCGCTGTTCCTCGATGCCCGGGTCGACATGATCCAGATCGGTGCGCGCAACATGCAGAACTTTGAGCTGCTCAAGGCTGTCGGCAAGCTGAACGTGCCGGTGCTGCTCAAGCGCGGCCTGTCCTCGACGCTGGAGGAGCTCGTCATGAGCGCCGAGTACATCATGGCAGAGGGCAACCCCAACGTCGTTTTGTGCGAGCGCGGCATCCGTACCTTTGAGACGAGCATGCGCAACACGCTGGACATTTCCGCTGTTCCTATGTTGAAAAAGATGACCCATCTGCCCGTTGTCATCGACCCGAGCCACGCAGCAGGCATTGCCTTCATGGTGCCCGCGCTGGCCCAGGCGGCAGTGGCCGTCGGTGCCGACGGTCTGATGATCGAGACCCACAATGACCCGGCCAAGGCCAAGAGCGACGGTGCCCAGAGCCTGACCCCCGACCAGTTCGACGCCCTGATGAATACCATCAAGCCGGAGCTGGAGTTCTTCGGGAAAACGCTGAACTAACTGTAAAGCGCCTTCCCCCAAGTGGGAAGGTGGCCGAGGCCCCGCCCTAGGCCGGATGAGGGGCCAGGTTACCGTGATTAGCCGCAAACGGGTTGCCATGGCAAGCTCTGCCCTCATCAGTCGCCTGGCGGCGACAGCTTCCCCCGATGGGGAAGCCTTCCGGGTCGATGCAGGCATCGACCCTCATACGTAGGGGCGGATTCCATATCCGCCCGGGAAGGCTTGCGGCTGCCGCACACAACCATGGGTGGGCAGCACCCGCCCCCTACAAAGAATCCCGCTGTCTGGTACAGACAGCGGGCATTTTTTATCTCTTATACAGCTTTTTCCGCTGCTGGTGCGCAGCGATTTTTATATACACGGGCCGCGGCAGGAAGCGCCCCAGCGTCATGCCGGCGGCAACCACGGGGTTCGGCACAATGACCGTTTTGCGGCGGGCCATGCCGTCCAGCGCGCAGCGCACGCAGTATTCCGGTGTGATGCCCCGCAGCGCAAACTCCACGTTCGCCACAGCGTTGAACTCGGTGTTGACCGGGCCGGGGCAGAGGCAGCCGACATACACGGGGCTGCGGGCCTCGCGCAGCTCCTGCGCCAGCGCACTCGTCAGGCTGACAACGTAGGCCTTGGTGGCGTAGTAGGTCGCCATGTAGGGGCCTGCGGGCATCAGCCCTGCGCAGGAGCCGACGTTCAGCAGTGCGCCGAAGCCCTGCTTATAGAGCTGCTGCCCGATTTTCTTCGTCAGGATGTGCAGCGCCCGGATGTTGACCGACAGCATGTCGAGGTCCTTATCCAGTTCCGTCTGCAAAAACGGCCCGCAGTCGCCAAAGCCCGCGTTGTTGATGAACAGATCCACGCGGCGGCCCTCCAACGCCTTGACCAGGCGAAGGCACTCACTCTTTTTGGACAGATCCGCAGTGAAGATCTCGCAGACCGTCGTCAGCTGGTCGGACAGCTTTTCCAGCCGATCCGCGCGGCGGGCCACCAGCAGCAGGTTATATCCGCGGGCGGAAAGCTGGCGCGCGAACTCGGCCCCGATCCCGGAGCTTGCACCGGTGATAACTGCAAATTTTGGCATAGCTGCCTCCTTTTCTGCTATAAAGAAGTACAAAAAAGGCTTCCCCGGGGGGGGAAGCTGTCGCCGATAGGCGACTGATGAGGGGGAACTCACCGTAATGACCCGTTTACGGGCAATATGGGCAAGCTCGCCCCTCATCCGGCCCTGCGGGCCACCTTCCCCCGAGGGGGAAGGCTTTTTGCTTTAGTGGTGCCGCCCTACGCCGCCGCCGCGGGTGGAGCCGCCGCCGGAACGGAACCCGCCTCCGGAGGGGCGCGCCCCGCCAAAGCCGCCGGACGGGCGGCTGCGGCCTGCACCGCCGCCGCTGCTAAAACCTGCCCTACATTGTGAAAAACACCGCCCGCCATACTTACACCTATGATGCTGAAAATCTTTGCCCGCTTGAGAATCGTCATCGCAGCAAGACTCAAAGCAGCTCCCGCTAAGCTGTAAAGCGCCATCATCGGATTTGCGAAAAGAGCCGATACAATTATTATTCTCACCGCACTTATGAGTACAGCGCTGCTCAAACCAAGCCTATAAAGCGCAAACACCGTCACGACATTTGCAAGCCCGAGCTTTATTCCCGGAATACCCAGCGGAATGGGAATTATAGCCTCAACATAAGAGAAAATCGCTGACAGGGCGACAAGTATACTGTTTAAAACAAGTTTCTTAGTTCGCAACTGTATCTATCTCACTTTCTCCGTTATCTTCTATTTCAACAAGCACCTTATTCGGCAGACAGACTATCTGTTCATTGCCGTATCTTATAGGCGCATGCAGCACACAATGCTGATTTTTGCAGTCAGCGCTTTTCATATACACCGCTCCGTTTTCTATGACAACAACATTACCGCCACCGTCAACGACTATCTCTCTATTCTCAGACAAACTGTACACACCAACAGTTTCACCGTGTGCCGTTATGACCACGCTGTCAGCGCTTCCGCCGAAATATCCGAGAGACCAAACAAGCACAGCCGCCGCAGCTGCAATAAAGAACACTGCAAGCACAATATCAGCTTTTGTAGCTTTTAATCTTTTTTCAGGCATTTTATCACTACCGGCAATTTTTAACACTACGCGTTCTTAGGCATTACGATAATAATGTTCGCCGGACATACCTTTGCACACATACCGCAGTTTTTGCATTTCTCATAATCAATAACCGCATGATTATCAACCACCTCTATAGCTCCGAACTTACATGTGCTTGCGCATTTACCGCATGCAAGACAGCCCGCCGTGCAAGCCTTTCTCGTATCGGCGCCCTTATCACTTGAACTGCACCCTACAAAAACTCTCGAATCCGCAGGGGCAACGCTTATTATACCGTTCGGGCAGGCAGCCTCACAGGCTCCGCAGCCCACGCACGCAGCTCTGTCAACAACAGCTACGCCGTCTATTATATTCATTGCTCCGAAATGACAGGCCTCTACACAGGCTCCGCACGCTATACATCCATACTTGCAGGCAGCTTCGCCCTCTCCACATCTCTTGCCGTCTATACCTCTGCAATGAACTCTTGCAATTTTTGCCTCGCCGCCGCCAGCGGCATCAGCATCCTTACCGAGCACCTCAGCTATTGCAGAAGCTGCGCCTCCCGGCACGCATGCATTAAGCGGTACATTATCGGGATCATCGGCAAGAGCGCCAGCGTAGTCATCACAGCCTGCAAAGCCGCAAGCTCCGCAGTTTGCTCCCGGCAGACATTCTCTTATCTTTACCTGCATCTCATTGACAGGCACGGCCATAAACTTAGCCGCAAGAGTAAGTACGATACCAGCTATCAGAGCAACAGCTCCCAGTAAAAGAAGTGCATCTAAATACATTCCCATAATTGCACCTCCTACATTCCGAATATGCCGTCAATTACGCCGCCAAATCCCATAAATGATAGGGCAACGATGGATGCGGCAATAAGTGTCGACGGAATTCCCTTAAAGCTTGGCA
>ERZ773108.4227-NODE-4227-length-10211-cov-2.729421_pt1 | contig 10211 bp, 8 predicted proteins | sample MGYA00580570_ERZ773108 | MGnify/ENA primary metagenome ERZ773108 (study PRJEB29015, sample SAMEA2737840) | human gut metagenome | biome: human gut; feature: human-associated habitat; material: faeces | place: China | collected 2012 ...
GCAGGGCTTTCGGCGCGCTGGCGGATGCCCTCCACCCATTTTTCATGCTCGGCTCTGGCGGCCTCCGGCGTAGAAATGCCCTTGGCGGCCCAGTTTTCGACCACGCGGCCGATGTAGACCATGGGGTTACCCGCACCCTTGGCGCTCTCCGCGGCAATGGCGAGCATCTCCGGCTCATAGCCCTGCGTACGCCACTGCTCCATCATGCGGATATCGCCGTTGGTCGGCTCGCGGGAGATCCCCGCCGCCTCAAAGAGCGTGTAGCAGCGCTGGATGTTCTGCCTGCGCCGGGAGAGATAGGCGTTGATGGCCTCGGCGGTATAGAGCGACTGCTTCGCCCAGGACTGCAAATACCGCGTCACATCCTCCATCTTGTTTTTTCCCTGGCGCAGCGCGTGGCGCGCGGCCAGCAGAATTGCCTCGTGGGTAAAGCCCATGCGCAGCCAGCCGGCATAGAGCATGGCCAGATCCTCCGTGGGCGCGGTTCCCCGTGTGCCGAGGGTTTCGAGCACCTCGCGCACAGGGCGCATCGCGTCGGTGCGGCTGCGTTCGGCGGATTCCATCTCTCGCGCAGTGCTCAGCTGCTTTTTATAGCGGTTTTCCAGCACCTTATCCAGATAGGCAAAATTCGGCTGAGAGATCTTCGTCGTCTCGCGGCAGGAATAGAGGATCGCGTCCAACGAAAATCCCCACTCCTGCGACCACTTGGTATAGAGCGCTTCCTCATCCACCGTGGGCGCGCGGCGCAGCCCCCACTGGCGCACCACTTTCTGCGCCCCTTCATAGGAGGCGGAAAGCGTGCGCAGATAGTCCTCCGCCGCCTGCATATTGGTCGCGCCCTTCTTGGCCCAGCGCAGCGCCTCCTTTTCCATCGAGGCAAAGGTCACGTTCGTGCCCTTGCCGCTGGTCTGGATGCAGTGCCGAACCAGCATCAGCACGACCTCCGGCTTGAATTGCAAATCCTCCATCCAGCCGTAGACGCGCTCATAATCCTGCGCCTGCAAAAGCCGCGTGCCGAAAAGATCCTGCAAGGCGGTGTTGAAGCTGCGATCGGCCTTGGTCACATCGTCCTCGGCCTTGCCCGTCATCATGGCTTCCTTGAGGTTGAAATAGCTGTACGTCGGAGGATTGTCGCCGGTGCGGCGCAGCACGCCCACGCGCTCCCAATAGGCGAAGGCGTCCATGACGGTCTTTTCCTCCAGTCCCAACGCGCGGGCGATAGAGGTAACCGACGCTTCCTTCACCGGATGATAGCACAGCCGCAGGCCGTAGATATAGACCTTCACATAATCTCCCGGCGCGCGGAGCATATATTCCTCGATAAACAGGTTTTCCACCGGCGTTACGTCAAACATGGAAAACCGGTCTGCAAACGAACACATCGCCATAATACAAATCCTCTGTCTTTCCCGAATAATAAAGGTTTCTGCGTCATACCCATGAAAGGAAAAAAACGACCGGAGGGATGACGCTTGCCTGCCGTGCTTCAAAACGTATGGTTAAAAATCAAAAAATACAAACTGCCGCTCCTGGGCGCTGTGCTGCTGCTGACGCTCTGCCTGATCCTGACGGGGAACGCGCACCGCCGCGACCACTATCAAGTGCAGGCGGTCTGGCAGGAGGAAAACGCGACGCTTTCCGTGCAGGAAACCATTCGGCTCACCAATCGCGCAGGAGAATCGCTGGATCATCTCTGTCTCCGGCTCTATCCCAATGCCTTTGCCGAGGAGCGCTCTGTTCCCGTGCCGGACAACGAGCTTTCCATCGCCTATCCGGAAGGCTTCACGTCCGGCGGCGTTTCCAACCTTTCCGTCCAGGTCAACGGCAAGAACGCGCCCTTTATGCTGGAAGGCGCGCAACGCACGGTGCTGCGCGTGCAGCTGCCGTTTTCACTGCGGCCGCAGGGCGGCGCAGAAGTGACTCTGCGTTATGACGCAGCGCTTTCCCGCAACCGGCTGAGAACCGGCGTTTTGACCAAGGACGTGCGACTGTGCAATGTGCTGGCGACGCTCTGCATCTTTCAGGACGGTGCTTTCCGCACAGACGACTACACCCCGATCGGCGATCCGTTTCTCAGCGAATGCGCGGACTGGGATGTGGAGCTGAGCGCGCCGGGCGGCTATGTCGCCGCCGGGCCGGGACTCGTGCGTGCGGAGGACGGCCGATGGACCTTCCGCACACGGAATCAGCGCGATTTCGCGCTGCTGCTGAGCAAGGACTATGAAGTTGCGCAGGCCGAGCAGAACGGCATATGTATCCGCTCCTTCGCCTTCACGGAGGAAGACGCGCAGCAGGCGCTGGACACAGCCGCGCAGGCGCTGCGGTTGTATTCCGAATGGTTCGGAGACTATCCTTATCCGGATTTCACGGTCTGTGCCGCGGATTTCTACGTCGGCGGCATGGAATACCCTGCGCTGGCGATAGTGGATCAACGCCTCTATACCGCGCAGGACGGCATGCTGGAATTCGTCGTCGCGCACGAGACGGCCCATCAATGGTGGTATGCCGCCGTGGGCAGCGACCAGATCGCTTCCCCCTGGCAGGATGAAGCGCTGGCGGAATATTCCACGCTGCTGTATTACGAATCGGTTTACGGTGCAGATTCTTTTGATTCTCTCTATCAAAACATGGTGCGCCCCGCCGTGGACAATCCGTCGCTGCGCGGCGTGGGCATTGCGCAGGAGCTCTCCCGCTTTGAAAGCGCAGCGGTTTACGACGCGCTGGTCTACCGCAAGGGCGCGGCCATGCTGCACGACCTGCGCGCGCACCTGGGCAACGAAGCCTTTTTGACCGCCCTGCGAAGCTACTACAAGAGCAACCGTTTCAAGCTGGCCGCGCCGGAGGATTTTCTCTCCACATTCGATGCGGAAAACGCCGCACTGGCCAAGCGCTGGCTGAACGGCGGCATTCAATCGGAATCGTGAAGCGATCCGTCCGCATCCGCCGCACGGCGGTATCCTCCCACGGGATGTAGCTGCGTTCCTCCGCCCAGATAGCCCAGCGCATATAAACTGCAATATTCGCTGCCCGCCACCACGATATGGTCGAGCAGTTCGATCTCCACGGGCTTTAATGCGTTGCCGACCTGGATAGAAACGTCGATATCTCCTCGCGACGGCGTGAGCACGCCGCTGGGATGATTGTGCGCCAGAAGGACCGAATGCGCCCGATGGCGCAGCGCGCACTCGACGACCGAACGGGGATAAAGCGGCGTTTCGTCCACCGTGCCGCGCATCAGCGTTTCGGCAGCGATCACGGTTTTATGCACATCCAGACAGATGAGTACAATGGATTCCACCTGCTGGCGGGCAAAGAGCGCCGTGCAGTATTCTCCCGCCAACGCGCGATTGGTCAGACGCGGCTTTTCACCCCAGCGATCCTTCTGATACGCTGCGAACACGCCTACCAGCGACGAGAGCAGCACCGCGGCGCTTTCGCCCATGCCGGGTACCTGCTCCAGCTCCGCCGCACTCGCGTCCAGCACGCCCGAAAGCGAGCCGAACCGATCGATCAGCGCGTGCGCCAGGGGATTGACGTCCTGCCGGGGAATGGCGTAGGTCAGCAGCAGCTCCAACACCTCATGCGGTTGAAAACCTTCCAGCTGCGTGGCGCGTGCCCGCTGGCGCAGTCGCTTTCGATGCCCTTCATGACCGCTGCGGACGCCCTGCTTGTCGTTCTCCGGCATAATGCTTCCCCCCTCCTTTTTGATCTTATCTGATGGTTCGACAAAAAACGCTCTTTTCCCTTTTGCAGAAATTTCTATGCCAAAAATCCGCTCGAGCTATTGACGCACAAGCGTTCTTATGTTATGCTTTTCAAAGTCAATTAAGCGAACTCATGTAGCCGGAATATATGTACATGATCAGAGAGGATGTGGATCTTCATGCAGCGATACACCCAACCCCGTGCGCGCAAAGCCTTCGTCAAAGTGCGCGCTGACCACGACATCGGCGGAAAGATCACGCCGCTGAAGTTCCGGGAAGCGGAGGGCGAAACCTATCTGATCGACCGGATCACCGATGTGCGCCCCGCGGCCTCCGAACGAACGGGCGGGCATGGAATGCGCTACACCTGCCGCGTGCAGGGCAAGCAGATTTATCTATTCCACGACCGGGATCTCTGGTTCATTGAGGCCGATTGGAGCTGAGCAAGCGCAATGCGTTGCCATACGTCACCGCGTCATATTCCTGCTGCGTCAATCCCGCGTTATCCAGCAGGTGCAGCTCCCGTTCCGGGTTGGACCAGGGGCAATCGGTGGCAAAGAGCACGCGATCCAGCCCATGTCCGCGCAAGACGCGGACAAACTGTGCTTCGTCGTGCAGATAAGCTGCGGTCATCGCCGTATCGAGATAGACGTTTTTGCGGCCGAGCAGATGCTTTTCCACCTGATCGTAGCGCCGCATACCGCCCAGGTGCGCGGCGATGATCGTCAGCTCCGGAAAGCCCTCCGCCACGTGAGCAAGGCGTTCCGGCTCTGCGTGCAGCAATTCCGGTGAGAGCGGATCCCACCCCGCATGGAACAGCACCGGCAGATGCAGCTGCGCCATCTTCTCATAGATCGACGCCATGCGCTCCTCATCGACGAAAAAATTCTGATAATCCGGATGGAGCTTAACGCCGTCCAGGCCCAACGCACGGATGCGTTCCAGCTCCTCCAGCGCATCCGGCGCATCGGGATGCACCGAGCCGAAGGCATAGAGCCGTTCGCTGCGCACCGATGCGGCAAAGTCATTGACCTTGTGCATGGCGTGAACGGAAGTGGCGATGTGCTGCGTCACAGCACGATCCACGCCCCAAACATCCATCTTTTCCAGCGTTCCCCGCAGCGTGCCATCGGTATAATGCGGCGCGTCGCCGTGTTCGTCTCCTGCGATGCGCGCCAGCTTTTCGATGGTTTTCACCGCCAGCGCATCCGGGAAGAGATGCACATGAAAATCAATCTTCATAAATCAAAGGTTCCAGCCTTTCTTTCCATACGAGGGGATTATACCGCGTTTCCCCCTGCTCACGCAAGGGAATCAACAAAACGGGCGCTCCGATTGCCGGAACGTCCGTTTTGTCGTTTTTTTGCAGTTCTTTTTTTCGTCCCCACGCCCACCCTTCCGTCAGCCCGCCAAGGCGGACTGACACCTCCCCTCAAGGGGAGGCTTGGCACCTCACGTTTTTCCGAATCAAAGGCTCCCCTTGAGGGGAGCTGGCCCGGCCGCAAGGCCGGGACTGAAGGGTGGGAGGTGAAGCGCGCACTTCCCCTTAACGGTATGCTCCAACAAGCGCAACGCCGCCTCCACGCTGCCCTGCGCGTCAAAGCTCTTTGGATAATTCTCCCCCGCTTCCACAGCGCGGCGCAATGCTTCTGTGTAAGTCTCCTTACCGTGCTTTCGGATAAACATCGCCGTCGCCTTGGCAACATACTCGTCCTGATTGCCGTAATATCCCTTTGCACAACCGTCCAATTCTGTGCAAAGCCAGCAGCCTTCCAGCCCTTTTTCGTCCGCACACTTCACCTGCGGACAGATGCCGTCCGGGCTGATGGTGGCAAAAGAACAGCAGTTATATCCGCTACGGCAGCCGCCGCACCACTGCCCCAGAAAACAAAAATCGCAGTGGTGTCCACAGACCGACACAGGATCCACACCAGCCCGCCTTGCCCGGCTGTTTTTCATACTCCATGAGGATTTCGCACGGAAATGCCGCGCAGGATACACCGCAGCGGCTCTCCGGTTCAAACTTCATGCTTCCGCCCCCTTACGACCTTTTCACGGGGATCAGGATCTCCACCAGGCAGTCGTCGGCAGCTTCATCCCAGCGGACGTATCGCTCGATGGTGGGCAGGTCGATCTGGCAATACTCGCTCTGCGGCATGAACTCGCCGTAGATGCGCTTCCAGGTTTCCCCCAGCATGCCGGCTGAAATTCTGCCCTCCGCAAAGAACTTCAGCCAAAGCCCCTCCGGCAGCTCTGTGCGGTCGAAGCCCGGCACATCCGGGCCCGCGTAGCGCGCGCCGCAGAAATAATCGTTGCTGCCGTCCTCCGCAAAACCGAAGCACAATCCCAGATCACAGGCATGCCCGCAAACTCGCTCAATGTCGTGAATCTGCCCGTTTTGCTTGATGACACCCCAGGTACCGCCGCCCCAGGGCGTCGTGCGCCGGATGCCCAGCACCGAAAATGCCGGAAGCTCGCAGACCTCATAACGCATCTTCTCCGTGCCGACAATGCGCAGCGAAAACGTCAGCCGCGGATAAAAGCTGAGCTTTGCGCCGGGCTTGCGCGCCTCCTGCGGGGTCAACCCGTGCATCCGCCGGAAAGCCGCCGCAAAAGCGTCCGCCGAATCGTAGCCGTATTTTACGGCCACATCGATCACGCGCAGAGAGGTATGCTGCAAATCATAGGCCGCGCAGCTCAACCGACGCCTGCGGATGTATTCTGCCAGCTGCACGCCCGCAATCGGGCCAAACCCGCGCTGAAACACCGCATACGGGCAGGCCATGATGCGCGCAATCTGCTCCGGATCAATGCTTCCGGAAAGGTTCTCTTCGATGTAATCCATCGTCCGGTTCATCCGTTCCATCCATTCCATGAGAAAACCACCCCTTTCTGCCCGAAGTATAGCACGTTTTCCCTGTCCGCATCCGCGTTTTTGCGCACAGCTTTCCTAGGGTCAAAGGCTTTGAGTTAAGGCGATGGCGCAGCGCAGACCGTCCACCGCGGCGGACATGATGCCGCCCGCATAGCCCGCGCCCTCGCCGCAGGGAAATAACCCCTTTAGATTCGACTGGCAGTTTTCTCCGCGCAGAATACGAACAGGCGAAGAGGAGCGCGTCTCCACACCCGTGAGCACCGCATCCTCCTGCGCATAGCCGCGCAGGCGCTTGTCAAAAATCACGATCGCGCTGCGCAGCGTCGTCACGGCAAAACTGGGCAGACACCCGGCCAGATCGGTCAGCGTCACGCCGGGCGCATAGCTGGGTACAACCTTCCCCAGCGCGGTTGATGCATGTCCCGCCAGGAAATCGCCCACGGTCTGCGCCGGCGCGTGGTAATTTCTTCCCCCCAGTTCAAAAGCCAGCCGTTCGTATTTCCGCTGGAACTCCACGCCCGCCAGCACATCCTCCCCGCCGAAATCTTCGGGTTCGACATTGCACAGCAGCGCAGCGTTGGCGTTTTCGCCGTCGCGGGCAAATTCGCTCATGCCATTGGTCACCACACCGCCCTCCTCCGAGGCCGCCGCCACCACGCGCCCGCCGGGGCACATGCAGAAGGTGTACGCCGACCGTCCCGTGGGCAGGTGGCAGGAGAGCTTGTAATCCGCCGCTCCCAGCGATTTCCACATCGCGCCGTACTGCGCGCGGGAGATGCTTTCCTGCTTGTGCTCGATGCGCGCGCCGATGGAAAAGGGCTTGCGCTGCATCTGTGCGCCGAGATCACGCATCAGGGCAAAGGTGTCCCGTGCGCTGTGCCCGCAGGCAAGGATGAGCCGCTCACAAGGCAGCGTTTCACAGCCCTGCGGGCCTTCCAGCACCACGCCGCACAGCACGCCGTTTTCGATCCGAACGTCAGATAGTTTTGTTTCAAACATAACCTCGCCGCCTAGGCGTACGATCTCCTGCCGGATGCTGCGCACCATCTGCGTCAGATGATCGGTGCCGATGTGCGGCTTGGCCTGATAGAGAATCTCCTGCGGTGCGCCGTGCGCGGCCATCGCCTGCAGAACATAGGCGCACAGCGGGCTGGAAATGCCCGTGGTAAGCTTGCCGTCGGAAAACGTGCCCGCGCCGCCCTCGCCGAACTGCACGTTGCTGCGCGGATCAAATTCCCCGCTGCGCCAGAAGCGCTCCACGTCCCCGCGGCGCTGCTCCACCTCGCGTCCGCGCTCGACCACCAGCGGCCGCAGACCCGCCTTGGCCAGATAGAGCGCTGCAAACAGTCCCGCAGGCCCCAGCCCCACCACGATGGGACGCTTCTTTGGCGCAGAAACCTTCGGGATCTCCAGCGGCTCCGGCCGCCTATAGAGCGCGGCATTGGGATTTTTGCAGCGGGCAAGAATCTGCTTTTCATCGCCCTGCACCTCTGCCGCCAGCGCGTAGACATAGAGAATATCGCCCTTGTCGCGCGCATCCACCGATCGCTTGAGAATCACAACGCGCGTCACGCGCTCCTCCGGCAGGCGCAGTGCACGCGCCGCCAGCGCCCGCAGCGCGTTTTCGTCCTGCGGCTTTTTCACACCGTGTTTGAGATGATTGATCCGGATCACTTGCTTATCTCCTTTATTTCCGCAGTGCCTGCGCTGCGTGTTTTCCCGCCGCGGCGCCCGAGGCAAACGCCCAGGTGAGGTTGTAGCCGCCGCAGGGGCCGTCCGCGTCGAGCAGCTCGCCCGCCAAATACAGGCCGGGGCACTTCTTCGATTCCAGGCTCTCACCGTCCGTCTCGCGCAGCGGCACGCCGCCCACCGTCACCTGCGCGCTCTGGAAGCCGCCCTGCGTGCCCAGCACGCGGTGTTCCCAATGCTTGAGCAAATGCGCCAGCACTTTGAGCTGCTTCGTCGTCACGTCCTCCACCATGCCGCTGCCGATCCCCGCGGCGCGCAGCAGGTTCATGGCAATGTTCTTGTGGAACATCCCGAGGAAGAAAGCGTCGGTCTGCCGCCAGCCGAGTCTTTCCGCGCGGTCAAACAGAAAGGCTTCTGCCTGCGCGTCGGTCATTCCCGGCAGAAGATCCAGCTCCACCTCCGCTTGGACGTCCTTTTTCTGCCGTGCCAACGCACGGGAAAGCTGGAAGATGGCGATGCCGGACAGGCCGTAGTCCTTAAAGAGCACTTCGCCCTCCTCGCGCAGAATCTGCTTTCCGCTGCAGAGCAGCGTCGCGGCGCACTTGCAGCGCACGCCGTTCAATCCTTTGATGGCGGCAGCGTCGGTTTTGAACGGCAGCAGCGCAGGGATCAGTGGCGTGACGCTGTGGCCCAACGCACGCGCCAAATCGTAGCCCGCAAATTTACTGGCCGCCCTGCCGCCCGTGGTGAGTAACAGCAATTTCGCCCGTTCGCGCCGTCCATCCGCCGCTTCCGTGACAAATCCCTCTGCGTCCCGGCGGACGCGCACCGCTTCAAAGCCGGTAACTTCCTCCGCGCCTAAGTGTTCCGCCGTCAGCCGCAGGGTATCCAGCACGGAAGAGGCCGCGTCCGACGCAGGGTAGACCCTCCCTTCGCCTTCGCCTTCCTCCCGGCAGGGCAGGCCCATCTCCTCCATCTTTTCGATCAGGTGCTGCGGCGGCAGCTGATTCAGCACGCCGGAAACGTCCGCAGGGGCGTAGTCCCTTGCCGCGGCGCGCAAATTGGTCAGGTTGCAGCGGCCGTTGCCGGTACTGAGCAGCTTTTTACCCACGCGCTCGCCCGCCTCGAGCAGCTTCACCTTTCCCTGCGGGCATTCTTCCAGAAAGCAGATCGCCGCCATCAGCCCGGCCGCGCCTCCGCCCACAATCATCAGATCCGTCATTTACAGGCCTTCCCTTTCCAATATGGTTCGCACAACGGCGTCGCTCTCGTTTTCCCCGATTACGCAATTCGCCATGGCCTTCAATTCCGGCCTGGCGTTTCCCACGGCGATGCGCTCCTCTGCGGCGGCGAACAATTCCCGGTCGTTGCCGTTGTCCCCAAAGGCGACGATGCGCTCCGCGCCCGTGATGCGCCGAAGCTGCCGCACGCCTTCCGCTTTGGATACCGCGCACACCTCGATGCAGCAGATGTCCGCGCGCCGCACGTCGAAATACAGGTGCGCATAGATTCCCTGCTCTTTCAGCGCCTCGACAATGGGGCGCAGCTTGCCCTCTTCGCCGCGCGCCGTCAGATAAAACAGCTTTTCGCCAAAGCGCTCCTCCAAGCGCTCCGCCCGCGCAAAACGGTTATCGCCGCCGCTCGTCTCCTGCGAAACATAGCCGCGCAGCGCTTCATCTGCACCGTCCTCGTAATAGATTTTCTGCTCGTCACGGGCATTCTGCGTATAGATCAGCGGCGACAGCCCCGCGTCCCGAAGGCGGTGCAGCGCCGCAGCGGCGCTTTGCTCCGGCAGGGTTTGCTCAAAGAGGATTTTCCGCCTTTCGGCATCGTAAATCCGCGCGCCGCCCAGCAGGATCACCACATCGCCGGGAGCGGGAACTTCCCGTACCACAGCGTCAGCGGGAGCAGCACCCATGACAGCGCCCACTTCCATGCGCTTG
>ERZ773108.4228-NODE-4228-length-10209-cov-3.294958_pt1 | contig 10209 bp, 7 predicted proteins | sample MGYA00580570_ERZ773108 | MGnify/ENA primary metagenome ERZ773108 (study PRJEB29015, sample SAMEA2737840) | human gut metagenome | biome: human gut; feature: human-associated habitat; material: faeces | place: China | collected 2012 ...
TCAAGCTGAGAAAGAAGATTGGTTATACCTTCGTTCTGGTTTGCATGGTTGTCAGCATGTACTTCAAGCCGATTGATATGATGTGGCACGGCGGACAGTCCCCGAACTGGTTGCCTTACCGGTATTCGTTCCTGATTTCGTTTGTCCTGTTGACGATGGCAGCAATGGCATTTACCAAGCTGAAATCGGTCAAGCCGGGCATTCTGGGAGCAGTGTTCTTCGGCTGGATGGTATTGCTGTTAGTCATCTCAAAACTGGGCTATGAGCACATTGATACGATTAAGAGCATCTGGGTTTCCATCATTCTGATTGGTATCTATTGTGTCTGCCTGTACTTCATGAAGGGCGGCACAAAGGAAGACCTCAAACGCATGAGCAATGTGGTTGTAACAGTTGTCATGCTGTTTGCAGTCGGCAGTGAATTGACTTATAACGCTGTGGACTCCATGAAAAAGATTGATGATGAAGTTGCATACTCCACAAAGAAATCCTGGACAAACTTCATTGAAAACGGTCGTGCAGCAACCGACCAGCTGGAAGAAAATGACAGCGGTCTGTATCGTGCAGAAAAGACATTCTATCGTTGCGTCAACGATAATGGTGCATTTGGTCTGCGTGGTATTTCGCACTCCAGCTCGGTTATGAATACGGACATCATCAACTTTATTGAAACCATGGGTTATTGCATGCACAGCTATTATACCCGTTATGATGGCAATACACCGCTGGCGGATTCTCTGCTGGGCATCAAGTACGTTCTGAATCGGGAAAGCGATAGCACAAACCGGAAACTGAATCCGACTTATGTCGCAAAGCCAGATTGGGATTATAATTATACAGATGAAAACAATGTCAGCCAGACCATCAGAACCTATGAAAACCCGAACGCACTTTCCATTGGTTATATGGCAGATGCAGATGTAGAACGCATTGACCATCTGGGCAATGATAATCCGTTCAACAGCCAGAATATGTTGATGAGTGTCATCAGCGGTAACATGGAATTTGATGCATCTGGTGCAATCTCTGGCAGCAAGAACTATTATTCTCCGGTAGAACTGGATGGCGACCCGATTCTGAGCAATGTTACAACATCTGCTTACGGTGACCAGACTTGTTATACTGCCGGACAGAGCGGCGACCCGACGGTGGATTTCCATCTGACAGTTGCAACAGAAGATCCGATTTATATCTTCTTTAAGACCGAAAACCAGAAGTCTGTAAACTTGTGGCTCGGTCAGTGGAATGATGAAACCAGCGATTATGATTTTGACTGGTTCAACGCTTACTTTGAAGGCGATAACTACACCATTATGCGGCTCGGTCAGTTTGACATCGGTACAAAGCTGTGCTTGCGAATGACCGTTGCCAACGAGTACACCATTGTAAAGAACTTCTTCTTCTATAGCTTCGATGAAGCTATGTTCCAGGAAGATATTGACAAGATGAAGGAAAATCAGTGGAACATCACCAAGTTCAACGATCGGAAGATTACTGGTACGATTACAGCAGAAGAAGGTCAGGTAATGATGACCAGCATCCCGTATGAAGATGGTTGGACAGTGAAGGTAGACGGAAAGAAAGTCGAACCGGTGAAGCTGCTGAATGCATTGGTTGGCGTTCCGCTCGAACCGGGTGAACATGAAGTCACCATGACCTTTACACCGCCGGGGTGGAATATCGGCTTGATTTGTCTGGCTGCTGGTATTGTCGTCTTGATTCTGTTCTATCGCTACGATAAGAAGCACAATGCCGTATTGCTGGCAATTGCAAGAGAAAAGCGGCAGGCAGCAGATGGCAAACAGCCAGAACCGGCAAAGGCAGTTTCTGCAAAGCCGACTACCTCTACAAAGTCGGAGTCGGAAAAGACGGAAACGACTTCTAAGAATGCGGAGAAAAAGGAATCCAAACCGCCAGCAGAAGAAAAGCCGAAAGAATCGGAAGCAGAAGATGTAGCCGACAAGAAATTAGATGATTCTGAACAGAAAACAGAGGATTCGGATTCTAAGGAGGAAGAAGCAACTGATTCTGATTCGGAATCCAAATAACAGTATGAGAACAAATTTTCTCGCCGCAGGCGAACTGCGGTCGAGCTGGCTCAGCTCGGCGGAGGGGAATTGTTAAGGGGGACAAGCTGTCCCCCTTAACAGAGGTTGCAGTGAGTGATATTGAAATCTAAGAAGAATTTGTGCATTGCTGTTCGCCGTCTTGAAAGCAAAGAAAATTCCTGCAAACAAATATCTTAGAAAGATTGAAAAATCATTCGGAAAACGCAACCACCGGCGAACAGCACCGAGGCAGACAGCGAAGCGATTCTGCCGACTCTCACGCAGTTGTTTTCCCTGGAAGCAGGATTCAGCTGCTTGCTCTGAAAATCACGTTCTCACCAATCCAAAAAACGCATACCGGAACAACGCTTTCGGTATGCGTTTTTTTATTTGCAATTTTTCTGAAAAACTACTTGACAAATCGCAAAACTTATGCTATAATCAAAGTACTGTGTGAGTTTTTCACTGTTCGAGGCGTAACTCAGCTTGGTAGAGTGCTTGCTTTGGGAGCAAGATGCCGCAGGTTCGACTCCTGTCATTCGGACCAGCTAGAGCTCAGCAGACACACCTTGACTTCATAGCAGTCTTAAAAATGAATGGAGCCCCGATTTCATTCGATTTACAGGGTGATTGAAAAATCGGATAAATCATGATTGGGTTGGTAAACCTCAGTTCGCTGGAAGCTTCCAAATATGCCGCTGTGGTGGAATAGGCAGACACAAGGGACTTAAAATCCCTCGGAGTAAAATCCGTACCGGTTCAAGTCCGGTCAGCGGCACCAGTGCTGTTGATAGTTTAATGAGGTCGTAAGTTCAAGTTAACCTTATGAATGAGGTTCGGGCTTATGTGCCAATAGTCTGTGGAAACAAATTTCCGTGAGGTTGTATCAGCTATATCTGATATGTAAAACTAGGTCGTGAGCAGCGGGATTGCTACCAAACCAGCAAGCAAGGTGGATAAGCCTTGCAAACTCAGCACAAAAAATGTCAGTTCCTTCAGAATTATTGACATTGGTGTTACCTCCAGTAACCTATAAAAAAATGATCAGGAGCTGACATTATAAGGTGAATATATCTAGTGAGATATGCGTAGGTTGCAAACTACAATTATCAACAACGTAGTGACCTAGATACAACACATGATAAAATATGATAGTTGTTATGTCAGAGTTGCAACGATGGTGTATCAGCATCATATGGTTCATGTAAAGGATGAATCAGATCGAAGGACGATAAAGATATTATGCGTACCTGGCTGTTAATCTGTTGGAAGGTGCAAGTCCTTTATTCACCCCCAATTTTTTTTCTAAGGAGAACGATATGAATCCATTCATGGAATTGGCAATGTTAGAAGCCCTTGAAGGCATTGAATTAAATCATGGTGGACCGTTTGGAGCTGTTATCGTCAAAGACGGTAAAGTGATAAGCAGGGCACATAACATGGTGATTGCTAACAATGATCCAACTGCTCATGGTGAAATTCAAGCAATTAGATCTGCATGTAAGAAACTCAATACATTTGATCTAACAGGTTGTGAAATTTACACTACTGGATATCCTTGTCCAATGTGTTTTTGTGCTATCCTTTGGTCAAACATTGATAAAGTGTATTACGGCTGTAATACATCTGATACAGAAATAATTGGATTTCGTGACAAGCAGTTTTATGATTCTATTCCTGCTAAGATGCAGGAGATATGTTATGAAGTAGATAGACAAGAATGTTTATCTATTTACAACACTTACAACAATATGTCAGATGCTACTAATTACTAATGTATTCAAGCTGATGTAACAGTCAGCATATGCAGATGTGGTGAAAGCGGAAGCCACCTAGATTGAGTTCTAGCCCTTGTAGGATGCAGGTTCAAATCCTGCCATCTGCACCAGAAACACAAAGTAAAGTGAAAGTACTCGTGAAAAGATTACAAACACTGAGATAAAACCATGGAGCTACTTGACATTAAGTAGTAGAGAAGTGGGTGTATCAGTAGCTTTATCATCATAGACCTTGTGGTTGGAGTAGCTGTCGCTAGGACAATATGCGATGCTGCATATAATTGCAGTGAGTGTCCCAGCTATTCTTAGTGTTTAGAGGTATCATAAAAAGTACCTGATTAGATGTCGGTGAGTATCGGCTAAACGTCAAAAGCTTTTCGTGTGACTATTACGAAAAATAGTCATATGCGGATATGGTGAAATTGGCAGACACGTTAGATTTAGGTTCTAATGCCGTAAGGTGTGCAGGTTCGAGTCCTGTTATCCGCACCACAGGTTCTTGCATTCCAACCTAAGAGCACAAAAAAGACGAATGTAACTTGCTGCTAGCACTAGGATAGTGGCATTTTAGACACCCTAGGGTTTTCATCCTTAACCTTAAAAAGGATAGACTATTTGAGCATTAGATAGGCTTTATGTTCGTTGTAGCTGCTTGCCTTTGTAGGGGTGGCTAGCGGACTAGTCCGATGTGCTAGGACATTAGTGCAATTAGCTCGGCAGTATGTCATGAATCTAATATGTATTATTCTGCCGGCATGATATTATAGGTGAGTCTTTATATAAAGCGTGCTGTTCGGCAAACAGATATGATGCGGAGCAGCAACACCTATATGTAGGAGTACCCAAGAGGTCTAAGGGAGCGGTCTTGAAAACCGCTAGCACAGGTGACTGTGGCGTGGGTTCGAATCCCACCTTCTACGCCAATTTGTATTTCAAATAATGTGTATATGTAAAGGAGGAACTTATGAAAGTATATGATAAAGATGATGATATGGAAGAATGCACTTCTCCATATGGTAACAGATCTTTGTTCATAACAAAAGAACAAATACAGGCTTTACTTGATGGTAAAGTGTTAGCCGATGATGAGTTTGATGAATATGGAATTTTCATTGAATTAGAAGATGCTGAAAAGTAGGGTATGGTGTAACGGATAACACAGGCGATTGCGAAGTATATCCAGTTCAATTCTGGAACCCTACACAAAACTCGCTCGGTAATATCGAGGCGTAATAATTCCTTTGACCTGTCGGGTTCACTCGGCAGGTCATATTACAATATGTAAAAAGAGGTTGAAAGTTATGAGAAAACAAGTTGTAATCATCAATGGCAGTGGTGGAGTAGGTAAAGATACATTCATTGATACATTGTCTAAAACATGTTTCAGTGAAAATGACGTATGGAATTATTCTTCTATTGACAAGATAAAAGAAATAGCAAAAACTATTGGTTGGGATGGCAAGAAAGACGAAGCAGGTCGTAGATTTTTAGCAGGTCTAAAACATGTATGCGATGAGTATAACAACTTATCATTTGAAATGATGCGAGAGAAATACTCAGAATTTCAGAAGAGCTCGGCTTCTATTCTATTCTTACATATACGCGAACCGTACAACATTGAGTTTGCGAAGAATGCTTTTAGTGCTGTAACAGTATTGGTAAGGCGGAATTCTGTAGAGCATATAACATCAAATGAAGCAGATATGAACGTAGAAAATTATTACTACGATTATGTTGTACACAACGATTCTGACATTGAGGGTCTAAAAGATGAGTGTCATAAATTCATCTATTACCTTAACAGTATCATAGACTAATAACTACCAAACATAAAAATCGTTATATACTATGTAAACAAGATATTCATAACATATCGAAACACGAAAGGAGAATTATCAATGAACAAAGTATATAGTGAATTTCGTAGAGGTGATGTTTGGTTCGTCAAGCTGAACACAGAGTTTGGTGATAATCAGGACAATTCATCTGTTCAACGTAAGAGCAGACCATATCTCATTGTGTCATGCGAAGCTAACAACAACTGTGCACCTACAATCAATGCGGTTCCAATTACTACACGTCCTAGTGACCATCTTCCGATGCATATCTATTATGATTATAACGGTAGACATCAGCTTATTCTCTGTGAGCAGATTACAACATTGTCTGTTCTTGATTTTCACAGAAGTGGTTCTCATTACATGTATAACTTGAGTGTTGATTTCATGAATACTGTAAATGATGCATTGTCTGCTCAGCTGGGTTTGCGTCCGAGAGTTGCTGATATGAAGGTACTTGAAAACCTTATTGATAAGATCTCAGCAGATAAAGAAGCAGAACTTAAACGTAAATACGAAGATGCTATTCAGTCTAAGGTATCTGAAATCGCTGCAAAGTTAGCTAAGAAGTTCAATGTAGATCTTACTTCTCAGGATATGCTTGATGGCGTAACTTATAGACCTTCTGAAATTGCTTATGCGTCCAGTGAGGATAAGAAAACGATTTCTGATACAGCAAAAGAGCGTATGACATCGTCATCATCTGTGTCTGAACCTGAAGAACACATCACAGTTAAAACAAATGCAACTGCTGATGGATCTAAAAAATCAGATAAGAAACACAGCAGACGACAGTGGACAGAAGCAGCTATGAAGGAATTTTTAGCAGCAAGTTCTCATCTTTCTGTATCAGCAATGTCTGCTAAATACGGAATTGCAAAGAAATCTGTAACACAGTATGTTTGCTTGTTCAAGAAGAAGTTGGAAACAAAGGATTAAGGTGATATAATGACACCTAAGGAGCTATTTGATGCTAACACGAGCATTGTAGGATGGTGTTTCAAAAAATATGTAAACAATTACAAATCTCCTGAATTTGATGACAGTATGCAAGAGGGTATGCTTGGCCTATGGGAAGCAGCTTGTAGATTTGATGACTCTAAAGGATATAAATTCACAACATTCGCAGTACCATATGTATTTGGTCGTATGAAACACTATATGAGAAATAAAACAAATGTAATAAGACCACCTAGATCTGTATTTGAAAACAGTGATGTTAAAGCATTATCTGAACTATACAGCATACAGTCATTAGATATGGAAGTGTTTGATGACGGTGGTACACCTGTATTATTACGAGACTTGATAGGTGCTCCTCCTGATGAATACGAATTCATAACAGAAGATCTACTTGAAAGCTTTCTTGATACTATCGACAATCAACTGCACAAAGATATCATGGAAGAGTATTATTACTCGTACATATGGGGAATACATTCTAAACAAGTGTACCTGGCAGAAAAGTATGGAACTTGTCAGGCTCAAATTGCTCGAATAATCAAGAAGTACAATCAGAAATTTGTAGATTTTATACAAAAGTCCTAACAATAATCAATATCATCTACCTTATATAAGTATGTAGATGATATACATGCCGGTGTGATGGAATTGGCAGACATAGTTGACTCAAAATCATCTGATATATTTATCGTGTGGGTTCGAGTCCCGGCACCAACACCGCAATGTTGATTTTAACAGCATCGCGGTGAAATTTTTATATTACAGGAAGGAGTGCTGATATGATTACTCATATCATCAAAAGAGACAAACGTAAAGTCCCATTTGATATCAATAAGATAGCAAATGCTGTTTATCGTGCTGCTCAAGAAGTAGGTGGTTCAGATATGAACACTGCTAAAGACATTGCTGAGAAAACATACAGGCTTTATGAACAGACATACGGTGATCAAACTCCTACGGTAGAGATCATTCAAGACTGTGTAGAGAAAACACTGATCGAGAATGGTCATGCTCGAACCGCAAAAGCGTACATCTTATATCGACATGAGCGTACACGTGACAGAGAGATGAAATCCGGTCTGATGCAGACAATGAAAGAGCTAACATTTGACTCAGCAAAAGACAGCGATATCAAGCGTGAAAATGCTAATATCAATGGAGATACTGCAATGGGTACAATGCTCAAGTATGGATCGTCTGCATCTAAAGCTTTCTATGAGCTATGTATCTTGAATCCTAAACATGCAGAAGCTCATAGAAATGGTGATATCCATATCCATGATCTTGATTTCTATACATTAACAACAACTTGTACTCAAATTGATCTTGTTAAGCTTCTGAAAGATGGCTTCTCCACTGGACATGGTCATTTAAGAGAACCTAACGACATTTCAAGTTATTCTGCACTCGCTTGTATTGCAAGTCAGTCTAACCAGAATGATCAACACGGTGGACAAAGTGTACCTACATTTGATTATGCAATGGCTGCAGGTGTTGCAAAGACGTTTGCTCATAAATATAAGCAAAATCTTGCTAAAGCAATTCTGTTGATAGGTAAACTTGATGATGCTGAACAATTTGCAGAACGTATATCTAATGACATCAAGGATAAATTCAACTTAATTCCTACACTTGCAGATGAAGATGATTATCGGAAGATTGAGAATTCATTCTTGTGTGAATATCTAGGTTCTGAACATGCCGAAGCTATTCAATCATTTGCACGTAATTATGCTGTTAAAGAAACAGAACGTGCTACTTACCAAGCAATGGAAGCACTCATTCATAATTTGAATACAATGCATTCAAGAGCTGGTGCACAAGTACCATTTAGCTCTATCAACTATGGTACAGATACATCTCCAGAAGGTCGTATGGTCATCAAAAATATCTTGCTTGCTGAAGAAGCCGGTCTTGGTAATGGTGAAACACCTATCTTCCCTATCCATATTTTCAAGGTAAAAGAGGGTGTAAACTACAATCCAGAAGATCCAAACTACGACTTGTTTAAGCTGGCTTGCAGGGTTTCTGCAAAGCGTTTGTTCCCTAACTTCTCATTTATCGACGCACCTTTCAACCTCCAGTATTACCGCCCTGATCGCCCTGAGACGGAGATTGCTTATATGGGCTGCCGTACAAGAGTAATTGGTAATGTACATGATCCATCAAGAGAGATTGTAACCGGTAGAGGTAACCTTAGTTTCACCTCAATCAATTTGCCGAGACTTGCTATCAGAGCAAATCATGATATTGATAAATTCTACACATTACTAAATGAGATGATGGATCTTGTTATTGAGCAGCTCATTCATCGTTTCAATATTCAAGCAAAGAAGCTTGTTCGTAATTATCCATTCTTGATGGAGCAGGGAATATGGATTGATTCTGATAAGCTTGGACTTGATGATGAAGTCGGAGAGGTATTGAAGCACGGATCACTTTCAGTAGGTTTCATTGGTCTTGCTGAAACCTTGAAAGCATTGATCGGAAAACATCATGGTGAAAGTGAAGAAGCTCGTAAATTAGGATATGAAATTATTTCTACTATGAGAAAAAGAGTAGATGAAGAATCCGAACGTACAAAACTCAACTTCTCATTATTTGCAACTCCAGCAGAAGGTCTATCTGGCAGATTCGTCAAGATTGATAAAGAGAAGTATGGTGTAATTCCAGGCGTTACTGACAGAGAATATTACACCAATTCATTCCATGTACCAGTGTACTATCCGATAAGTGCTTTTGAAAAGATTAAGATTGAAGCTCCTTATCATGAACTTACAAATGCAGGACATATCAGTTACATTGAAATGGATGGCGATCCGTTGCAGAACCTTGATGCTTTTGAAAAAGTAGTACGTTGTATGAAGGAATCAAACATCGGATATGGTTCTATCAACCACCCAGTAGATCGTGATCCAGTATGTGGGTTTACAGGTATTATTGGAGATACATGCCCACAATGTGGAAGACATGAGTCTGATGCTGATGTAGGGTTTGAAAGAATTCGACGAATAACAGGGTATCTTGTAGGTACACTTGACAGATTTAACAATGGTAAACGTGCAGAGGAGCGTGACAGGGTTAAACACGGAATTGGGTAACCTACTATAATATATGTACATTGGCAATAGTTGATGTATGATAACAGAAGCAGCTGATTACATTCACATGTATCAGCTGCTTTTTCTGTGTATGAAGTAAGATTCGTTATGTAATATGTAAACATTATTCATCCATAAATCATATGTAGTCGAAAGGAGATTATATGATGAACTTAATCATTACAATCGTAGCGATGGCTTGCTGCTCTGTTGCACTTTGCAGATCTGTATACTCAAAGTCAACTAAATTTGACAAAATTTTCTACGCAGTTTCTTCTGCTGCATTTCTCATCATTGGCATTTACTTCTGCAATATCTGGAAGTAAACTATTACATAAGGAGTGATACTAAAAATGACTGAACTCGAACGTAAAATTGAACAAGCTGCTCAGAAATACTATACAGACGGATCATCTGAATTGACTGATGCAGAGTTTGCAGAGTCTAAATCAGCCGCATCAGGAAATGCAGGCGGATTTGC
>ERZ773108.4237-NODE-4237-length-10182-cov-3.484645_pt1 | contig 10182 bp, 2 predicted proteins | sample MGYA00580570_ERZ773108 | MGnify/ENA primary metagenome ERZ773108 (study PRJEB29015, sample SAMEA2737840) | human gut metagenome | biome: human gut; feature: human-associated habitat; material: faeces | place: China | collected 2012 ...
ACACGGGCTTTCATTTTTCGTTTGAAAATGAAAGCGACTTTGCATATCCCGATATGCAGCTTGACAGCATCGGGCTGTCGCAATTTAAAACTCCGGGCGTAACGCGCTACTGCGAGGGCGCCTATGGTTCAAAAGGCGCGGTGGCCGTGGCTGTTGAAACCGCTTCCGGAAACGGAAATGTTAACGACGGCGTGTCGGGCATTAAAATGTTCCCCGGGAAAGAGAATGACCTGACAATGGATTTAAAGCTCTTTTCACCGGAGAATTTTGCGAACCTGCCCAATGTGAACCTGTTTTTTATGACACAGGGGGTTCAGATGTATGAAGATACTGATTGTACCAAACCGCTTTCAGTTTCATCATCAGACTTTCAGCTGTTTTCCATTCCTGGCAGCAGCGTGTTCCAATTTGAGGAAGACGGAAAAACCGTTTCTGGTGACTGGAGCAGTTTTCATCAAAAGATAACCTTAACCAATTCATTCAGCGGAAAATTTGTTAAATCAGACGAGCCGGTAAACGTAAAACTGTTTATCCGTATGGGCGCAAATGCCCATGCGTTAACGGGAACGTCAGATTTTACTCCGGAATTTGTGGCCCAGTGTGGAACGGTGTCGGAAACAGACACACGGGCAGCCCTTTGGATGGAATATGCCATCGACAACATTGGCCTTTGGCCGGCTTCTATTATACCGGAAGAACCGGCAGAAGAGGACACTGCGCTTTGGAGAGGGTCTTTTGAAGACAATGGCTGGGCCAGCGAAACCCACGGCGTAACCTTTGAGGGCAACTATGCAAAAGCATTGATTACCTCTGATGTTCCAGCTGATATTCAAGACCGTTCCAAAGGCGCTTTGGAGCTTACATACACCGGCAACACGGACAATAGCGGTTATTTGGACTTTAACACAGTGGCGGCAACAAACGAAATGCGGCTTCAATATAACCGTGTTTATGAAATTTCGTTCTGGGCCAAAGGCTCTTCTGCGGTAGAGGATTTTTATAAGTCGTCTGGCAGGAAGACTGCGCTCATTCCTGAGCGGAATAATGCCACACGTTTAGACCGCACGTTCCCCATGTGGACCAGTTACACAGTAAACGAACCGATTACAACAGAATGGACGAAATATACCTATCTGTTCTATGAGGAAATGCCAATGGCCCTGGGCCGCGACGGCGATAACGTTTCAACATTGCGGTTTCATGTTCGGTATTCGTGTGTGCCGAACACAAAAACAAATAATTTAACGGCGGAGGTTGGCGGCGAAACCATCAATTATGCTTATCAAAGCAAGAGCGGAGAATATTATAAATTAGAAGATTTTAAAATTTATCTTGACGATTTCACCGTGACACCGTTAGACATAGCATATAACGGCGATTTTGCTGTAAAAGATGAAAGCCAGTCGAATTACACGGTTGTTTGGTATAGCGGCGGAACCAACACATACCGGGTGGCACAGCCTGGGAACGACGTTCTTTCGCCTGGTGTGTTCCACAACGGCGTAATTGAAACCATTTCCGATTTCCCCGGCGCAGACAGCAAAAATGTGCTGAAGGTAACCAAAGACGGCGGCGCTCCGTATCAGGGAGCTGACATTGAAAACGGCAAAAAATATCAAATTTCGTTCTGGGCAAAGGCTGACGATGCAGAATCTGTAGGCCGGCCCATCAATTTGGTTTTAGACCGTGACATTCAGGGGCAGATTTTAGATAATACCGAGCCAACCTATACGAACGTTCCAAAGTGGGCCGGTTACCGCCTTGATACAAGCGTCACCAAAGACATCACGTTAAACAAAGAGCACTACGACGGCTACGGCGCTCCCAAAAATTTTGGAATAAATGAGGAACCGGAATTTAGAACCGGCAGCGTTCCGTTTTACATGTATGGCGGAACCATTGCAAATGCATATCACAAGCCGGGCGAGCTGACCCCTACAAACTATGAGGAAACGCTGGTTTATGACGACTATTACGATAGAATGTTCGCGAAAAACACCCAGCTTGGAAATGAGCCTACAGCCTGGGCCTACCAGTATTATGACGGAACAGCATGGGCAGGCACCAACGACAAAGCGGAAATTACGTCCGACAAGACTCTAAGCGGGGACTGGACGCTCTATACCATGGAATATGAGTGGAACTATCCCGGCAAGCACTACAGGGTGCCGAATCTCACCTTTTTAGATAACGCAAGCTATAGCCTGGCAGACATTAAAATTGAAGCGTTAGAGGGAGAAGACCCCAATGCTAAGCCGGCATTTCACATTGAAAACCTTGCGGCAACTGCCGACAAAGAAATTTTATCAACATCAGACAGCATTCGCCTCACCTGGAATTTTGTTTCTACAGGCGCGGCAGACGCAAAGGAGGCAGCAGGCGGCTCTCTTGTTAAGGTTTATGCAGACAACAACGGGAAACTGGCCCTGATTGGCACAACAAGGGCGGACCAGGCGGGTGCAGCAGAAATTAAGGCAGGCGCGGCGCTGTTTGGCAAAAGCCTTGTGTTTGAAGTGATTCCCGCAGATACCAATGGCAATTATGGCATCGGAGCAACAGCCGCTTTTTCCGGCCGGGTTGCAACCGCAATGGAATCGGAACTGGCAGTGAATCCCGATCAGAACTCGGCAGACTGGTCTGTTACCATAGCCGCTGACAACATCAGCGGCACGGCGGATATATATGTTGCAACATATAATCAAAACAACAAATTAATCAGCATTTCACAGGAGCAATTAGCATATGCATCCGGTGAAAACAACAAAACGGGAAACATCGCATTTTCTGCAAATGCAGATAAAGTAAAATTGTTTGTTTGGGACGGTGAGTTAAAACCAATGTGCACGGAAAAAGAAATAACTTTTATGCCTGTGAACAACGACCCCTTTGCGGGAGACAATGAGATTAACGTTGTGTTCTTGGGCGGCTCCATAACGGAGGGCGCCGGCGCGTCCGCACCGGCAAAGTGTTATGCCAACCTGACCGGAGAATGGTTTAAAAAGACCTATGGTACAACAAGCAGAACAGTGAATTATTATAACAAGGGCGTAGGCGGAACGCCGTCGGATTATGGCCTGTTAAGATTTACCCGAGATGTTGTAAACCTTAACCCTGACGTGGTGTTCATTGAGTTTGCCGTAAACGACGGCGGGCGCGATACGAGAATGTACATGGAAAGCATGGTAAGAACGCTCCTGTCGTTGCCCACCAGTCCGTATGTCGTTTTCTTGTACACAACCAATGAAACCTATTCAACGCCGACAGCTTTCCACGAGCAAGTGGCAGAGTATTACGGCATACCGCAAATCAGCTTAAAAGACGCGCTTAAGCGAGAGTTAAACGGCGCAAACGCAAGGGACGCGGGATATTTAAAAGACAGCGTTCATCCTTCCGACCAGGGTTACCAGGTTTATTTTAACGAAATTACAAAATGCCTGGAAACAGGAAGGTTCTACCAAAGACCCATCCCGCAGAAGGAAAAACTGGTAGCGGCAAGCGGCGCAGTGGAAACGGAATTTATTCCAATTTCCAACGATAGAATTACAAAGTCTGGTAACGACTGGACAACGGGCGGCACCGGCAACCGGCAGTGGGGAAAGACTACAACCATAGGCGCTACATTAAAATTCTCTTTCGACGGAACCATTTTGGCTGTTGAGCATGGCCTGCTCAGTGCAAGCGGCATGTATGAAATTTATGTGGACGGCGAAAAGAAAGGCACGGGCGACCCTTACTACGGCGACCGCGCATTGACCGATTCACCGCAGCTGGTTATGGGCTATGCAAACTATGCCCTTCCTGACGGCCATCACGATGTGGAAATAAAAACGATTCAGAGCACCAATTCCAACAGTGAAGGAGACAATGTGTTCCTCTACAACATCATTACCGGCAGTCCGGTAAAGTAATAAATTCTTATACAAAATGCAATCCCCTTAAAGCAAACGCTTTAAGGGGATTATTTTATATATGTTTCATAAGAAAATGTATTTCATTTATAAAAAATATATTGAATATGGCAAAAAAATGTGATATACTATTTAAATAATGGTATATATCCATATGATTTTAATTAAGGAGGAAGAGAAACATGAAAAAAATGATGTCTTTACTGTTGTCGCTTGCAATGATTTTGTCTGCAGCCGGCATGATTACCGCAGGCGCGGCAGAAGTGACAACCTCGTTTAAAGACGAAACAGGCTTTAATTTTTCTTTTGAAAATGAAAGCGATTTTACGCACCCCGATATGGTGCTGGATTCGTCGGGTTCATCCACGTTTAAAACCCCTGGTGTTACGCGTTACTGCGAAGGCGCCTATGGTTCAAAAGGTGCGGTGGCGGCACATATTGAGATTACTGCCGGAGGCGACGGCATCGCAAATGAGGGTGTGTCCAACATTGAGCTTATTCCGGGTCAGGAATATGAATTATCTATGGACCTAAAGCTGTTCTCGCCGGAAAACTTTGCAAAGCTTCCCAATGTCAATGTGTTTTTTATGATTCATGATAAAAATTCCATGTATGCAGACCCCGAGGGAACGACACCTGCCACAGCAAGCTACTATTACCAGGTACATAAAATTTCCGGTGCGGATGTGTTTCGCTTCAATGAGGATGGAACAACCGTTTCGGGCGACTGGGCACACTTAAACTATAAATTTACCGCAACCAACAAATATAGCTCCGGCTATGTGAAAAATGGTGAAGCGGCAAAGGTTTATATGTTTGTGCGTTTTGGAACCAGTGAACACGGAATTGTAAACAACTCTAATGATTTTACACAGGAATTTAGAGATTCCTGCGAAACAATTAATGCGCCGGGTCAAAAACATGACGGTAAAAAGGCACTTTGGATTGAATATGCCATTGACAACGTTGGCCTGCGCCCGGCTTCTATCGAGCCTGAGGAACCGGTAGAAAAGGACTCTGCTCTCTGGAGAGCATCTTTTGAAAACGAAAGCTGGACAAATGAAACAGAAGGTGTTTCGCTGCACGCCTCTTACGCGAAAACGGCCTTGTCAACGGACGTTCCCAGCGAAATTGCGGACACATCAAAATCTTCTCTGGAACTGACTTATACCGGCTGGACCGGAAACGGCGGTTACACAGAAATTGTGGCTAATGTAACAGACAACAATAAAAAAATGTGGTATAACCGCGCCTATGAGGTTTCGTTTTGGGCTAAGGGTTCACAGGCCGTGGCGGATTATTACAATGAACATGCAAAAGATGGCCAAAAGTTAATGTTTATTCCGGAAAGAAACAATGGCAGCCGTCTTGACCGAACAAAGCCCATGTGGAACGACTTTAAGTTAAATGACCCCATCACCACGGAATGGACAAAATATACATACCTCTATTACGAAGAGCTGCCAATGTCCTTGGGCAGAGACGGTGAAAATGCCTGGGAAACAAAGTTTGATTTGCGTTTCTCCTGCGTTCCCAGTTTAGCGGCAAACGCTCCGGAGGCAGCCGATTATAAAATTTATTTGGACGATTTCACTGTGACCCCCTTAGACATTGTTCACAACGGCGATTTGGCCATAGCAGATGCCAGCCAGTCTGACTACAGCTATGCTTGGTATGACGGCGCAGCAAACGCAACGACCGTCGGCCTGGCGGGGGAAGACACAAAGACCCCGGCAATTTTCCACAACGGCACCATTGAATCTGTAACCGACTTTAACGGGGCGGACAGCAAAAATGTGCTGAAAGTAACGAAAGACGGCGGAGCGCCTTACCAGGGCGTAGACATTGAAAACGGAAAAACATATCAAATTTCGTTCTGGGCAAAAGCTGATGATGCAGAATCCGTAGACCAGCCCATCAATTTGGTTTTGGATCGCGACATTCAGGGTCAGATTTTGGATGCTACTGAACCTACCTATACAGATGTTCCAAAGTGGGCAAGCTACAGAATTGATACAACCGATAAAAAAGATATTACCTTAAATACGGAGCATTACGACGGTTATGGCGCACCAACAGAAGCAACAGGCAGCATTCCGTTTTATCTGTATGGTGGTGTAATTGCAAATTCATATCATAAGCCGGGTGAGCTGACCCCCACAAACTATGAGGAAACTCTGGTTTATGACGACTATTACGACAGAATGTTGTCTAAAAACACCCAGCTTGGAAATGAGCCTACAGCCTGGGCCTATCAGTATTATGATGGAACAGAGTGGGTTGGCACCAACGATAAAGCGGAAATTACATCCGGCGAGACCCTGGGTGAGGACTGGACGCTTTACACTGTGGAATATCAGTGGAACTATCCCGGCAAACATTACAGAATGCCGAAACTCACATTTTTAGACAATGCAAACTATAGCTTAACCGACATTAAAATTGAAGAGGTGGAAGGCACAGACCCCAATGCAAAACCGGAATTCCACATTGAAAACCTTACGGCAACCAGCGACAAAACAATTTTAAATTCAACAGACAGCATTCTTCTTACCTGGAATTTTGTTTCCACAGGAGAAGTAGAAGCCGTTGAGGGTGACGGCAAGTCTTTGGTTAAGGTTTACGCAGACAACGGCGGTGATTTGGCCTTAATCGGCACAACACGTGCCGACAATGCAGGCAGAACTGAAATTAAGGCAAGCGCAGATTTGTTTGGTAAGAATCTCGTGTTTGAAGTAATTCCAGTAGACTCCAAAGGAAACTACGGCGTAGGAGCACAAGCTGCATTTGCCGGAAGAATTGCACTTTCTGCAAGCTCAGAACTGAAATTAAATCTTGATAAAACATCGGCAGATTGGTCCGCCAATATCTTAACAGACAACGTCAGCGGCACGGCAAGCGTTTATGTGGCAACGTATAACCAGAACAACAAGTTAATCGCGGTTTCAGAAGAACCGTTTGCATATGCTTCAGGTGAAAACACAAAAACGGGCACCGTTCAAATTTCGTCCGCGGCAACGACAGTAAAATTGTTTGTCTGGGACGAAAACTTAAAGCCAATGCTTGCAGAAAAGAAGATTTCTTTAATGCCGGTAAACAATAACCCGTTCGCAGGCGACAACAACATTAACGTTGTGTTCTTAGGCGACTCTATCTATGCGGGCGCAGGGGCAGAGCCACAGTCGGAAAGATGGGTAAATAAGGTTGGAGCCTGGTTTACAAACACCTACGCGAAAAATGGCGTAACCGTAACACCGCACTATAAGGGCGTTGGCGGTACGACAACAGACTACAGCTTAGTCAGAGTGATGCGCGACGTTGTAGATTTGGATCCTGATATTGTATTTTTCAGCCATACGTGCAACGACGGCAACCGTGACACAAGACGTAATATGGAAAGCGTTGTTCGCACCTTAGCTGCACTGGACAATCCGCCATATATCGTGTTTACACGCACAACAAACAGAAGTTACAGCGAATCGAACGGTTACGGCAACCAAGTGGCAGAGTTCTACGGCCTTCCTCTGATTGACGATTTAGAGGCATTTAAAGCGGCAACAAACGGTACGGGTGTATCAATGTCAGACCTCTTTATCTCAGACGGCGTGCATCCCAGCAATGCCGGATATCAGGTAATTGCGGATGAAATTATTAGATGCATGGAAACAGGACGGTATTATCAAAAAGCAATTGACCGTGCAGACAAACTCATAGAAAACAGCGGGGCCATAGCGGAAGCAACCTGGTTCTCAAGCACCGACACAAGTAAAGTCACGAGAAGTACCGGTTGGACAGCAGGCAGTAATTATGTGCAGTCAAGCGCGGCAGGCGACACATTGGAGTTCTCTTTCACCGGCAATATTTTGGCGTTTGAGTATGGCTTGCATAAGGATTCCGGGCTGATAGAAGTTTGGGTAGACGACAAGCTGGAAGTAACCTGTAATCCGCGCTATAACGATTCAATTACAAGTTATCAGCTAGTGTGCAAAGGAGATTCCATTTTGCTTGATTTAGAATATGGTACGCATAAGGTTGTGATGAAAACGGTGCAAAACCCGCAAGTTACGGGCAGTCAGGTAGACCGTATATTCGGTATCATGACCGGCGCATGGGTGCAGGAATAATTCCAATAAACAAAAGCTCCTCAGACGAAAGTCTGAGGAGCTTTCTTGTGCGTAAGAGACTTGAAATAAAGTGAAAAATGTGGTAAACTATTCATAAACCTTATGCAAACAAAGGAGAAACGCTCAATGTGCGGAAAACTGGTTACGGTAATTTTGCCCGCCTATAACGAGGAAGACAACATACAGCGCGCCTCGCAGACCATTGCGGCTGTTTTGGAGCAGGAAAACATCAACTATGAGCTGCTGTTTGTAAACGACGGCTCAAAGGACGGCACCTGGGAAAAAATTTTGGCAGAGTCAAGCAAAAACAGCAGGGTGCGGGGCGTGAGCTTTTCAAAAAACTTTGGCAAAGAGTCCGCTATTTTTGCAGGACTCTCTGAGGCCAGAGGCGACTGCTGTGCGGTGATGGACACGGACCTGCAGCACCCACCGGAAAAACTCGTGGAGATGTACCGGCTCTGGCAGCAGGGAGCCGAGGTGGTGGAAGGTGTGAAGGCCAGCCGGGGCAAAGAGTCTGCCGCCCATTCTTTTGCGGCGAAATGCTTTTATAGGTTAATCAGCCGTGCGGTAGGAATTGACATGTCGAGAGCATCTGACTTTAAGCTGTTAGACCGGAAAGCCGTAAATGTGCTGCTCACCATGCGCGAAAAGCACGTGTTTTTCCGGGCCTTGTCCTCTTGGATTGGCTTTAAAACTGCCGAGGTGGAGTTCGAGGTAGCCGACCGCGCGGCGGGAACGACAAAATGGTCCACCTGGTCGTTGGTGAAATATGCGGTGCGCAATATTGCGTCGTTTACGTCGCTGCCGCTGCAAATCATCACGTTTTTGGGTATTTTGGTGCTAATTGTGTCCGTTGTTTTAGGCTCCATTGCGCTGTATCAAAAGGCGGTTCACACCGCATTGGATGGGTTTACCACCGTGATTGTGGTGCTTTTGTTCATCGGTTCCATCATTATGATCAGCCTGGGCTGCATTGGATATTACATTGCGAAAATTTACGACGAAATTAAAGGCAGGCCAAGATACATTATTTCAGAAAAATGTGGGAAATAAATAAAAGTGCGCAGCGAAATGGCTGCGCACTTATTTTAATATAAAGCAATTGGCAAACCGGAAAGCGTTCATCTGCGGTAAAGGCAGGGGTTACGCCGGCATGTGGTTTTTTGTCTTAGGGATATTCATGCAAAATGAAATTTATAAATTTTTGGAGTTGTTTTTTATCAATTAAAATTTTGCCGTCTGCCGGTTTGTAAATCGCTTTATGTAAAATGGAGGGGCTTATTCAAAAAGCTTTGCCAATGACTGGGGCATGCTCACATCATTCTTTGAGCGGATTACCGTAAATTCCTGCTGTGTGTTGGACTGAAACGTCAGGGTAATGGCATTTCCGAACTCTGTTTCTAAATAGGCGTTGCGTTTTAACTTCGGCTGTGTTGTAGTAACATAGTTATAAATTTCTTCAATTTGTGCCGGATCGGTAACAACCACGTCGGGTTTGCGCGCATCTCCCGTAATGCTTGTGCGCCAAACCTCAACGGATTGATATTCCGAAGCCGCAGGCAGTGCGTCATAAAAGCCCAGCTCAGTTAAAAGCGCAATCGTGTTTTTGTAAGACGGGCGAACGTAGTAGGTGTTGGTGTCACTGAAGGTGCGCTGCGCATCCAAATCCGTCACTAAAATATCAGTTCCCTCATAAACAAGGGGAATTTCATAATTGATTTCAATATAGGTGGGCAGGGCAATCTCGTCAATAAATTCTTCATAGGTTACCTGCGACAAGTCGGCTTTTAGGGCGTCAATCAGCCTGTTTGCAATTTCAGTGTCGGTATCCTTCTGCATGAAGTAAGAATTAAAAGGCCTGCTCAGCCGTGCGTCTGCTATAGAAATTGATGTGAGGTCTTCTGTGGATTTCTCTAAAACAGGGAAACGGTCTTTTAAGTTTTCTTCTGTTTCCATAATCGGCTTTAAGAAATCCTTGTCGTCGTCATAGTCTACAATATAGCGGCGAATCATTGTTTTGCCGTCTTTTAATTGATAGTTTACATACAAATAGTCTGTATTGTCGCTTTCCTCGGTGTGCTCAACGGTTTTGTGGCTGTGGAACTTCAAAACAGCTTCAATGTCCTGCTGTTTCGTCATGTTGGGCACAT
>ERZ773108.4244-NODE-4244-length-10169-cov-5.114989_pt1 | contig 10169 bp, 7 predicted proteins | sample MGYA00580570_ERZ773108 | MGnify/ENA primary metagenome ERZ773108 (study PRJEB29015, sample SAMEA2737840) | human gut metagenome | biome: human gut; feature: human-associated habitat; material: faeces | place: China | collected 2012 ...
TCGTTGACGCGCTGTACGGCACGGGGTTTCACGGAGAACTGCGCCCGGACGGCGCAGCGGCGTGTGCGCTGATGGGCAGGGAAAGGGAACGCGGCGCATTTGTGCTCGCGCTTGACCTGCCGAGCGGCGTCAGTGCCGACAGCGGCGAGGTCGCGGAGGGCGCGGTGCAGGCTGACGCGACGGTAACGTTCGACTGCACCAAGCCGCTGCACTTTGCGAAAGCCTCGAAACCGCTCTGCGGCGCGCTCGTCTGCGCCGATATCGGCATCGGAAAGGCGCTCGGAGAGCGCGAGACGTAACTTGTCTGTAATATAACCGCGAAAACTGTAACACAGAAGTAACTTTACAAACCTCCCGAAACGTGGTATCATAAACTGTACCACGGTAAGGGAGGTTTTGCCATGGCTGTTGATAAAAAAGGCACAAAGCAGGTCGCTGCGAACAAAAAAGCATGGCATGACTACTTTGTCGAGGAAAAATACGAGGCAGGCATTGAACTTGCAGGCACCGAGGTAAAGTCCATCCGTCAGGGACACATCAACCTGAAGGACAGCTACTGCACCTTTAAGGACGGCGAGATTTTCGTGCGCGGCATGCACATTTCTCCCTACGAAAAGGGCAATATCTTCAACAAGGACCCGCTTCGCGTGCGAAAGCTGCTCATGCACAAGAAGGAGATCATTCAGCTGTTCAGCAAGACCAAGCAGGACGGCTACTCGGTCATTCCGCTTGCGGTCTACTTCAAAAGCTCTCGTGTAAAGCTGGAGATTGGTCTGTGCAAGGGCAAAAAGCTGCACGACAAGCGCGACAGCATCGCGGCACGCGATGCAAAACGCGAGATCGACCGCGCGATGAAAGAGCGTAATCGTTAAATCTACCCATTTTCATGGGGCCGTAACGGGTTCGACGGGGGCGTTGAAGCCGGGATAGCGGGCCGCAGCGGGGATCTGCGATAAAAGCTCCAACTGTTTATAAATTAAACAACAACAATTATACTCTTCAGGCTGCCTAATTAGGCTTAGCCCGTCGGCTCAGGGAGGACCACGGCCCAGAGACCCGGCGTCGATCAGTGGTGAACGTGTACGGGGTAAGAGTTGCCTCCGTCATGTAACATGACTCTACCAAAACGGTAAGCCTGTTTGCCGGCGTACCGCGGCGGGAATCTTAATCGACAAACTGCGCCCGGAGAAGTCCTTGTGGATGCGCTTTCGGACAGGGGTTCAACTCCCCTCGGCTCCACCAAAACTAACACAAAACCGACGGTTTAGACCGTCGGTTTTGCTTTTATATACGGTAAATCATAACTTTTATGAGAATGCGATTTCTGGTTGTAGCCATTTGTAGCCATTGACAGCCGCAAAATTCCGTGGTATCGTTAAGCCACAGAGGTGAGGAGCATGGCATACGGCAGCATTACACAGCGCGGCGACAAGTACCGCGTGTGCTTTGACTACGGCGTTGACCGCGAGGGAAATCGCGTCCGCAAGTACCGGACGTTCGACACGAAACGCGACGCGACCCGTGCGTTCAATGAGCACAAGGTCAAGATGGACAAAGGGACGCAGATCATGCCGAGCGAGTACACATTCGCGCAGTGGCTTGACTACTGGTACAAGGACATCATCCTGCCGCAGATCGAGGAGACGACCGCATACGGCTACCGCGGCATGATCGAGAATTACCTCAAGCCGCAGCTCGGCGAAATCCGGCTGCAAAAGCTGACGGCACGCGATATTCAGCAGTATTACACCTGGCTGATGGGCGAAAAAGAGCTGTCGCCGAATACGGTCATCAAGCATCATAATCTGCTGACGAACACGCTGAACGCGGCGGAACGGCAGGAGTACATCACGAAAAATCCGATGCGTGCGGTGTCGCCGCCGAAAAAGCGTCAGCGCGAGGCGAAGTTCTACACGCCCGAACAGCTTGGCATTCTGCTCGACAAGGCTGTCGGAACGCGGCTCGAGCTGCCGGTGTTTATCTGCGCGTATCTCGGACTGCGGCGCGGTGAGCTGTGCGGTCTGCGGTGGAGCGATGTTGACCTTGAACACCAGACTATCACGATTGAGAATACGCGCACGCAGGCGGGTAAAAAGGAAATAGAGAAGGGCACGAAAACGGCGTCCTCGACACGCACGCTTTATCTGCCGGATACACTGTGCGATATGCTGAAGGCAGCGAGGGAGCATCAGCAGGCGTGCAGGGCAGAATATAAGAATGCCTATGACGATAACGACTATGTGGTTGTGATGGAGGACGGCAGGCCGTTCCGGCCGAATTATCTGTCTGAGCTGTTCGGCAAGTTCCTTGCGGATAACGATCTGCCGAAGATCGTGCTGCATGAGCTGCGGCATACATTCGCGTCGCTGTCCAATCAGGCGGGCATTCCGGCGTATAATATCGGCAAGGCACTTGGCCATTCCACACCGGCCACCACGCAGAAAATCTACACGCATCTGCTCGACCAGACGCACACGCAGGCGGTCGAAGGCGTGGCCGCAATCGCGGACGAGGCACGGCGAAAGGCAGGCAAGGAATATCTTTTACAGCTTGCGAAGGCGCTTATTGATGAAATCCGCGTGTGGGACCCGATGAAGTTCGGGGACTGCAACGAGTACATGGAGGAAATCCAGTCGATCGGAGGGCGGCTCGAGCCGCATACGGATGCGGAAGCACTCGGCAATATGCTGTACGAGACGTTTCGCGCCTCCTTCGGCACCCGCTCGTTTCGGTGCACGCCTGAGGAGTGCGAGACGGTAGCGAAACGGGTGTTTGAGAAGGTGCAGAGGTGAAAGGAGAGGCGATATGGACTACATTTTAATGAATAAAGACGTGCCCTGTGCGCTGTTCTCCTGCGAGCAGGACGAATTTGGCGAGGAGAGTGCTATTCTTCGCGAGTGGTATACCGACCTGCGGCCAATCGGCCTGCAATCGCTGACGGCATGGCTTGAAAAGCGCAAGGCACCCAAGCATCGTAAGCACATCGAGCAGCTTCTCGAGCAGTACGGCTGTGTCGGTCTGGAGGGCTTTCTGCGTGTGACGCATGCGCTGTCGCTCAATGATACGTTTTGGGTGAAAGCGGAGTCGGAAACGCTCTGCTGGGATGAGGTTTCGCTTTACCGGAACGAGTTTGATGCGCTTATCGCGCAGGCGGCATTCAGCGGTATCATCAGTGAAGAAGCGCTGTCCTCCACTTCGCCGGAGTTCGGCACAGACGGCTATTACGCGAAATGCTGGGTGCGCGAGGCAGACGGCATTTATCTGTACAAGAGCGGCAGCGATACCTATGAGATTGAGCCGCTGTCCGAGTTCCTTGCGTGTCAGCTTGCGGAGCAGATTTGTCCACAGGCTGTGCATTACGATCTGGGGTTCTATCATCAAAAACTGATTTCCAAGTGCCGCCTGTTCACGGATGAGGCGCACGGCCTTGCGAAAATCAGCGATTTTCCCGACCGCCCGAATAGCATATCGGGACTGCTGAAATTGTACGAAAAATTCGGAGCTGAGGATGTGCTCCGGCGCATGTTCGTGCTCGATGCACTGATTTTGAATACCGATCGCCACCTCGGTAATTTCGGTTTCCTGTTCGACAATCAGACGATGGAAGTCAAGACTGCCGCGCCGATGTTCGACCATAACCGCAGTCTGCTGTTCGACCTTGATGAAGATCAGCTGGTGAAGCCGGAATGGTATGTCGGCAAGTGCCGTCCGCGTATCGGCGTGGATTTCATCAAGATGGCAAAGGGAATGCTGACGGACGAAATCCGGCAGGAGCTGAAAAATCTGGATGGATTCCGCTTTGTACCGCATCCGACGATCGAGCTGCCGAAAGGGCGGCTTGAGGCGCTGTCGGATGTCGTGGAAGGACAGAGACTGAAAATATTAGAGACAGGATACTCTTACTGAATAGCTATATATGAACACCGCTCGATCGAGCGGTGTTATTTTGGTTTGACACAAGTCAATTCAACCAATTGTTGCAAATAATTAGAAGAAAGTCTATGCTAGTTTGCCTTTAACAACGAAAAATGAAGATTTTGCGAAATATCTTGAGCGAATTGGATACATCACAAGTTATAGTATAAAAGAAGAAAAAGAGTGTGATATGGAAACAAGAAAAATGAAAGAGCAAAAAGTACTAAAACTTCGGATTAAACAGGTAAGGTAAGAGAAGAGCGCATGCAGGTTTGCATGCGCCCTTTCGAATGCTAAGCTGCTTCAAATCGCCTGCGGCTTCTTCGCGTCGCGGGAGAGAACCTTGATGTAAACGCCGTCCTCGCGGACCTGGGTCTCCGGCAGGTCGGTGTCTGCTTCGGACGCAGTCTCCGGCGCAGCAGATACCTCGGTAGGCTCTCTGCTCTTCGCGGCGCTGTTCAGCTCCTCCTGCAGACGGTTCTCAAGCCATTCGATCATCGCGTCGCGCGGTACGATGATACGGCGGCCGAGGTGGATGCACGGAAAACCGGGCTCACGGAGCAGGTCGTAGATGCCGCTGCGAGAGATCGGGAAGATCTCCAGCAGGTCGTTGGCGGAAAGCATTTCGGGCTTATTCTTGATGCTGGCAAAAATAGACATAAAAATTCCTCCTTAAAATTTGGGTTTGCAGATGCTGCAGCGACCACAGGTTTTTCCTTCAGATTGACCGAAATAATTACGCAACTGCTGTGCAAAACATTGGTTACACTGAAGAAAGTCGCGGAGTCGCTGCAATTTTTTATACTTCTTGCCGGAATAACCGACAATAGCAGCATTGATGTTGAAATCCAGACGATGCCACAGGACCAAACTGATGGACTTTTTGCCATCACGGCCGGCGCGGCCGGTTTTCTGCCAGTAATCCTCGATACTCAGCGGCATGCTCATATGTACAACCAGACGGATGTTGGATTTGTCTATGCCCATGCCGAACGCTGACGTGCCGACAATGATGATGCGCTTTTCCGTTCGGAATCTTTGCCGAATGCGCTCCTTTTCAGCGTGGGGGAGTGCTGCGTAGAAGGGTTCGGCGTCGAATCCTTTACGCTGGAGCCACTCCGTGACCTCGCGAGTCTGGGTAACGGAAGTGCAGTAGACAATAACGCTACCGTCTTTAGCGTACTCCTTTAGCACAGATTTTAATCGGCTGAAGCGTTCTTTGCGGATTAGAGTACGATCGGTCAAGTCGGTGCCAATCTCAACAGCTAGCTGTCGAATCTCAGGACGGTCGATTGAGCCGCAAATGCGGACGGGATCGCGGAGGTGGAGCGATTTGCGGACTTTTTTTTCGGCATCGGGCGTGAGCGTAGCTGTGCAGGCTGCAACAATAGGACGGCTGTCGAGGTGTTGGATAAATGAGCCGATTCGGTCGTAAGCTGGGCGGAATTCTCCGCCCCACTCGACTAGGCAATGGCATTCATCAACGGCAAGAAAGCTGACACTTATTTCGTTCAAAGCATGGAAGACAGCGCTTTTTTCAAGCTGCTCCGGCGTGGTCAGAACGCAATCCACGGCACCGTGCTTGATTTTCTGGAGCGCTGTGCTAAACTGTAATGGGGACAGATCGGAGTTCAGAACTTCGACTCGGATACCGAGTGCGGCCATGCGATCACGCATATCTCCTTGCAGCGCACGCAGCGGCTCAATCTGAACGTGCAGACCATGTTCCGGATTCAGAAGCTTCGCGCCAAGAATAGCTTCACTTTTGCCGCCGCCGGTGTTGACGGTCATTAGGATATCGCGTCCGGCATGCATTGCCGAAACTGCGGCCAGCTGGTGCGGGCGTAGTGCCTTGAAGTGAAAGAGTTTACAGAGCAAAGCCTGTTTATCGGGAGTGATTTCAGTTACGCCGGAATGAACACTGGGGATAATCTTCATTTTATCCTTCACTGTTCTTCACCTCCTTCTACATCGTGTGCAGCTGTAACTGTAAGCAGAGGGATAGCAACGCAAGTGAACCGCTGCTGCTCACGATTTGCGAACGTTACAGGCTCGGTTTTGTGCATAATCAGCTGATTCTGCTTGAGTTTCAGGATGAAATCATCGAACTCGGCGTGATCAATGCCGGTGCGCGCGATGAGCGATTTGGCGGAGAACGCCAGAACCGTGGTACCACCCAACTTGTGGAGAAAGGCACCATTGCGCTTGCTAGTGAGCGTCATTGCATCTGCTTTAGTGCGCGGCTTGGGGCAAATCCACTCCTCGTTGCCGGTAAGATTGGTGAGAAGGTGCAGTGCTTTGGTGTAACGATCCGCGCGATCATCACGCAGGCGCACTCGAGCGGCATCAGCAGAACGATACAAATCGATGAAACGAAAACGAGTTTCGTATCCGGGAAATAACACTTCAGCGAGGGCGTAGTGGAACGTGCGGAACCATGCTGTCGAGTAGGCGGTGAAACCGGCATCCTCACTCCTGCAAAATTCGCGCCAGCCGCGTTCCATGCCTTCGAACAGGACATCGCGCCTGGCGTAAACGGTTGCCGCGAATTTGCGGATGGTTCGCAGCTCCTCATCGCTGAAACGCAGTCCTCGAATGTCGATTTCGACGCAGGCACGTGAACTCCAGATCGTCGTACCGACCAGGATGGGGTGAGTCGGATACGAATTGCGCATCGAGGTACCATTTACTTCAATCCGCTGCGCATCGTTGAGGAGCAGCTGTGCAAAGGCCGCTTTGTCATACGTGAGCAGGCAGCTCGTGAGCGAGCGTTTCCATTCCTGGAAGGCGGTTTTGCCGCTGAGCGTGTAAATCGGAACATCACGTCCGCTTGCGGTAGGCGAGAGTGCACCAGCCTTAAAAATGCGACGCAGCTCGTCCAAGTCGTCGGTAGTGCGAGTTCGCAGCACGTGTACAAAATTGGGCACAATGATATCAGGAATGTGCGGATACAAGTTAAAAAGGTTCACACAGTCGAGAATTTGCAGACGCTCGGGACCCATGCCCTCAAGAATGTTGAGGTCGGTGCTGTTGATCATTCCGACGGCTTGCAGGTATTGAGCGGCTGCATCATTTGCAGCGGCTTCTTGCGCGGTGATGCACTGGACGGAATTACGGATAAAGCCGCGAGGTGCGGAGAAAATACTCTCGCATTTCTGAAGAACACGCCAGTCCTGAGCGGTTCCGAGCAAAGGGAAAAGACGGTGAAGCGGAGTCTTGCAGTCGCTGCGCACGAGCAGAAGGTGTAGTGAGTTGCAGGATTGTTCGTAAACAATGTGCTTGACGAAAAGCGCACTGGTCGTCCGTATTTCGCCTGCACGCAAGCAAATTGCGGGTACGCAAATGCCGTTTTCGTCACGGCAGATTCCGTGCTTCGAGACACGGATTTTGCCGAACTTCCGATCGTGGAGATCAGCAACGAGATCGTCGAGAGCGACCTTGAGGTCGCCGGTCGGGGTGATGCGGTGGCAGATCGAATCTGCCGGAGCGGTGGTGGACAGCTGGCCGAGCAGGGTCAGCCAGAGGGCTGCGAGAAGTTCGCAAATTTTCTTCATGTCAGATATCTCCTTTCCACTATACGGGGAACAAATGTTACGGTGCGCTGCCGTCGTTCTTACGATCGATCTGCTCCAAGTATACTAGGTGCACGGCACTAGAAATTATATTTGGAGCAAGAGGAAATGGATAAATATGAATTTTCAATGCGGATTGGAATAGAACATGCAACCGATAGCATGCAATACATACAAAAAATATAAGCTGGATTTATGTTGATTTGTACAATATGAATTTAGATTTAACACGATAAAGTACGGCTATGGGGAGTAGTAATTATGGATGCAGGTATTTACACTGACGTAAGACGTGCAGCGGAGGGCGATAGTTTTTTGCAGCTCGTCACGAAAAAAACACGAAAAGTAAAAAGGGCCTCGCCAAAACAGGAGAATGCGGCACAGGAGGTGCGCCGTCATTTCGTGCAGCGCGTTACCAAAATCTTTCCAGATGCTGATTTGTGCAGCATTATCTATTCGCCGCACGCTCTGATTGACACAATGAATCAATATAAGGATAAATCGAAGAAAATGCAGGAGATATTTGTTGATGTGATCCGGCAAGGGACGTTTCTGTTTTACGAATTGAGTGATCCGTGGCGGCTCGAAGATCAATGGTCATTTTCTGAGATTTACTTAAATCGAGGCGATATTTTTCGATATGCCGAGAGGGATTATACATTCGCCTTGGACTTTGCGATTGGCTTAGGTGTGGATACAGATACAGCGACGTTCTTTTCGGGAACAGCCTCCTTCCTTGAAGACGATAATTTGGCGAGCAAGCATCTGCCCAAGCGTGTACTGCAGCGAGTACATCGTGTGCAAGAGATATATCAAGCAGTAGGAAATATCTGCGATTTGACGGTTCAGAAATTGACGAGTGGGATGCGTGCAGCGGTTCGGCAATTTATGCAGAAAAGACCGAACTTACGAAATCAGTACCAGTTGTTTCAAAGGTTAACAGAACAGTTAGGGATTACTACGGAGCAACTATCAGGCAAGCTGCAAGTGGAGCATTTCTATTATGGAATCACTACAGTAGAGGATTTACTTCGCAAGGTGGTGCGCGTTTTCATACAGACGATGGATGGACGGACGATACGGCACGCGATGCTTCGTGATAATCGCCTTTCTTGCGGACAAATTGAATTGCTGCCGAAAAATCCATCGATTCATTGGCAATCAGATGAGTTTCTGAATACAGCAAATATACAACAGAAGATTTTTGAAAATCATGGGGAGATTATAAAGAATCTGACGGAAATAGACGCCTGCTTATTATATGGCAAAAAAACGAGATTACAGTATGATGCATCACGATTTATGCTTAAACAATGGCCTTTGGATGGGTTTGTTGAGGATACATCGCTGCGTGAGGCCAGTTTGAAGCTGCGAAATATAGTCAAAGTGTATCACGATGCGCTGACGCGAATAGTTTATCGTAAATCCAAGCAAATCGAGTGGAGTGAAGAGGCGGCGCTGCAGGTATGCGAATTTGCGTGCAACAGCAATCTGTTTGCGATACAGGCGAATATCCCGCTCGCGCCGCTTGTGGTATATTCCATGCTGCATGCTGATACACATCAACTGAGGTCGTTTGTCAGCAAACCGTGGAATTTGAACGAGTGCTGCGCACCGAGACCGCTATCCGGAAAGTTTACAAGCAGGGACAGACTGGATATTGGGCTCTATATTCGATTGCGAGAGCTTTTTTTGTCACATTTGGATATATTTGAACTGCGGGATAAGCTGTCAGCTGATGCGATATCCAAAGCATGGGACGCTTTGTTTTGTGACATGACGGGATACAATGCCGCCTATATGATCGATACTGACGGATGCCCGGATAGCTATGCAGCGGATAGGTGGCGTATTGAACGTTTTGTAGAAAGCTGGGACAATGAGATCGATTTTGATATTTGGGGTTTTCCAGAAGCAGAACCCTCTCATAGTGAAGTCTTTCGTTGGATGAAAGATCAAGATGCATTGTTAGAGAACAAAAGCTGGAATCATTATATTGATCGGCAGATTAAATTGCATCCGAGGTGGTTGCGAGAATACAGACAACAGCGTTCGCTTCCGTGGTATAATGGCTTTCACTCAGATTTCCTGAGTCGGTGTCTGAAAGAATGCAAAGCATCCGAGAAGTCAATTTCGGTGCCAGAATATCCGTATTCAAATGATGTAGCACGGCCATTTCAACTTCGAGGTAAATATTTCCCTGAAATGTTGTTAGAGGAAAAACTGCAAACAACTATGTATAAGGAGAGTCAAGAGAAATTATTTAGGCTTCGAGATGTCTTATGTCGAGTTAAGTAGGAGACCTAAATCTGATAGACCTAGAAAAAAGAGGATGACAGAACAAAAGGGCATGCATACACGCATGCCCTTATCGCTATTCTGCCAATAATCAGATTACACTGGCTCCGTCTGTGTCCTGAGACAGAAGTTCGATATATAGGCCATCGTCGCAGGCGATGGTTTCATGAGGTTTGACAATTTGGCGCGAGACTTCTTCACAATCAGCTGCCGGCGAAGTTGCATGCGTATTGAGTTCTTTCAAGTCCTCCTGCATACGCTTTTCCAACCAATCAATAAGCGCGTCGCGCGGCACAATGATACGACGGCCGAGGTGGATGCACGGAAAGCCGGGCTCACGGAGCAGGTCGTAGATGCCGCTGCGAGAGATCGGGAAGATCTCCA
>ERZ773108.4250-NODE-4250-length-10159-cov-2.755245_pt1 | contig 10159 bp, 11 predicted proteins | sample MGYA00580570_ERZ773108 | MGnify/ENA primary metagenome ERZ773108 (study PRJEB29015, sample SAMEA2737840) | human gut metagenome | biome: human gut; feature: human-associated habitat; material: faeces | place: China | collected 2012 ...
TCGAGATCAGCCTGTTTAATAATTCTATTAACTTTTGCAAACCAGAAAAACAGAGTTTGCCTTGCTTTGCCAGCAAGAAAATTTTGACAGAAAAGGCAGGAGAATATGAAAAAGAGAGGATTGAGCCTGTTTCTGGCGCTGGCCCTGTGCCTGACGCTGCTGCCTGCGGCGGCATTCGCGGACAGCAAGTCTGAAACGTCTGCACCGCACACACTACCTCTGCGGCAATGGAGAAGCGTGCAGCTACGTGGGCGGCCATAATGAGACCGACAAGACCACCTTTGCGACGGCGATCAGGCAGGACAATAACGGTAAAGTGTGGGTCGGCAATGAAAAGCAGGAGAAAGCCTATTGTTGCGCACTGTCCAAAGGCACCTACTACCTTGCCACTGACCTCGTTCTGGAGCATCCCATCACTATCGCGGAGGATATCACCCTCTGTCTAAGCGGTAATAGCATTACGATCAATGCTAACAAAAATGCGTTCGAAGTCATTGATACTGTTAGCACAACCGGCTCTTTTACTTTAACCGACTGTAAGAATAGCGGCCAGATCACCCACAGTACGTCAAGCGAAGCCAAATATCTCGGAAACGGCGTGAATCTTCATCAAAGCTGCAATTTCATCATGTACGGCGGCAGCATCACCGGAAATAGCGCCGCCAGCTTTGGCTCCGGCGGCGTGTGCGTGTACGGCACCATGACCGTCAGCGGCAGCGTACGGATCACAGACAACGTCAACGGCGGCTCGAAAGGCAATGACGGAATTTACACCGGCGGCACGGCCAGCAATGTCTGTCTGATTGGCAGAACAACCATTACCATTGACGGCCTTTTGGCAGAAGGCTCGCGAATCGGTGTGTCGCTGTATAGCAGCCGCGTTTTTACTTCCGTCTGGAGCACGAACATGAGCGACAAGACGTTTTCTTCCTATTTCATTGCAGACGATAGCAGTTCTACGGTGGCGTTAGAAAACGGCGAGTTGAAGCTGAGCAATCCTCACACGCATAGCTGGACGTATACCGCCGGCGGCGCAACCATCACCGCAACGTGCATAAACTGCGCTGAGAACAACAATACGGATTTTCATGGCGGCAGCGTGACGATCGCTGCGCCCGAAGCGGGTGCGCCGACCTACGACGGCAGCCCCAAGGCGGCAGCGATGACGGTCAGCAATGATTGGCTGGGTGCAAGTGCAAACAACATCCGTATTACCTACAAGCAGGGCGGAACGACGCTTTCCGCCGCCCCCACCGATGCGGGTACCTACACCGCCAGCATCACGGTGGGCGAGGGCGAAGGGGCTGTGACCGCCAGCGTGGAGTATATCATCGCACCAAAGGAACTCACTGACCCGACCATTGAAATTGCTTCCGGCAGTGTCTACGACGGCAACGCAAAGACACCCAACGTCACCGTCAAGGACGGCGACCTGTATGACACCCGTGAGCTGACCGTTGGCAAGAGCTACTTCAACTACGACCTGACCCTGGGCAACAACAACAACAAGAACCTGGCTTCCATCCGCATCTCCTACGAGGTCAATGGCAGAACCTACACCCGTACCGCCAAGAAGGGCGACTCCGATGCCAAGGTCCAGGCCTATGATGCTCAGGTGGATCTGCTGTGGGATGCCAAGCAGGTTACCATCAACTTCTACCGCAATGCCGCTGACGGCGCTGAGAAGGTCAGCACCATGACCATCCGGGCCGGTGAGACCATCGAGGGCCTGCCCAAGCTGGACGGCGAGTATGTCTCCTGGTACCTGGAGAGCGGTGAGCTGCTGCAGGAAGGCAGAACCTACGACTTTGCTTCTACCACTGTCAGAGCTTATCCCTATGCCGGCGGCGAGGTTTACCTGCAGATCTACAAGAACGGCGACACCAAGACTCCTGTCAGCAACGATCCCGTGAACGTTACTGCCAAGGTTCAGAAGAACGGCATCATCTCCGCTTCCGACCTGACCAAGACCATTGAGAAGGCTGTTGGCAAGAAGAACCTGAAGATCACCGGCCTGTTCGACTTCGACGGCTGGGAGGAATACAAGTCCACCAAGTCCACCAAGGCTGCTTCCTCCACCATCGATGTGGGCACCGCTGACAATCGGACCGGCGTGCAGTTCCTGTACGTCATGGTCAACGGCGGCACCTCCAGCAACTCCAAGGCTGACTCCTCCAACCCCAAGACCGGCGATAACGCCATGATCGGCACCGCCGCCACTGTGATGGCATAGGGCAGCTGCGTGGCGACGTGGTTGACATGCTCCACCTGCGCACCGGCGGAGGACATGATGGTCGTGTCGGAGATGGGGGAGCAGTGGTCGCCGCACACGGCGCCCGCGCAGCAGGCGGAAATACCGATGTAGAGCAGCGCGCTGTCGCTGGGGAAGATGGCTGTGACAATGGGGATCAGGATGCCGAACGTGCCCCAGGACGTGCCGGAGGCAAAGGCCAGCACGCACGCGACGAGGAAGATGACGGCGGGCAGCATATTGTAAAGGCCCTCAGAGGCAGCGTACATCAGATCGTGCACATAGTCTGCGGCACCCAGCGCGTTGAGCGTGGTCTTGAGGGAGACGGCCAGTGTCAGGATGATGATCGGGGAGATCATGGCCTGGAAGCCCTTGGGGATGCAGCCCATAGCCTCGCGGAAGCCGACGACGCGGCGGGCGACGAGGTAGATGACCGTGAGCACCAGCGCGATGATGCCGCCCCACGGGAGGCCGACGAACGCGTCCGTGTTGCCGAACGCACCGATGAAGTCGCCGGCGTAATCGGTGCAGCCGGACGTGTCAGCGCCGAAGAAGCCGCCGACGTAGAGCATGCCGATGGTGCAGAGGATGATGAGCATAATGACGGGAATGACAAGGTCGATGACGCGGCCCTTGGGGTTGGCGTTCTCCTCGGTGCTGCCGGGAGCGGCAGAGAGGTCACCCGTATTGCGGGCGCGCTCTTCAAAGCCGCGCATCGGGCCGTAGTCGAACTTGAGCAGCGTGAGCGTGATGATGAAGACGAATGTCAGAAGGGAATAGAAGTTATAGGGAATGGCGCGGATGAAGAGCTGGATGCCGGAAATGCCGGTGTCGAGGTCTTCAGCCGTGGAGGACACGGCGGCCGCCCAGGACGAGATCGGCGCGATCATGCACACGGGAGCGGCAGTGGCGTCGATGAGGTAGGCGAGCTTGGGACGCGAGATCTGGTGGCGGTCGGTCACCGGACGCATGACCGAGCCCACGGTCAGGCAGTTAAAGTAGTCGTCGATGAAAATGAGGATGCCGAGGATGAACGTCGCAAGCTGCGCGCCCACGCGGGTGTGGATGTTCTTTTCCGCCCAGCGGCCAAAGGCCGCGCTGCCGCCCGCTAAGTTGACAAGCGCCACGATGATGCCGAGCAGGACGAGGAAGAGAAAGATGCCCGCGTTGTCCGCGATCGCGGCGATGATACCGTCATTGACGATCATGTCGATCGTGGCGACGGGGGCAAAGTCGCAGGCGAAGAGCGCGCCGATCACGACGCCGATAAAGAGAGACGAGTACGCCTCCTTGGTGATCAGCGCCAGCGTGATGGCGATGATGGGGGGCACGAGCGCCCAGAAGGTTCCGACGAATTGCATGATGTTTCTCCTTTCCTGTGCCGCAAACACAGAGCAAAAAAATTAAGCCATGATTTCCATCATGACTTAACACAAAAACATCAAACAACCGATGTGAAACACATCAAAGCTCCTGATCGCGTCGATCATGACAGCACTCCGTCCTTCCGGACGACAGTCCGCCGGGTATTTCCCGACGACCCAAGTATCGACAAAACAGGGATTTTATCGACCCTTCGGCGGCGTCCCCTTCCGCACCCCACGGTCTCCTGCCGTTTTGTTGGGGGCTACTCATGTCAGCCGCGCCTCTATCAAGACTTATGAAATTGCTTGCAGTATACACCTTTTTTCGATTCTGTCAAGCAAGAAAAGCATGCTTTGCCGAAAAATGGCTAAAAATTATACGCATGAGCGTAAAACGGAAAAGTTTCGGAGCAATTTTTGTGGAAAACAGAGAGAGCTTACGCCCCGCAGTAGGCGAGCTTGAGCAGGCGGCAGAAAAGCTCGCTCCACGTGAGGTGCGGTATGCTCTCGCCCGCGAGCAGCGGGAGCGACGCGACCGGCGTGCCGTTTGCGTCGAAAATGTCGAGCGTGCCGAGCGGCTCGCCCTCCTCGACGGGCGCATCAATGCTCTCGGGCAGCGAGACGGCCTGCGTCAGGCCGTTTGCGCGGCTCTTTTCGAGAAGCAGGGCGTTTTCGCTCGTCAGAACGCTCTGCACCGTCTTCTGCGTGCCGAGCGTCACGGGCACGGCGGGCAGCGGAGCTTCGGGAGTGACGGTGACGAGCGAGTACGCCGCAAAGCCGTAATTCAAAAGCGCTTTGGCATCGGAAAAGCGCTTGTCGCTCGTGCTGCCGCCGAGCACCACGGCAATGAGCTCCATGCCGTCCTTTTCCGCCGTGGCGCTGATGCAGTACCCCGCCGATGCGGTGTAGCCGGTCTTGAGTCCCGTGGTGCCTGGGTAAAAGCGCACGAGCTTGTTGGTGTTGACGAGCATGGATGCCCCGTCGCGCAGCGAGTCCATCCAGATCGTCGTAAAGCGGCGGATGTCGGGATGGCGCCAAATGAGCTCGCGCGACATGAGCGCGATGTCGTAGGCCGAGGTGACATGCCCGTCCGCGGGCAGGCCCGTGCAGTTGACAAAGTGCGTGTCGTTCATGCCGAGCTCTTTGGCTCGCTCGTTCATGCGCGCGACAAACGCTTCCTCGCTGCCTGCCAAGTGCTCGCCGAGCGCGACGGCCGCGTCGTTGCCGGAGACGACGCACACGGCCTTGATGAGGTCTTCGACGCGCATCTGCTCGCCCTCTTTGAGCCAGATCTGGCTGCCGCCCATCGATGCGGCGTGCGCGCTGCCTGTGACGGTATCGTCATACGAGAGTGCGCCGGAGTCGATGGCATCCATCGTGAGCAGCAGTGTCATCACCTTCGTCACGCTCGCGGGCTCGCGCGGCGTGTGTTCATCCTTGGCAAAGAGCACCGTGCCGGTCTGCTTTTCCATCAAGAGAGCGGAGGGGGCGTCGAGCGTGAGCTCGTCGGCGCGCACGGGCACGCACAAAAGCAGCGCGAACAGCAGGATCATCGGGAACATTCGTTTCATGGCGGAGCTCCTTTCTTCGTTTGGCAAAGAATATGAAAGAATCAGCGACAACATGAATATTTCGCCTTGAAATGACACGAAGAATATGATATACTCCATCTGTTCGCAGGGTTGGTATATCGGTATTACAGCGGCTTCCCAAGCCGTTAAGGCGGGTTCGACTCCCGTACCCTGCTCCAAAAAAGGGAGACACACCGTGTGGTGTGTCTCCATTTTTTGGAACCTGTATGACATGAAAAAGCACAGGGGCAAGTGAATTGCCCCTGTGCAAATGCTTTTGCGCAGCAAAAGCATTTTACGGCGCAAAAGCGCCGAAGGGAACGGAGTGGGTAAGAGTGCCTGCGTCGATATTGGGAGTGCGCGGCGCTCTTGCCCTGTCAGGCAATTCGCGATGATTATTTTTCAGCGGAGGGATCGCCTTTGGACGACGAGGGCCTGCTTTTGCCGGTCAGAATGCAGGTGAAAATGGCGGCGGCGTATAGGATGGCACAGACGAGGTCGGTGAATTCGCCGAAATAGAAGAGGGAAAAGCTTCCGGCGATTTGGATGAAGGCTGCGCCGCCGAAGGTCACCAGCAGGAAGCGCAGGAAAAGCTTGAAAAAGTGCTGTTCGTCCTTGGGAAAATAGGTATCCGTGATTTTACTTGTCAGGTTACTCATGGGATCTCTCCTTATCATCTCTCTTTATTGGGAAAATGCTCGCTTTTAGTATACGAAGCTCTTGACTGCCGGTCAAGAGGCGGGGAGGTACTCGCTGGCGGGATGAAGATCTGTGATGTTGTAGCGCGGCAGGTGGTAGAGGGAGTCGCCGTAGCGGGCAGTGCCGTAGACGCCGGAGAGTGTGACGGCAAAGTGCTGCTGCAAAAACGGTTCGGCCCACAGCTCCATCTTGCCGAGAGGATACGTGAACGTCGTGACGTTCTGGCCGGTTTCGAGTTCGATGCGTGTGATGCTCGTTTGCAGGTCGGCGGAGATGCGCGAGATGTAAGTCTCCTCGTCCTCGCCGCTTTTGCGCTCGATGCCGGGCGCATCGGGGCGGATGTGGCAGTCGTTCGTGTGCGAGGCAAACTCGACAAGGCCGCTTTTTGCCATCTCGCGGCACTCATCCCAGGTGAGAAAACCGTCCGCTCTCTCGTCGATGCGGGAAGTGATGAGCGAGATGGCCGCCTTTGCGCCGTATTCGCGCAGGATGGGAAAAGCGAGGGTATAGTTGCTCTCATATCCGTCGTCAAAGGTCAGCAGTACCGCCTTTTGCGGAAGCGGCGAGCCGTCGTCGAGCTGACCGGCAGCCAGTTCGCGCGGCAGGACTGTCGTATAGCCGTTATCGCGCAGGAAGTCGAGGTCGCGCCGCAGCGCGGAGACGGTCATGGTGTAGTCTGCCGCCTGAGACGCATTTTCCGTAAAGTTGTGGTATTCCAGCACGTAAAAGCACCAGTCGGGCGCGGGCTTTGCGGCGTCTCCCTTGGGAGAGCGCACCGGCGCGGCAAGGGCCTCGGGCATTGCGCGGCGGTCGAAGTGCGGCGGACGCACGGGGACGGCCTGTGCGCTGTGCGCCTGCTGAAAGAGCGAAACGGCGAGGACGATGACGAGCACGCGCGCGAATAATTTCAGCAGCGACATCATGCCGTAGGAAAAAAGATTGATGCGGCGCATACGCCTCACCTCCTCTGCGCCCTTTGTCTATATTAGACGCAAAAAAAGAAGAAAAGTTTCCGCGGGCGGCGGAACGGTGCAAGAAAATCTTTACAGGCGAAAAATTTGCGTTATCTTAATACAAGATCAAGAGCGCCGCCGAACGGGGGAAGCCCGGTTCGGCGGCTTTTTGTGTTTGTGTGTCAGGAGGAAAGATAAAATGATCGGTGTGATCGTCAACGTGCTGGCGGTGGCGCTGGGCGGCGTTCTGGGAACGGTGTTCAGCAAAAAGCTCTCCACCCGCTTTACCACAGAGCTCAACAAGGTGTTCGGCGTGTGCGCCATCGGCATGGGTATCAGCTCAGTGCCGCTGATGCAGAACATGCCCGCGGTGATCCTGGCCGTCGTGGCGGGCACGGCGCTCGGCCTTGTGTGTCATCTGGGCGAGTGGATCAGCCGCGGCGGCGAACTGATGGAAAAGCCCATCGGCAAGCTCCTCGGCGAGAGAAACGGGGACGACGAGGGCGGTCTTCCGCGCGAGGAATACCTCTCGCTTCTGGTGACGGCCATCGTGCTCTTCTGCTCGAGCGGCACGGGCATTTACGGCTGCCTTGACGCGGGCATGACGGGAAACGCGACGGTGTTTTGAGCAAGTCGATTTTGGACTTTTTCACGGCGATGGTCTTTGCCTGCAATTTGGGCGCGGTGACATCGCTCGTGGCGGTGCCGCAGGCGGCGGGGTTTTTTGCGCTGTTTTTCGCCGCCAAGGCGATCTATCCGCTCACGACGCCGACGATGATCGGCGACTTCAAGGCCTGCGGCGGCTTTCTGCTCATCGCAACGGGCTGCCGCATCGCCAAGATGCAGGACTTCCCCGTGGCGGACATGATCCCGGCGATGGTGCTCGTGATGCCGCTGAGCGCCCTGTGGACAAATTACATCGCGCCGCTTCTCTGAGCGAATGGAAAAAAGCACCGCTGCCCAAAAAGGCGGCGGTGCTTGCATTTTTGCGTTATGTAAATTATAATGAAGCAGATCATTGACAACAGACGGAGGCAAACACATGAAAAAGGTCGCATTGGTCACCGGCTCGTCCCGCGGCATCGGCCGCGCGGTCGCGGCGGAGCTCGCGCGGGACGGCTATGCCGTGTGCATCAATTACTATGAACGAAAGGACAAGGCCGACGAGCTTGTCGCGCTGCTGCGCGCCGAAGGCCGCGAGGCCATCGCCGTGCAGGCGGACGTGTCAAAGCGCAGCGAGGTGAACGCCATGGTCGCGCAGTGCGAGCGCGAGCTCGGTAAGATCACGCTGCTCGTGAACAACGCAGGCGTCGCCGGTCAGGCGCTCTTTCAGGATGTGACGGACGAGATGTGGGAGCGCTACTTCGGCGTGAACTTAAACGGTGCGCGCAACACCATTCAGGCGGTGCTGCCGAACATGCTGCACGAAAAGAGCGGCTGCATCGTGAACATTTCGTCGATCTGGGGCCAGCACGGCGCGTCGTGCGAGGTGACGTATTCCTGCACGAAGCACGCGCTCATCGGCCTGACGCGCTCGCTCGCGATGGAGCTGGCGCCGAGCGGCATCCGCGTCAACTGCGTTGCCCCCGGCGTCATCGAGACCGATATGGTCAAGGTGCTGGGCGAGGAAACGCTCAAGGACCTTGCCGAGCAAACGCCGCTCGGCCGCCTCGGCAAGCCCGAGGACATCGCCGCGGCGGTCGCGTATCTCGCGTCTGACAAGGCGTCGTTCGTCACGGGCCAGGTGCTCGCGGTGGACGGGGCGTTCGTGCTCTGAGTCAGCGCCCTGTGCTGCCAAAGCCCCCCTCGCCGCGCACGGTCTCGGGAAGGGTGTCGACCTGCTCAAATTCCATCGGCAGAAACGGCAGCAGCACGAGCTGGGCGACGCGGTCACCGTGGCGCACGGTGCGCTCTTCGTTGCTGTCGTTGTGCAGGGCGACGAAGCATTCGCCGCGGTAGTCACTGTCGATGACGCCGAGGCAGTTTGCCGGACGGAGGCCTTGCTTGGAAGCTAAGCCGCTTCTGGCGACAACTGCGCCGAACGTGCCCTCCGGCAGGGCAAAGGAAAGACCGGTCGGCAGCATAGCCGTCGCGTGCGGCGGGATGATGAGCTTTTTGTCGCCGTCCAGGCAGGCGTAAAGGTCATAGCCGGCGGCGAAAGCGGAGCCGCGCGCAGGGAGCTTTGCGCCCTCGCGCAGCAGCTTGATCGAAACGTTGGACATGGGGAAGATCCTCCTCTTTTTTGCATGCGAAACATTATAAAGCCTGCGCAAAAGAAAAGCAAGCACGGTGCAAAAAGGGAGGATCTGGCATAAGAATAAGAATTTTCCCTTGCCAAACGGGGGAAGTTCTGCTATTATACTATGATGTAATGTTTCCGCCTGATGCAGGCGCTTACAAAACGACAACCTTTTTTGGAGGCTCGGATAGATGGCAAAAAACAACGATAAGCGGGCAGAACGCATGGCCAGAAGCAATCGCAACGTCAATCGTGCGATCACGGTGCTCATGGCCGGCGTCATTGCTGAATTTTATCTTTTGATGGTGAACAACTACTATGTCAAAGGCGGCGTCGGTCAGGTGTTGACGATGATGACTGTGCTTCAGGTCATCGACTACATCGGCTGCGCGCTGTTCGGCGCGGGCCTTGTCGTCTGGCTGATGCGCAAAAAGTGGACGCGCTTTGCGCCCGCCGCGCCGTGGCTCTTATGCATCGGCTTTTTCTTCGCCGTGTCGTCGATCCTGATGCTCAAGGTCTACCCGCAGGGCACGACGATGATGTGCGTGATCGTGCCGGTCGTGATGCTCATCGGCATCGTGTTCCTGCTCTATCCGCGTGAGTTTTCCGTGCAGGCCGTGGGCCTGACGGCGTCGCTGATGGCGATGTACCTCATCCACCGCGGCAGCGGGAGCGACACGTGGGGCGGCATCGTCACCGGATGCAGCATCCTCGCGATCTGCGTGGTCGCGGTGCTTGGTGTCGCTGTTTTCAAGGCGGGCAAGAACGACGGCAAGCTTAAAAAGCTCGGCGATCTTCGTATCGTGTCGCAGGACGGCGACTATAAGCTCATTTACGCTGTGCTCGCCGTGTGCGCACTGGCCATCGTGGCGGCGCTCGCCGTCAGCAGCATCGCCTACTACGGCCTCTGGGTGCTGGCGATTGGCACATTCCTCCTCGCGGTGTACTACACGGTGAAAATGATGTAAAGAAATCAAAAGGAAGGCGAGTCCATTTGGACTCGCCTTCCTTTTTTGCTTTTTGGAACAGCAGCTCTTGTGATCCTTTTAGGCGGAGGAGCTCTTTTAGGAAAAAATATCCTT
>ERZ773108.4251-NODE-4251-length-10156-cov-4.645283_pt1 | contig 10156 bp, 7 predicted proteins | sample MGYA00580570_ERZ773108 | MGnify/ENA primary metagenome ERZ773108 (study PRJEB29015, sample SAMEA2737840) | human gut metagenome | biome: human gut; feature: human-associated habitat; material: faeces | place: China | collected 2012 ...
CGCGTCGCGACCAGATCGATGGGGCCGACACGACGCGGGCGGCCCGTAGACGCGCCGTATTCGCCGCCGGCCACGCGCAGCTGCTCGGCCTCGTCGCCGAACCATTCCGCCGTGAACGGGCCTTCGCCCACGCAGGTGGAATACGCCTTGACAATGCCGACCGTGCGGTCGACATGGCTGCCGGGGATGCCTGCGCCGACGCAGGCATAGCCCGCATTGGAGGAAGAGGACGAGGTATACGGGAAAATGCCGAAGTCAATGTCGCGCAGCGCGCCGAGCTGGGCCTCGAACATGATGCTCTTGCCGGCCTTTTCAGCCTCATAGAGGTACTTGCTGGTATCGCAGATGTAAGGCGCAAGCTTCGAGCCGAATTCGCGGCACCACGCCAGCATATCCTCAAGCTTATACGCTTCCGCGCCGTAGACATTCTGAATGGTCAGGTTCTTCCACTCCAGAATGCTGGCCAGCCGCTTTTCAAGATACGCCGGGTACAGAAGCTCCCCCATCATGATGGTCTTCTTCTGATATTTGTCGGAATAGACCGGCGCGATGCCGCGCAGAGTGGAGCCGTACTTCTTGTCCTTCAGCCGGGCCTCTTCCAGCCCGTCGAGGGCGCGGTGGTACGGGAAGACGATGGTGGCGCGCTCGGAAATTTTGAAATTCTCCGGCGTAATGGGCACGCCCGCGCTCTGCAGCGCCTCAATTTCACCGCACAGGCTCTCCAGATCGATCACGACGCCGTTGCCCAGCACGTTTACAACGCCCGGCAGGCAGATGCCGGAGGGGATGAGATGAAGGGCGAATTTGCCGTACTCATTCACGATGGTGTGGCCCGCGTTGTTGCCGCCCTGATACCGGCAGACGATGTCATAATCTCTTGCAATGAGGTCGACCATCCGGCCCTTGCCCTCGTCGCCCCAGTTGATGCCTACGATCGCGCAGTTGCTCATAATTCAAAACTCCTTATCCGTTTTTTACCGCAGTTTTTGTTTTATTTTTTCATTCCTGGCCGATTATATGCGATTTTTCACGTTTTGTAAATGTCTGTTTTATAATGTTTATAATAAGCGGAAATTATATGCTCAATTAGGTTTATCTATTTTACTTATTGTATTCCTCTGTTTATAATGGAAAAGTTGACAACGCCGGTTTTCCGGCTATTTTGGAGGATTTTATGCTCATCAGAACGCCTGAACAGGACATTGAACGCGTCCTTTTTACCGAAAAAGCCATCGCCGCCCGCGTCGAGCAGCTTGGCGCGGACTTGACCGCAAAGCTTGGAGACAAGCGCCCCGTGCTGGTGTGCGTGCTCAAGGGCGCATCGTTTTTCTACATCGATCTGTGCCGCTGCATGAACTGCGCCATTGACATGGATTTCATCGCTGTCTCCAGCTACGGCGCATCCGCGCAGTCCACCGGTGTCGTCCGCCTCATCAAGGATCTGGACAACAACATTACGGGCCGCCATGTCGTCATCGTCGAAGACATCATCGATTCGGGCCTCACCATGCAGTACCTGCGTCAGCTCTTCGGCGCACGGAACCCCGCATCCATTACGACGATCTCGTTCCTGGACAAGGCGTCGCGCCATCCCGAGAGCTACAAGACCGATATGTGCGGCTTCGAGATCCCGGACGAGTTCGTCGTCGGCTACGGCCTCGATTACGCAAATTACTACCGCAATCTCCCCTACATCGGCATTCTGAAGCCGGAGTGCTATAAATAAGCCAAAGCCCCGCCGGGGCAATGTCTGATATGCTCCCTCCATGAGAGACAGCGAAAAACAAACTGTCAAGCATGGAGGGAGCATATCAGCGTTTTGGGCGGCTGCATTGTGCCTTGGGCGTGACTTTGCTATAATGAAATAAATCGGAATTCGGGAGGATCACAAGCATGACTGACAGCAGAGACTTCAAAAAAGAGTACCCTGCGTCCTCGTATTTTTCAAAATGCCGGCAGTTTTTTCCGAGGCAATCATGCTGCGTCATATCTGGTTTGCAGAGGTGATTACGCGGACGCTGTGCGCGCCTGCTTCGGCTTTTAATCTGCCATAAAACGAAACCGCCCACCGGAAATTTCCGGTGGGCGGTTTGTGCTTGTGATGCATTGCTTTATTTCCGGTAACCGGCCCACATGGTGTCTGTGGCCTGACGGATGGCGCATGTCACATCTTCTACCAGTGCTGCGTCCCAGGCGGACGGCTCTGCGCGGAGGAAGGAGGTCTTATCCACACGGTTATCAAAAATACCGATCGGCACATGATAGGTATTTCCGTGCGCCTTCACAGTTACGGTGCCCTTCTGCTCGGACGTGTTTACAAGATACTCCATATCGTCGCAGCCGTATTCTCCCAGCATGACGGCCAGCGGCACGCCATGGTGCAGGTTCGAGCCGGGATCGTTGGGGTCGGCGCGGTCGGCATTTTTGCGGTGGGACTCCTCCGGCGTGACCCAGATGTAGAGGATTGCGGCGTTTTCCAGAATTTCCGGGCAGAACATCGGAAGCGAATACTGGTATCCGTCGGAGCCTGTCAGCGGCATCGACGCGCCGTCCGGTCCGCCGCGCGCGCACTCAATGATAATGGTCTTGCCGTCAAAGGAGTCGGGATAAGCGTCCTGTTTTTCTTTCAGCATGGCGGCCGCCTCGGCTTCCAGCTTTTCCGCCAGTTTTTTGCGGATTTCTTCCGGGAGCTTTCCGAGCCGCGGCGCAATGCCGACGATCTGACCGGCTCTGTCGTAACGATCAAAAAGCAGCTGCGCGCAGGAATCGGGCCTCTGCACGTTGCGGTTGAGCAGATCGTGATAGTCCTCGTTCAACAGGCAGCAGAGCGTGCCCCAGTCTCTTCCGTCAATGAAGGGCTCCTCGCCCGGATAGAAGAGTCTGGCATGGCCCATAGCTTCGAGCTCATTGTCGATGCGGCGCATCATATGGACGTAGGGGAAATCATCGAGCTGGAGGTTTTCGCCGATGTGGAACTCCTTTTTGAGCCGTTCGGGCTCGATGTTCGCCATAAAGTTACGGACTTCGGATTTGCCGGACGCGGGAAGCGCCTGCAGCAAGACGACCTTGAATACGTTGTTTTCCATAGTTCATTCCTCCTGTGCCGCGTTATGCGGCTCTGTGTTCAATCGCTGCAAAATTGCAGCCACTTGGTTTTGTCGACGGTAATCTCGCGATGCTGCAGCACATACTGTGTGACGAGATCAGAGATTTCTGTCAAATTTTCCGACACAAGCGGACAGCTCTTGTAGCAGCCGTAGCCGCCGGCGCCGGAGGCGCGGTAATTGTTGAGGCAGAGCGTGAGCGTCTGATCATCAGGCAGCTCTCTGCCCTGGTAGACGATGGACCGCACGCGCCGGCCGACCGGCTGGTAAAGGTCTGCCGTGATGGTAAGCCCGGAAAAATAGTCGTAGTTGAAATGCTGGATGATTGGCCGCAGGAATGTGTCGCTGATGCAAAGGCTTCCGTCCGGCGCAAAATCAAAATAGGAAAGGCTCCGTTCCAGCGCGGCCGTCAGAACAGCTCTTGTGACGCGGATGGTCTGGAGCGTGTTGGGAAATGCGTAGGCCGAGACGATGGCACGGACGGTCACATCCTGCGGAAAATCAACCACGCGATTGGAAAGGCTCGTGAGAGAAATGTCCGCGCCGGAAGCTTCCAATTGCACCTGATTGATGAGGTTTGCGAGCAGGGAGCCGTTTTTCGCCAGCGTCAGAGGATCTTCCGCCGGAATCGGCACATCGAGCCGGCCAACCGGTGTATCGAGCCAGCGGGCAGTCTGTGCCTCGGCACTCTGAAGTGCGTCTGCGGCAGCCGGAAGCGCGACCGATCCTGCCGGTATCAGCTGGGAGACGGCATGGACGCTTCCACGGTCGGCCGTTACGTCCATGCGGATAAACTTTGCGGCTTTTTCCGGCGGCTGGCAGGTATACGTCCCGCCGATCTGAAGATTTTCGGCCTGCATATGCTGGTGCGCTGCAAGCAGAATATCAAACCCAAGCTCCCGGCAGATACGGCAGCCTTGGTTCTCGCTGGTCTGTGAGAGAATTTCTCCTGTTTTGACGTCCGCTTCGAATCCGCCGTGGTAGATGCAGATGGTGAGGTCTGTTTTGTGCCGCAACTCGGAAAGTGCGGACCATGCGGCGGCAAATGCGTCGGTCACAGTGATGCCGGCCATATTCTCTGCGCTTTCAAACTGTGTGACAAAGGGCGTAATAATACCGGTCAGGCCGACGCGAAGCCCATTTTCCATGGTAACAGCGGCCGTTTTCTCCACGCCGCGGATACCCTCCACATTTGCGCACAGGCAGCGGGCGTTCAGAGCGGCAAGATAGCGCTCGATGGTCTGTTTCCCATAGTCGAAGTCATGGTTGCCGAGCGTTACAAAATCATATCCGCCGAGGTTTAAAAGCGCGGCCGGGAGCGTTGTGACATCGCGCGCTTCATGGCTCAGATAATAGGTGAGTGGACTGCCTTGCAGGGTGTCGCCGCCGTCGATAACAAGGGTGTTGCCGTCTTTCCGGAACTGCGCCATGCAGTTGGCAAGGCCGGAGTCTGCCGGCAGGCCGGTGGCATAATCAATCGGCGAGAAGCAGCCGTGGATATCGCTGGTATAGTAGATTGTCAATTTCTTTTCCATAGTAATGGCCCTTGGGGATACGTTGGGGGCGCTCAGAGCGCCCCCCAGTTTTTTTATTCGCCGTGCGCAAGCTTTCTGCGGATGCGCGTGGAGATGAGTTCGATGATCAGAACAAGCACCATCAGGCCCCAGACGAACGAGCCGACCATACCCCAGCGGCGGGAGTTGAGACACTGCACCAACGACGCGCCGATACCGCCCGCGCCGACGATGCCGAGCGTCGTGGCGTCTTTGAGGTTGATGTCAAAGCGGTAGATTGTAGTCGAGATGAAGCTTGCCGTCAGCTGCGGCAGAACGCCGTAGCGGATTTTCTGGAACGGCGTGCAGCCCATGGCGTCCAGACTTTCGAGAATGTGCGTATCCAGATCTTCGATGGCCGTGATGTACATTTTGGAGATCATGCCGATCGAGCAGACCGACTGCGTGATAACGCCGCAGGCAGCGCCCGGGCCTGTCACACGGATCCACATCAGCGCCCAGACAATGGACGGGATGGTGCGGATCATCAGAATCAGAATGCGGACAATGTACGCAACCGCCTTCGGCATGATATTGAACGAGGCCAGAAACGCGAAGGGGATGGCCAGAATTGCGCCGAAAATAGTACCGAGCACAGCAATGGCAATGGTTTGCAGCAGCAGATACGGCACATCGGAGTCGCCGGTACCGAACAACAGATTTGTGTCCGGGTGGAACACGCCGTGGAGGACACCCTTGGCGACCTCCGTACCGGTGGCGGTGAGGCCCGTAAAGTGGATGTCGTCTGCCGACCAGCCGACAAGCAGTGTGACCGCCAGCACAATCACAAGGTACAAAATCCACTTGCGCGGGCGGTTTTCATACATTTCAAGCGTGGTGAGCTTCCGGTCAAGCGACTGCTCCAGCATGGCGATTTTGTCTTTCTTTTCCATCTTGCAGCCTCCTTTCAGCTCAGCTTCTTGCGAAGGTATTCGCTGAAGAAGTCGATGATGACAACGACCACGAACAGCGACAGCAGCACCGTGCCGAGGCTGTTGTAATCGCGCCAGCCGATGCGCTCGTTGATCGTGATACCAAGGCCGCCAGCGCCGACGTAACCGAGAATTGCCGATGCGCGCACGTTCATTTCAAAGCAGTACAGGCAGTGGCTTAAATAAACGGGCAGAATCTGCGGCACGCAGGCGGACCAGAATGCCTGGAACTTGTTCGCGCCGAGCGCTTCCATCGCCTCAAACGGCCCCATGTCGATGGTTTCAATCGACTCAAAGAGCATTTTGGCCACGATACCAAAGGTAAAGATGGCGATTGCGATGGTGCCGGAAAACGTGCCGAGCGAGAAGATCAGCGCGCACACGAGTGCGATGATCAGCGTCGGCAGTGTCCGGATAAGGCCAAGCAAGAATCGGATGAGCCAGACGACGGGAATACTCTTGTTGATGTTGCTCGACGAGAGAATCGCAACCGGCAGCGCTATCACGCAGCCGATGACCGTACCGAGAATCGACATTTTGATGGTATCGATCAGAGGAGAAACGACCTTCGGGAAGAACGACCAGTCCGGCTGAAGAATTTTCTCCAGAAGGTCCACCATCTTGCGGAATTTTGTGATGACGACGTGCAGATCAAAGCCTGTCATGCGAAGAGACAGCCAGATTGCAACGGCCAGGAAAAGGACGATTACCGGCGTGCGGCTTCTGCGCCGCTGGACCGAATGTCCATTGGGAAGCGTTACGGTCTGGGGTTTGAAGATGCGGTCGTAGAGTGTAAGCTTCATCAGAGAAGACGTGTTGTTTTCCATGGCTTAGCCCTCTGCTCTGGCAGCCTTCGGCAGCTCGCCCTCGCCTTCGCCCATGGTGGGCGCCTTTGCGCCGTTGTAGACCTCGTCGATCTGTTCCTGGGTAATGGTGCTGGCCGGGCCGTCAAAAACGATTTCACCCGCGCGGATGCCGATGACGCGGTCACAGTATTTGAGCGCGAGGTCCACGTGGTGGATGTTCAGCAGAATCGAAATTTTATATTCCTTGTTGATGCGCACGAAGTCCTGCATGACCTGCTTGGCCGTGATGGGGTCAAGGGAAGCGACAGGCTCGTCGGCGAGGATGATCTTCGGATTCTGGTTCAGCGTGCGGGCCAGGGCCACGCGCTGCTGCTGACCGCCGGAGAGCTGGTCACAGCGGGTATAGGCCTTATCCAAAATGCCTACCTTGTCCAGACTCTCTAATGCCCGCATTTTCTGCTTTTTTGTAAAAATGCCGAGCAGTACCCGGAAAAACGGCATATCTGGGACATCGGCCGTCAGAACGTTCTTGATCGCCGTGCTGCGGGAAACCAGATTGAAGCTCTGGAAGATCATGCCGACCTTGCGGCGGTAGCGCCGGAGCTCTTTGCCGCGCAGAGAGTCCACCGTGACACCGTCAACGGTCAGCTCGCCCTTGGAGATATCGTGCATCCGGTTGATGCAGCGCAGAATCGTCGACTTGCCTGCGCCCGAAAGGCCGATGATGGCGACAAACTCGCCCTGCTCAATTTGCAGGTTGATGCTTTTCAGGGCCGTGAAGCCGTTTGGATAAGTCTTATACACATTTTTGAATTCAATCATGCTGCGACTCTTTTCTTTCTGAGGATTTGAATGGAGAATTTCGGAGATGTGCTTTTTGCTGAGATATCTGTAAAACGAAAAGCGCCCCGTTGACGCGGGGCGCTTTATTCATTTGGACGTTATTTGGTTGATGACGGATTACTCGGCAACAGCCTGCAGAGCAGCGCGTGCGCCGTCGTAGTCAGCGTCGGTCGCCTTGGCGTAGCCGGTGTGGCTGTAGACGTCGAAGATGGCCTTGCCTTCATCGGTGCCGATGATGTTGATGAAGCAGTCCTGAAGTGCAGCGACGATTTCGGGGGTGTAGTACTGGCTCTCCTTGGAGATGGCGACGGTATCGTTGTAGATGCCCTCGGTGACGCCGATGACGTTCATCTCGTTCCAGATGGAGTCGGAGCGGCCCATGCCCTGCTTGCCGGTATCGTCCTGCTGGTCGGTGGGCAGCGTCCAGGATGCTTCGTAGTCGTTACGGCCGTCGGCGTAGCAGACGATGATATCGACGGATTCCGCAGCAGCGTAGGAGAACGCGGTGCCGTAACCGGAGTCGATGGGCATGACGTTGGACAGATCAGAGATCTTCTTGCCGTCGTAGTTGGCCATCAGCCACATGGACGGATAGATGTAGCCGGCAGAAGAGGAGGTCTTCTGGACAGCCCAGGTTGCCTTGTCGAGGTCTTCCCAGGTAAGCTTTTCGCCAGCATTGACCTTAGCAGCGAGTTCCTGACCATAAGCAGACGGAGTAGCGTAGATCAAAGAGCGGTAGTAGGTGACCTGCGGGCCATCCTTCTTGGTGGCGTTGGCTTCACCGTTCCAGTCGGCGGGGTTGGTGGAGTCGTTGGACAGGCCGTTACGGGTAGCGGTCAGGATGACATCCACATCGTCGGAGTACAGCGCGTACGTGCCGCCGGGCAGCCAGCCCAGATCGATGGAACCGGCAGCCATAGCCTCGCCGGTGGCGTCGTAGCTGGTGCCGACCGTGATGTCGACTTCGTCGATGTCGTAGCCGAGCTTGGACATTTCAGCCTTCACGAGTTCGGGAAGGTTCTTCGTGCCAGTGATGATGACGTCGGCGTCCTTGGAGGGAACAAACTCAAGCGTCAGTTTGTCGAAATGCTGGTTTTCGGTGGTTTCTTCGGTCGTGGTTTCTTCAGCTGCGGGTTCCGTGGTTTCGGTGGTTTCCGTGGCCTCAGTGGTCGTGGTTTCCGTTGTGGCGGGTTCAGCGGGGGTCTCGGTCTTGGCTGCGCAGGCGCAGAAGCCGATTGCCATGACCGCCACGAGGAGCAGTGCAATGATCTTCTTCATTTTCTATATTCCTCCTGAAACATGTGTCCGCGGCAGTGCCGCGGTGGTGAGCTGAGACTGCGCACAGCGCAGCCCCGCAAGATACTGGTATTTCTACCGAAGCAAATATACCACATCATGTGAGACAATACAAGAAGTCAAATGCAAGAAATATGTCAATTTTTTTAACTTCGGCTTAATAATTTGAAACTGTCCACAGTATAAAGACAAATGTTCAAAACGGCGCGCAGCGCACCTTGCCGATGGAAACATAGCCGTTCAGAACCGCGTGGATATCGCTGCCGTCCGTCACGGCGTCTGCGTGCAAAACCTTTGCAACAGGCGACAGATAGCGCACACCGTTTTCCTCGCGGACGCATTCATAATAGTTTTCGTAATACGACTGCTTTTCCGGGAAACGCTCGTACAGAATGCCACGGCAGTCGCAGAGCGGACAGGTGGGGAAGTTGACGTTCCAGATTTCGCCCCGGCCGAGCGGCTTCTCCAGAAGCTCGCCAAGAACGGAGCAGAGGTAGTGATCGGTAACGTCGAAGGATTTGCCGTCGCGCATGGAAAATGCAATGGCGGGAACGCCGTGCATGGCCGCCTCTGTCGCCGCGCCGATGGTTCCGGAGTAGGCGACGTCAAGACCCGCGTTCAGCCCGTCGTTGATGCCGGACAGGACAATATCCGGGCGGAATGGGAGCAGTGCGTTCAGCGCAACCTTGACACAATCGGCGGGCGTGCCGTCTACGCTCCAGGCGGCCTCCACAGGAACCGGGAAATCATAGCGGTAGACCGCCATCTGGCTCTTTTCAGAGATAGTCAGGCGGACAGACATGCCGCTGCACTGGTGTTCCGGTGCAGCGACCCAGACCGTACCAAATGAGGCAGCGGCGCGGGCCAGCTTTGCAATACCTTCCGACCGGATCCCATCGTCGTTCGCAATCAGAATTTTCAGCTTTTCTTTCATATGTGCAATACACTCCTTTGTGTGCCTATCTTATCACAGACAAAGAGCCGGAAACAAGCCGCAAATTCGACAAAAAGCCCCCATGAATTCAAAAATCTCTTCAATTCCCCAGAAGCCTCGCAGAGTTTTGCGCCCGCAGGCGCAAAATAGTTTTTAGATCATTTTTTCCGGCTGCGGATAGTGGACGTGCAGCAGCTCGTGCGCCTTCTCAGGCGGCAGCTTCTCATAGAGCGTCTTGAGAATCGGGTTGTGCTGCGAAGATTTGATAAGCGTCTTGCGGTCTGCTTCATAAAGACCTTTGGCGCGTGCATATTTTTGCTCCTTGCGGCCGATGGGCTGGCCCACGCCGCCGACACAGCCGGTCGTGCAGGTCATAACCTCGACCAGATCGAAATGCTCTTCTCCGGCTTCCATCTTTGCAATCAGCCGCTTCGCGTTGGCCAGACCGACGATGCCGATGCGCACCGTCTTGTCCCCAACGGTCAGCTCCGCCGCGCGGATGCCGTCCGTACCGCGCAGGCCGGAATGGGCGATGGCCTGCAAGGTGTTCTTCGATTCGCTCTCCATCACGCGCCGCGCCACGGCCTCTGCCACGCCGCCGGTCGTGCCGAAGATGACGCCCGCGCCGATACCAAGACCGAACGGCATATCGGGTGCCTCGCCCTGAAGCTCGCCAAAGCGGAGGCCC
>ERZ773108.4263-NODE-4263-length-10128-cov-4.657500_pt1 | contig 10128 bp, 8 predicted proteins | sample MGYA00580570_ERZ773108 | MGnify/ENA primary metagenome ERZ773108 (study PRJEB29015, sample SAMEA2737840) | human gut metagenome | biome: human gut; feature: human-associated habitat; material: faeces | place: China | collected 2012 ...
AGCGTTTCGGCTTGTTGCAAACACCACTGGAGCAGGTCAAAATTCTGCTGCGGAAACCGGATGAATGGGCAGAGGAAGATTCGCGATATTACCACAAACTGTTTCCGCAATATACGATTTCCATTGAATACGAGGAAGATGAGGACGGCATCAGCAAAGAGGGACACCGGGTGTTCTACCATCACCTGCAAACAGATACAAGAACACAGTATGGCGTTCTGAAAATATATCATTACAGTACGCAGCTATTTTCTTGTCAAATAACCGAACTCGATGGACATAGAATGACTGCGCCTTGCCCTGAAACGAAGTATATTCCATATCGAAACTATAGCGATCCAAACATTTGCTTAAGGTACTATGTGACTTCTGATTTTCTGTATTTATTGCTGCGGTTTCTGGAACACCACATTGGAAATGCCAATGGAAATGAAGCGCAGTATGCAACACGACGACTGCTGGATGTCGTCCTTCTATTTGACAGCAATGAGGATGCTGAAGATTTTGCTACCTATATCCATCGCCATTTAGGGACATTTGACAGCAAGGTTTTAGAGCAGAGAGAACCATATATTGCTAATGAAACAGATATGGCTGCAAAAGCACTGGCACAAGAAATTCGCAATAGCCAGGCACTTAAAGAAATGCAACCGGAATGGGAACTGTTTAGACTGGAAAACGCATAAACAGAGAGGAGCGTTGCTGGTGGCCGAAGCATACTACATTTTTACTGATGAAGCTGGTGCATATAATAAGCGGCCATCTGAGTCGTTCCGTCGCAGCCATCCCTTCTACATACGGGCAAATGTCCGTTTATCTGCCAGCGATTATCGTGTGTTCCAAAAAGAGATTCAGGAGCTCAATACTAAGTATGGTGTCCCGGTTGGCGAAGAAATCAAGTGGTCAGATTTGTGGGAAATCTCAAAAGGAAAATACCGTGTCGATTTTCTGAAATCCTTTACTCCTGACAAGCTCAAAGGGTACTATCGCCGGTTCTTCAACCGTGTGGTGGACAAGCCCTCTCTGCTGTTCATATTCACAGTGACCTGCGTATACACCCAGCCATGCTATCAAGCGGAGAATGAGGTGCTGAAATTTCACATGCAAGAGGCATTTCAGCGTATCCAGATGGATACCCGTCCCGACGGCTTTGCCACAATGATTATGGATGAGCTAAATCAGGATAAAGTCAAGCAGCTCAAAGATGCCTGTCATCGGATAACGGTCGAAGGTGACTTCGTGAAATACGAAAATGTGTATCACGGTGTGCTGACAGAATGTAGCTCTCAAAGCACAGGAATTCAGTTGGCTGATTACGCAGTAGGTATAATGAATTGTTATCTCCGTAAGCATCTTATGAGTCGAGGAGACTACACATTCGCTACAGACCTCTATAATGAATTCGTATTACCTCATTTGAGAAAGCACGCGAATGGAACGATAGTTGGTTATGGTGTGCGAGAGGTTCCAAGTGATTCTTCCATAAGGCAAGTCTTGATACCGCTATTCAACTAATCAAAAAGGAGTGAGGCATATGGTGTCTCACTCCTTTTTGTTATTCTTTTTTCTGCGCCCCATTCAGGCTGGCCCAGTGCTGGCGCAGCAGGCTTTCTGCTTCTCTGCGAAAGGAATCTTGGAACATGACAGCCACAACCAATGCGCTAAGCACTGCAGCCACAGGCTCCAGCCAGGGATATGCGGTCCAAAGCTGTTCTCCCCAGCAAACAAGCGGAACACCAACAAGCAGCATAAACAGCAAAATAATGATGGCAACGTCGGGCCTGCCGTAGCCTTCATGTCTTTTGATTTTAGCCCGTATCTGTCGAAGCGCACGGGCGCGGATATCCCGGATATTTCTGGACGAGCACTGCTTGTCCTGTGCGACGGATTCGGTGGACTCTCCGTTGATGACGGTGCGAAACAGGATCTCCCGCTGCAACTCGGTCAGCTCATGTAGTCCCTCGTCAATTTCTTTGCGCACATACATGAGCGGGTCTTCATCAGATCCCTCTGGCAGATACTTCGCCCGGTCAAACCAGCGCATATCATCGTAGATCGCGTTGCGCACTTCCTCCGGCAAGAACGCTTCCGGATTGTAAGATCGGGGCTGTTTGATATCCGCATCTTCCAGAGTGTCCGGCGCAACACGCTTGTGGAAGTTGGCCTCGCTGTAGTAGAGCATGTGCTCCAGTTCCTTCCACTCCTCCGGATGCTCCTTCACCCACTGGTCTGCGGCGGCGGCAGCTTCCGGGTCCATAGAGTGTATCCAACGCCAATCCGCCTGAAGCTCTTTATAAGACTGGGTATCCTTGAAGGACATGAACTCACCACTCTTTCTGCGTTCACAAAAAGTTTACATTTCTCGACCTTCCGATTTTGCGATTTTTCTCTAAGTAATAGTAGAAGGACAATTTCACCCGGGTGGAGTTTCCTTCGGTTCGGTACGGCACGGTCTCCGCGCTGACGAACCCACATGGCCTTTGACAGAGCACCCCATGAGAGCATGTGCGCTCTCTGCCATACGGCGATTCGCTCGGAAGGTCATTCCATCTCTGGCCGTGCTCCCGGGAGCACGGTCTTTTGCTATGTGCCGTTTCCAACGGCACGGCTATATAAATCATTCTAACACGGAGGAGGCGAAAAAGATAGCTCACAGATGAAAGTAAAAGACTCAGCTGCAAAGCAAAGGAGGGGTGCACACCAGTACGACCGCAAAACAAAAACCGCCGTGACTGCGGCAACAGTCCGGCGGCTCGGCGCACACACAGGCACGCGCAAATCAACTAACCAAAGTATAGCAAACGGGCAGCGGAAAAGCAATGAAAACTTTCCGCACGCTCCCTGTGTGAGTGCCGCAGAAGTCTACAACAACACAGGAGGTATGAATTGAGTTACAACAAATGGCCCAAGCGCAGTGCAGAGAAAAACTATTTTATGGTGCCCAACGAGATATTCAGCATCGGTCTGGATTACCGGGAGATCTCACTCTACACCTATCTGCTCCGGTGCGAGAATCGTAAGACCTACCAGTGCTACCCCAGTTACAAAACCATCGGCCATGCGATCGGCATGAGTGAAAATACGGTGGCAAAGTACGTGCGGCAGCTGGAGGAGAAAGGCCTCATCTACACGGAGCCGACCATCATGCAGAGCAAAGACGGAAAACCCCTGAACGGGAATCTGCTCTACACCATTCGTCCTATCCCGGGTGTACTCGAAGCGTTCTATGAGCGGCAGTTCCGGCAGGCAGAGGAGGCTGCCGCCCGCTATCGTGCGGCGCAGCTCCTCGAAAAGTCCAACGCCCAGGGCCGACAGAACGCCTTGTGTGCGCCTTTCCGGGAGGAAGCGAGTCCCAGTCCCAGCCAGAGGATTGAAGCCGGATGTGAGCCGTTTTCGGCAGACTTTTGCAGGACGAAAGAAAAAGCAGGATAAAGGCATGGCGTCGCAAGCGCCGCCGCAGCCGCCACTTCTGCCCGCAGTGCGGGCAGTTTCGGACGCTTGAAGCTGGCGTCTTTGAGAGGCGAAAAAAGCGCCGATGGCGTCAGCTTCCCCGAAAAGCCCCGTGTTGCAGGGCTTTTCAAGGATGTCTTACAGCAAAAAGGAGGAATTGAATGAGTAAAGAAACCAGAGATCGTATTGCATTCCGGATGCAGCCGGAAACCAGAAGAAGGATCGAGCAGTGGTACGCCGCCGACAACTGCCAGAGCAAAAATGAGTTCATCGAGAAAGCCGTGAACTTCTATGTGGACTATCTGGGAATACAGGACAACACAACGCTGCTGCCCATGGCAATCACGTCTGCCATCGACGGCAGGCTGAGCAGACTGGAGGACTATATCGCCCGCAGAGATTTTACCAGATGCGTGGAGCAGGACATGACCAACGGTATCATCGCGGAAGCGTTCGAGATGGACCGGGATGACTTGAAGCGCAGACGCGCGCAGAGTGTCCGGAATGTGAAAGCCACAAACGGTACCATCTCTCTGGAGAAGTATGCACGCTTCCGTCAGGAGCCGGACTGGGATGATGACGAATGGCAAGACTGATCCTCAAGAGTCCCTATATCAAAAGCACCGGCGGGGCCTCCGGGTACCTTCGCTACATCGCGACCCGGGAGCGGGTGGAACTCATTTCGAATGACCGTCCGCCCACACGAAAACAGGAGCAGCTTATCGCCAAACTGGTCAAGGACTTTCCGGACAGCAAGACGCTCTATGAGTACGAGGACTACCTGACAAAACCCACCAAGGTCAACGCCTCTGCGTTCATCACGCTGGCCCTCGAAGCCAACTGGGATTCCATTCACGAGTTGGAGCAGTACATGAAGTACATTGCCACCCGGCCACGCGCCGAGCACATCGGTACCCACGGCCTGTTCAGTGATGGTGATTCCGTCTCGCTGGAGAAAGCCGTGGAAGAACTGGAGAACTACACCGGAAATGTGTGGACGCATATCATCTCTCTCAAGCGGGAGGATGCGGTCCGGCTCGGCTTCGATAACGCCGCGGCGTGGCGAAATCTCATTCGGGCGCACCGTAACGACATCGCGGCGGCAATGAAGATACCGCCCGGCGACTTCCGATGGTACGCTGCCTTCCACGACGAGGGCGAGCATCCGCACATCCACATGATGGCCTGGTCCGCAAAGCCGAGCCAGGCCTATCTCTCCAAGGAAGGTATCCGTCAGATCAAATCCAAACTCACCAACGATATTTTCCGCAACGAAATGCTCCATCTCTACGAACAGAAGTCTGAGTCCAGAGACGAGCTGGTACGGGAATCCCGCCGGGCGATGCTGGAACTGGTGCGTGCCATGCAGGACGGCGTATGTGACCACCCGGACGCCGAGCAGCTCATGATGGAGCTGGCGGCGCAGCTCGGGACAGTCAAGGGCAAAAAATCCTACGGCTATCTACCAAAGCGGCTGAAGGCTTTGGTGGATGAGATCGTGGACGAGATGGAACGGCTCCCTGTTGTGAGCAAGTGCTATGACCAGTGGCTGATGCTCCAAGGGAAGGTGGACAGCTACTACCACGACAAGCCCCAGGAGCGCATCCCGCTCTCACGGCAAAAGGAGTTCCGGCAGATCAAGAATGCGGTCATTCAGGAGGCAGAGCGCCTGCGGTTGGGTGAGATCGGCTTCGAGGAGAAAGACCTGGGTCAGAATGATGAGCCGGAGGAATTCCAAAACGCCTCCTACGACTACTGGGCGCTGCGAGATATCATCCGGGACGAGAGCCTGACCATGGAGGAGCGGAGCGACGCCGTCTCTGAAATGGACAAACTGGCAGAGAACGGCGATATGCACGCCCAGTACCTGATGGGAAAGCTCTGGCGGGACGGACCTTTGCTGATCCCGGACTCGGTGGAAGCACGGTACTGGTTCGAGCAGGCGGCGGATCAGGGACATCTGGTGGCACAATATTCCCTTGCTAAGTTATACCTCTCGGATGATTTGGAAGTGCGGGATACCCGGAAGGGGATGAACTGGCTCTACACCGCCGCGGTCAACGGCAGCCACTACGCCATGTATCGGCTGGCCAAGGAACTGCTCAAAGGCGATTTGATCAAACGAAATAGTGATGCCGCGGTGGAGTGGTTCACTCGGTCAGCCGAGCGGGGAAATCCCTACGCCCAGTATATGCTGGGCAAGCTGTACCTTGCTGGTAAGGAGGTTCCCCGCGACGAGGAGAAAGCCGCATATTGGCTGACCCAATCCGCCGAGCAAGGCAATCAGTATGCACAGTACCTTCTGAACCATTTGGAGGAAAACCGCCCTCCCTCTGCGATGCTGGCGGTGACCCGGCTGCTCCACCACATGAGCCGGGTGTTCCGGGACAGCTCCGTTCCAAAATCCCGCCCCGGAGGTATTCAGATCGACCGGAAGCGGTTGAAGAAGCTGCAGGAGAAGCGCATGGCCTTGGGTCATAAACCGGACGACCATGAGGAGCAGTGGCCCGACATGACCATGTAAGCGGCGCAGAAACTGCGCCGCAAAACAAAGAATAAAACCCTTCCGCCCGGAAGGTAGAAAGGAACTGAATGAGAAAATCCAAATACAATTCGTTTGATGAACTCCCGCTGATGCTGACCGTGGAGGATGTGTCCCATGTGCTGGGCATCGGTCTGGCCCACGCCTATGAGGTGGCCCACCGCAGGGATTTCCCCACCATTACCCTGGGCAGCCGCATCATCGTTCCCCGTGACAAATTCATGGAATGGATCGACGAGCAGGCCGCGAAAAAATCTGAAATATTTTAGTAGCTATTCCAAAAACTCTGTGGTATGTGTTTGTGTTAAAAAGGAGGGATCATAAATGGCAAAGAAACGAGCCAACGGCGAGGGCAGCATCCGTAAAAAGCCCAGCGGCCGCTGGGAGGGCAGATATACCCAGGGCATCGACCCGGTCACCGGCAAGGCCATCCAGAAAAGTGTGTCCGCCAAGACCCAGGCGGAGTGCAAAGAAAAGCTGGCGAAAGCCATTCGGGAGAATCGCGGCGTGCCGCTCAATCACACGGGCGACTACACCGCAGCGGAGTGGTGCCGCCTGTGGTTTGAAACTTACAGCAAGCCCAACATCCGCTACAACACCGCCAAGGGCTATGAGGGGATCATTGAACACCACATCATCCCGGCCATCGGTGCGATCAAGCTCAAGCAGCTCTCGTCCATCCACATCCAGAGAATGTATAACGACTTAAAGGCGAATGGCCGGATGCAGCGCGGGTCGAAGCGGAATGACAAGCCCCTGTCCAACACCTTCGTGCGGCGTGTCCATGCGGTGCTGCAGGCGGCGCTGAAGCGGGCGGTGAAAGAGCGGCTCATCCCGTACAACCCCTGCGAGAACTGCCGCATCCCACCCAAGGACAAGAAAGAGATGACCATCCTCCCACCGGAGAAGATCGGCAGATACCTCCAGGAAGCGGAGAAGTACGGCGTCCTGCCCATGTTCTATCTGGAGTTGTCCAGCGGCCTGCGCCGGGGCGAACTGCTGGCGCTCCAGTGGGAGGACTTGAATGTAAAAGAGCGCATCCTGACGGTGAATAAGCAGGTCACCCGCATGGAGGGCGAGCTGGATGTGACAGAGCCGAAAACGAAAAACTCTGTCCGCAAGGTGGCGCTGTCGCAGCAGGCGGTGGACCTGCTGGTGCAGGAGCACGGGCAGCACCCGGACAACCCCATCCTGTTCCCGTCGCCCCGCACAGGCGGCTACTGGAGTCCGGACGCCGTGTCGAGGATCAACCGGAAGCTGCTGAAAAACGCAGGCATCGAGGAGCACGTGCGCTTCCACGACCTCAGACACACATTCGCGACCATGGCGATCTCCAGCGGCGTGGACGTGAAGACCCTGTCCAGCATGCTGGGCCACTACAGCGCGGGCTTCACGCTGGACACCTACACGCACATCACCAACGATATGCAGAGAGGCGCGGCTGAGAAGATCGGCGGCTTCATGGAATCCGCCACGGCAATCACCACCCCGGAGCCTCCCGACCCGCCGGAGGAAAGCCGGTGCAAGGTGATACCGTTCGAGAAGGTGGGCTAAAGCTAAAATGCAGGGACTCCTCCTTGAGAAGTCCCTGCAATCCTTAATTGATCATAGATTTATTTTGCTTGTAAAACCATTCATACAAAGTAGACTCTCTCTTCTCACTGCCGAGAAAAGCAATCAACTTATTGAACGCGGCAAAAATCAAGGCGGCTCCGGCAGATACAAATGTCCAAACAGCCATAAATACTTCAACAGACTGTAGTTTTACGGGGAGGATACTTAAGAGCCAGGAATAGACTGGGGATATCTCAAATGCATAGATACAAATCCCAGCTATGAGTCCAATACCTGCCAAAAGATATAATATCCACCCGAAATTGCTCAATTTTCTGAACTTGTTTACCTTATCTGCTGCCTGTTTCTTCGAAAGAGTAACCAATGTTCTTTCCCGCTCCGCCTCTGCACTTATTCGTGCACATTCCTCAATTTGCTCTTTTGAATCACTGGCCATGTTTGACAACTGTTGACGCATTTCGTCCCGCATCTCATTAATCTGTTGTGCAGTTTTTCCGTAGAATTCTTCCAGGACCTTGTCAAAAGCACGATCTGTATTTGCATCATAGTCTTCGGCGGTTTCAAAAGAATACTGTGCCTTGTTCTGCGTAATTTCAACAATAATCTGTTCCTTGATTTCTGTTTGACTCGTTTTTGAATTTATGTTCCTCAATAGCTGAATAGGATCGATTGAGTTACTATCTACGATGTGCTGACGTTGTGTTAGGAACAGGCAGAATGACTTGTAGTCATCATCTGTTCGTCCAGTGAAACGCAGAATAATTGAGAGCCATACACTTGGGAGGACAACAATAGGGACGCCAGGAAATGCGTTGTCAGTCCAACCGATTAACAGTTGGTCGGCGGATACAATGAAATCATTTGTTTTCCAAATGCTCGTGCCTGTCCCTTTTCGCCAGGCAAGGGTATCCATTATATTAGTAATATCAGTTTCGGCAGAAGCAGTGGAAGTGTATCTCCATCTTCGCTTATTATTTTTATACTCCTTAAGGCTTGTAGTATATTCTGAAAAAGGCTTTGATAATGGACCAACCTTATAGGCGCTTGATTCTTTGATTTTCAACTGACGTAAAGTGTCCTGTACGAGATCAAACAGATAACGGTTAAATGAGATGTAATCCCCATACTTATTTCCTGGCGTAAGGCACCATTCATAATATATCTTGTAAAAGTCATTAATCTCCATGGAGGGATTAATTGACTCAAGCATGCTGCTGCTTACCGGCATTGATGAGCCGGCAATTCCTCGGATGAACTCCACTTGGGATGTAATTACACGATAGACCTCATCTAACGTTGAGCTTGTGCAGTAGAGTTCGATACCTGCTTTCTGGCAATGATGCACAAAACCCGTGGTAACGGTTTTCCGCTCCTCATTGTTAACACCGGCCATTCTAAATATTATGTTTGCATCCAAGTAAAAACGCTTACCTTTAAAAAGCTCGGCCGAAAGAATGTTGTCTTTTTTGATTGTAAGCATGCAGTACTCATAACATGTTGCAATCAAACTATAGACAATAGAGTCTTTCTCACTATCTTCCCATGCGATAAATGCGTTAATTAGCGAAATTTCCTCGGCGCTTGCTTCGAATGATTTTACGCTGTATGCAATTTTCTCTTCAAACAACGATAGGAGGTTATCAACATTAGAGTTAAAGCAATAGTATAGGTATTTAAGCAGAAGCGAAGCCACTTCGGTGACGGGAGCATCAATAGATGTTGCGCTTACAAACTTTGAGATGATGGCATCCAGCTTTCCAGAAAGGGAAGGTTGCGTGGAAAGTGATTGAATGGTGGAAGCAGAGAGTGAATATATCCCATTAGCAATCAAAATTCGGCTTTGGCCTTTCTTTATAATTGCGGATTCGATTTCTCCTTCGGTAAAGGCGAGATTAAACTGAGTATTTATTGCCTGACTAAGAGTATATAGACTGAGACCTGCTTGGTGTTCCAACAAGACGGCTTCAACCAATTTACAGATATATTTATTCAGGGTGCTCGGGGCTTGGCTTTGCAGAATCATCGCAAACCGAAGTAACATCTGTTCCGTCATAGCTTGTGTCCTCCTCATCTGCATACGGTTCAATATCGATTACATCATCGATGTTGGCATAAAGCCAATAATAATTTCGTTTCATTTTTTCCTCCTGAACTACTGCGCTGAAATCAAGTATTGCCGCTTTAAAACACATTATATTCAGTGTAGGAAAAAATAAGCCGCACGGAAGCACCGTATGGTCGCCTTGGTGGCGCAAAGGCTCACCGTAGAATCATTATAGGGGATAATGCTAAAAAATTCAAGTTTCCGTCGTATCTGCGGCGAAAATACCGAGTTGCACCCGTTAGGGATGGGTTAGGGATTTTGCGGTCTTCGGCGTTCCTCCATAGCAAGGGTGCAACGGCCATTTTACCTCTCTGACCACAGTTGGAATGTGGTCAAGTGAAACTCAAAAACGAACTATTAACGCAGAAAAACCGCCTTTTTAGGCGGTTTTTCGAGGAAAGGTGGTCCGAGTGACAGGATTCGAACCTGCGGCATCCTGCTCCCAAAGCAGGCGCGC
>ERZ773108.4268-NODE-4268-length-10120-cov-4.165325_pt1 | contig 10120 bp, 9 predicted proteins | sample MGYA00580570_ERZ773108 | MGnify/ENA primary metagenome ERZ773108 (study PRJEB29015, sample SAMEA2737840) | human gut metagenome | biome: human gut; feature: human-associated habitat; material: faeces | place: China | collected 2012 ...
ACGGACGGCGCGGTGACGGGATTGTCGATCGGCGGCGCGGTGCGCCTGACGCAGACGCTGACCGTCACGCTGCCGGGACCGGCGGCCGCGCCGTGTTAATTCGTAAACTATGCTTGCATATTCGCGCACAATCATGTAGCATATTGCTAGATATTGCGCAGGAAACGGTACATAAAGTATCAAAAACTGCTGTTTATGGAGAGGAGAATGTGTGATGAAATGTCCCCGCTGCGGTCATGAAATGACGCTGGATACCCATCGGAAATACGCACTGAACATGTGCTATGAGTGCGGCTATATCGAAGGCCGCCTGATCGACCCCGAGAAGAAGGGCGAGTCGAACTTTGAGCGCATGAAGAAGCTCAATTTCAACGAAATGGTCGCGTTCCTGACCAAGGGCCTGAACCTGGACGAGGCCAAGCTGGCCGACTGGCTGGACGACGAGGTCAAGTGACCCGCACCACCGCATTTTGCACGCCGTACCCGATCGCGGGTGCGGCGTGTTTCTGCGCTGGACGAATGCGGCAGATCGCCGAGAATTTTCTTGACACGCTGTGAGCGCCATTGTATAATGCCAAGTGCGTGGATATGTGTCTGCTTTTGTGGCGCACTTTTCTTTTTTTTGTGGCAGTTTGACGTATCTAACATCGAAGAGCTAGTCGGGATCATGCACGCCCGGTCGGTGCAGATACGCCGGAGCGCGCTTTTCTTTTCCGCAAGAGTTAGATTGCTCTAATTTAAATTAGATGAATCTAACTTAAACTTCGCAACGAATCATTTGGAGGAAACATTCATGCAGCAATTATTCAAACGAATGCTGTCGGTGCTCCTTGCGGTCGCCGTTTTGCTGTCGCTGACGGTGACGGCGTTTGCGGCCGACGACGGCGCGGACGCGGCGCTTGTAAATGCAGTCCGACCGCGGTTTTCCGTCTGCTGTGCATCGAGCGACCGCCGCTACAACAGTGCTCACCCCGACACCATGCGCCTGCTGAAGGACAGCGGCGCCGAACTTTACTTTTCCGACTGTCCCCCCGTGGACGGTCAGTCCATTCCGCCCCACCGGGCACTCGAATTCACCATCTGTGCGGACGGCGCGGCAAGCGTCCGTTATCTTCCCTGAGCGTCCGCCGATGTACAAGAGAAGGAGCAAGACATGGCTGAAGTAATCCTTAAAAACATCAAAAAGGTCTATCCGCATCAGGATGGCAAAAAGAAGAAGAAAAAGGGCGCGGAGGAGCGCAGAAGCAACCTCACCGTGACCGACGAAGGCGTACTCGCCGTGCATGACTTCAATCTTTCCATCAAGGACAAGGAGTTTATCGTTCTCGTCGGCCCGTCCGGCTGCGGCAAGTCCACCACCCTGCGCATGGTCGCAGGTCTCGAGGAGATCTCGGGCGGCGAGCTGTACATCGACGGCGCGCTCGTCAACGACGTTGCGCCGAAGGACCGCGACATCGCGATGGTATTCCAGAACTACGCGCTCTATCCGCATATGACGGTCGCGGAGAACATGGCGTTTCCGCTCAAGCTGCGCAAGGTCCCCAAGGAGGAGATCGCGCAGCGCGTCGCGCAGGCTGCGAACATTCTCGGCATCACCGAGTACCTTGACCGCAAGCCGAAGGCGCTCTCCGGCGGCCAGCGGCAGCGCGTCGCCATCGGCCGCGCGATCGTGCGCGAACCCAAGGTCCTGCTCATGGACGAGCCGCTGTCCAATCTGGACGCCAAGCTCCGCAACCAGATGCGTGCCGAGCTCATCAAGCTGCGCCAGCGCATCGACACCACCTTCATCTACGTTACCCACGACCAGACCGAGGCGATGACGCTCGGTGACCGCATCGTTATCATGAAGGACGGCCTCATTCAGCAGATCGGCACGCCGCAGGAGGTCTTTGACCACCCGGCGAACCTGTTCGTTGCCGGCTTCATCGGTATGCCGCAGATGAACTTCTACAAGGCCGAGCTCGTACAGGAGGACGGAAGGTATGCCGTCGTCCTCGACAAGGCCAAGGTTTTCCTCTCGGACGAAAAACAGGCCAAGCTCAATAAGAACAACGTAAAGACCGGCGCGGTCACACTCGGCGTGCGTCCGGAGCACCTGCTGCTCACCGGCGACCCGGCTTCCATGATCAGCGGCAAGGTTGACGTCAGCGAAATGATGGGCAGCGCGGTCCATCTCCACATCTCCGCCTGCGGCACGGATACCATCATCATCGTGCCGACCGCAGAGCTTGAAAACGCGAACGCCTACGCCATCGGCTCGGAGCTTGCCTTCACCTTCAGCGGCGCTTCCGCTCACCTGTTCGACCGCGAGACCGGTCTCAATCTTGAAGCCTGACCCTAACCTAATACCTCCCTTTTTCGTTTTCCGGTCTCAGTCCGGGCCGGAAAAGGCAAAGACCCCGCTGCGGTTTTGTGCACCGCAGCGGGGTCCTTCTTTATGAGACCGGCGCCGCAAACAGGCTGCTCTGCCTGTCTGCGCCACCGAACAGCTCGTTATACTGTACGGTCTGATACTGCCTGATGAGGTCGGTCATTTCGGTCGTCTCGAGGTGGCTGTATGCGTTGCCCTCGCTGTCGAAATAGCCGGCAAACGTCATCGCCGGAATGGTCTTCGTCAAATTCCAGAGATAGGAGCCGAACGCACTCGTCTGAATGCCTGCGTCGCGCAGAACATACTGTGCGAGGAAGTTCAGGCTCGTGATGCCCGGCTTTTCGCCGGTCAGCGGATAGTTCGCCCAGATGACGAACGGTACCTGGAACTTATCCATGTACTGCTCCATGGTCATGCCGTCCTCCGAGACGCCGTAGGCCATGTCGAGAAATTCCTGTTCGACCGACGGCTGATGGTCGCCGAACATGACGATGATGGTCGGCTCGGTCTGCTGCTCGAAATACTCGACGAGCTGACGGAACGCCTCGTCGGTCTTGTTCGCAAGAGTCAGATACTGCTCCGCCTTGGGATACACGCCCGGCGCATCCTCGACGGTCACTTCGGCCGGATAATCCTCGACCGTATACGCGCCGTGGTTCTGGATGGTGACGTTGAACAGGAAAAGCGGCGTGCCCTCCTGCTTGTGCTCGAACTCCCAGATGACCTGCCTGAAATCCGAGTCATCGCTGACGTAGCCGTGCTCGTCGGTCTGCGGAACATCCATATCGTCGCCGCACTTGAACGAGTCAAAGCCAAGGCGCGGATATGCTATATTGCGCTGCCACGAGGTCTTTTCGCCCGGATGGAAGGCGCGCGTTTCGTATCCGTATCCCTTCAAAAGCGTCGCGAGCGAGTCGGACGCGCCGAGGATGTACTGCTGATACGGGATGCTGCCCGACGGCAGGAAGGCCATCGAATCGCCCGTCAGAAACTCAAACTCACTCGTGCTCGTGCCTGCGCCGAACACAGAGGTATAGGCATGACCGACGACCGCGTTATCCAGACTTTTGATGTAATCCATCGTGCTCTCGCTCAGCGTTATGTTGCCGAAATCCTCGAAATCCGCCCAGGACTCGTTCATAATGGCGAGGATGTTCGGGTGCTGCGTCGAAACCGCGGGCAGCGGATCGGCTTTCGCTCCGCTCACGATAGCCGAGACGGTCTCCGGCGCCGTATCCTCCGGCTGCTCGACCTCCATGAACTCGGTATTGCGCAGAAACTCCGCGACCGCGCCGCTCGAGCGGTATACGCTCGTCTGGTCCCAGACGTCGGTCTTGACGCCGAACAGGCCGAGCAGCTGCGGATGCAGCACCGGAATGAGACAGATCGCACCGGCGAGCACCATCATCATGCGGCGGCGGAAGCCGCCGGGTGCGACGCGGAAGCGGTCCTCACCGTACTGATGGCGCAGGCTCCACGCGAGCACCACGAGCAGGATGACGCCCACGACCATCTCCCAGGTCACCGCAAACTGATAGCTGTCCGCGACAGCTGCGGCGGTGCCCAGCGCGGAGAAGTCCCACGGCAGGATGGGCGTGCCGCGGAAGTTCGAGACAAAATAATTTGCCGTACCCCACGCGCCTGCCAGCAGATGCAGCAGCACGCTGAACCGCGCGACATGGCCGAACAGGCCGCACGCGAGCCAGTAGACCGCGCCGAGACAGATCCAGTTCGCAAGCGCCGCGCCGGGATTGATCTCCCACGGCATCGCGCCGAAAAAGAACTGCATCAGCCAGAATGCGGTGAGCGGCGAGATCAGCAGCACAAGAATCCGCTCCCTGCGGCAGCGGCTCGCCTGCTTCCATGCCGTCCTCCCCTGCGCCGCAAGGTTTTTCACCCGGCGTGCTAAGGATAAAATGAGTTTTTTCATACATTTCTCCCCGATTTTTCACAGTATGTCAAGTCGTAAATTCTATCTTCCACAAGTGCGAAATTATACACGAAAATCAGAGAAATGTCAAGTTTATGTAAAAATGAACCTGTAAAAAGTGACAAACCGGAATGCAGCTTTCTCCCGTTCGGACAGGACTTTCCGTACATTTCCGACATTTCGCCTCGGAAATACGGCAAAAAGCGGTGCCTCCGCGCCGGGATTTTTTCGCAGTTTGCACGAATTCAAATGATTTTTTCGTCTAACTGACGATTTTTCGCGCAGGATTTTTCCGCAAACGCAACAAATCCCCGTGATCTTACGATCACGAGGATTTATATGGCGGAGACGGAGAGATTTGAACTCTCGCGCCGATTTCTCGACCTACTCCCTTAGCAGGGGAGCCCCTTCACCAGCTTGGGTACGTCTCCATGTCAAGTTATGCAGTTTTCGTGGTTTTTCCTGCCCGTTTCAGCTAAATAAAAAATTTGGCGGAACGGGTGGGATTCGAACCCACGCGCCCTTTCGGACAAACGGTTTTCAAGACCGCCTCGTTATGACCGCTTCGATACCGTTCCGTGTCTTGCCCGATAAGCAAGATTTATTATACAGCATCAGGCGTCTTATGTCAACTCTTTTTTTGCAAATATCTGAAAAGAAACTGCCCGGAGCTTGTGCCCCGGGCAAAACGGTGCTTATCCGTTCAGCTTCTCCAGCCATTCCTTTTCCCTGAAGCCAGGAAGCGCGAAGTCCTCCCCGATGAGCAGCGGACGCTTGACGAGCATGCCGTCGGTCGCGAGCAGCGCGTACTGCTCGTCCTCGCTCATTTCGGGCAGACGATCCTTGAGGCCGAGCGCCTTGTACTGAAGGCCGCTCGTATTGAAAAACCGCTTGAGCGGCAGACCGCTGCGGCGGTGCCAGTCGCGCAGCTCCGCCTCGGTCGGGTTGTCCGTCTTGATGTCGCGCTCCTCAAAGGAGATTTCCTGCTCTTCCAGCCATTTTCTGGCCTTTGCACAGGTCGAGCATTTGGGGTAGCATACAAAAAGCATATGGTCTCCTCCTCATTCCGCGTGATCTGCGTTTTTCGAGCACAGCACGAAAAGCTGCGCGAGCACATAGATGCAGGCCGCCGCCGACAGGCCGCTGCGCAGCAGCATCTTGCCCGGCCACGCGACCGAGGTCACGCCCATCAGACGAGCGAGGCCGTAGCCGCCGAGGTCGGAGAACGACATGACTGCCGCGAGCGCACCGGACAGCGCGAGCAGCATCGGCTGCGGACGGCCGTAGAGCAGACGCGCGATGTGATAGAACGCGAACACGAGCATGACGTCCGCGAGCAGGCCGAACGCAAACAGCGGCAGGCGCGGGTCGGTGCAGGTCATGCGGTAGTTGACGAGCAGGTGCAGCGCGCTCCAGAACAGCGGCAGCAGCACGCATTTCGCCGCATCCGACGTCATGTAGGACGCGCCCTGCGCCTTGGTGAAGGCGATCATGCACACACCGCTGCCGATTCCCGTGATCGAGTAGACGATCTCGAGCACATGCGACCACAGCGCCGCGCCTTCCTCCTGCGCGGTAAAGGTGAAGCAGAGATAGCCTGCGCTGCCGGCGATGAGCAGCAGTCCGGCGATGACGGCTGTCATGCGAAACAGCGCGTGATCCGTACCGAGCAGCTTTTCAAACGGCACGCTTTCCTTCTCGCGCAGCGGCGCGGCAAGTACGCCGTACAGCACGGCGCACAGCACGAAGAATACGGTGCAGACCCATACCCACGGACTGCCTGCCGTCGGCAGACCGCTGTCAACATCAAAGCCGTTCAGCAGATGCAGCGCGCGCAGACCGATACCGGGGATTGCGAGCGCCGCTGCTGCCAGCGGCAGAAGCTTCGTTTTATTCATTTGGTTTTTCCTCCAGTAAAAAGCTCGTTTTCCTGCCGCTGCGTGCAGCAGGCAATACCGTGTTCAGTATAGCACATTCTCCGGCCGTCGGCAAGCAAAAGGACCGCACAGTGTGCGGTCCTCAGATAACATTTCGCGAAAGTCTTTAGAAACGGCTGTTCTTGGGCATGTTCGCGGCTTCCTGCGCGGAGAACTCAGTGTTCGCCGGGGTCTGCTTCTTCATGCCGAACTTGAGCAGAATCGGCGTGACGAGCGTGGTAACGATAACGACGACGACGATCGGCGGGAACATATGCGGGTCGATCAGGCCGGCCTGCTCGCCCTTCTGCGCAACGATCAGCGCAACCTCACCGCGCGATACCATGCCGAGGCCGATGGAGAAGGCGTCGTACATCTGGAAGCCCATGATCTTTGCGCCGAAGCCGCAGCCAATGATCTTGGTCAGGATCGCGATAATGGTCAGCACGACCGCGAAGCCGAACATCTGGACGGTCAGGCCCTCCAGATTGGTCTTGATGCCGATGGACGCGAAGAACAGCGGAGAGAACAGCATATAGCCGAGCACGTTGGTCTTGCTCGCGACATAGTCGCGAACATCAGCCAGCGAGCAGAGGACGATGCCGGCGAAATATGCGCCGGTGATGTCGGCAATGCCGAAGAAGCGCTCTGCAACGTAACTCATCAGCAGGGCGAATGCAACCGCATAAATCGCGATGCGGCGGTGCTTATGCCATTTCTGCTCCATCTTGAGGAACGCCTTGTACATGATAAGGCCGACGACCGCAACGAATACGAAGAACGCCACGATACGCGCCAGCACGAACATCGGACGAACCGAGGGATCGGTCAGCGCGCTCAGAATGGTCAGAACGATGATACCCAGAATATCGTCGATAACGGCCGCGCCCAGTATTGCTGTGCCGACCCGGCTTTTCAGCTTGCCCATCTCGCGCAGCGTCTCGACCGTGATCGAAACCGAGGTTGCGGTCAGAACGACGCCGATGAACGCCGCCTTGAGCATGTTCATCTTATCGCTCGGGTTGTTGTCGAACACAAGATAGCAGCCCATGCCGCCGAGAAGCGGCACGATAACACCGATCATGGCGATGATGAACGAGGCGAAGCCGGTCTTTTTCAGCTCCTCCAGATCGGTATCCATGCCGGCGTTGAACATCAGGATGATAACGCCGAGCTCGGCTGCCTTGACCAGGAAGTCAGTCTCGCCCACCCAGTTGAGCACACTCGGACCGACCAGAACACCGGCGATCAGTGCGCCGACGACCTGCGGCATATGAACTCGTTCGCTCGTCAGACCGAAAATTTTCGTGCACAGCAAAATAATTGCTATCGTCAAAAGATAATCGTATGACATTGTTTTTCCACCTTTCTGCCTGAGAAGCGGCGGCGGTGAACCGTCTGCCTCTCTATCCATTCTATCGGCGGGGCCATCTCTGTTCCTCTGCGGCCTGCCGACTCGCGCACAGCCTGTTTGTTTCTCTCGGCCGTGCATTTACCCTGAGAGCGGTGCACCGGCAGTCTCCTGTGCCGCTGACGCTCTCCTCAATCACGTATACTATTATACATCTTTTTTTTAAAACAGCACGTTAAAAAACGCGAAAAATGCCCGTGGTTTTGTACGAAAAAAGCAAAACTAATCTCGTGCAAACTGTGCGTTTTTATTGTCATGCACATTATTTTGCTGTTTTTCATCTGAACAGGCCGTTAAGAGCGTGAAACTACACCCCCGGGCCGGAAGAAAAAACGCACTTCGAAGGAATATATTATTCTTATTATGGCAATATAAAACTGCCCCTGTCCAAAAAACGGACAGGGGCAGCTGCGCGTATGTTTTTACCGGCCGAACGACTTCATCGCGCCGTACATTTCCGGACGGCGGTCACGGAATACACCCCATGAGTGGCGCATCTCGCGAATGGCGTCGAGGTCGAAGGAGTGCGTGAGCACGCCCTCGTTTTCGCGGTCGGCCTGCTCGACGAGTGCGCCGGTCTCGTCCGCGATGAACGACGAGCCGTAGAAGGTCAGCGAAGAGGACTGCTGCTGATTATCCTCGCTCGGCTGAACGGTCTCGGTGCCGATGCGGTTGGCCGCGATGAGCGGCATGATATTCGCAGCGGCATGACCCTGCATGCAGCGGCGCCAGTGCGGCATGGAGTCGCAGTCGAGGATGGGCTCCGAGCCGATGGCGGTCGGGTAGAACAGAATCTCCGCGCCCATCAATGCCATGCAGCGCGCCGACTCCGGGAACCACTGATCCCAGCAGATGCCGACGCCGATCTTCGCGTAGGCTGTGTCCCAGACCTTGAAGCCGGTGTCGCCCGGGGTGAAATAGAACTTTTCCTGATAGAAATGGTCGTCCGGGATATGGGTCTTGCGGTACTGGCCGAGAATAGAGCCGTCCGCGTCGATCACCGCGACCGTGTTGAACGTGGTATTGCCGACGCGCTCATAATAGCTGACCGGCAGGACTACGCGAAAATCATGCGCGACCTTTCTAAGCTCGCGCACCGCCGGATTTTCCTCCAGCGTTGTCGCGAGATGATAGTTTTCATAGCTTCTTTCCTGACAGAAATACCAGTTTTCAAACAGCTCGGGCAGAAGGATGATCTGTGCGCCCTGCGACGCCGCCTCGCGCACCTTTTCCATCGCGTTTTCCAGACCGTAGGTCATCTGCACCGCTGCAACGGTTACTTTACTCATGTTATCTGCTCCTTATTTTTTCGGGATCTGCTGCGTGATGCAGTGAATATTGCCGCCGCCGATGAGAATATCGCGCGCCGGGATGGCGACGATCTCGCGCGTCGGGAACAGCTTCCGAAGAATCTCCTGTGCCCGCTCGTCGGCCGGATCGCCGAACGCCGGCATCACGACCGCGTGGTTCGCGATGTAGAAGTTGACGTAGCTTGCGGCAAGGCGCTCACCCGGCGTGCGCGTCGGCTCGCCCTCGCACAGGTCAAGTCCTTCGCATTCCTCTGCGGTGATCGTGACCGGCTTCGGCAGCGGCAGTTTGTGCACCTTGATGCGGCGGCCCTTCGCGTCGAGCTCGGTCTCGAGCACGGCAAGGCTTGCCGCCGACAGCGCGTACTGTGGGTCGTCCTCGTCGTCCGTCCACGCGAGCACGACCTCGCCCGGCGCGGTAAACGCGCAGACATTGTCCACGTGCTCGTTGGTCTCGTCGTTGTAAATGCCGCGCGGCAGCCAGATCACCTTGCTGACGCCGAGATAATCGCACAGCACCCGCTCGATCTCCGCCTTCGTCAGGTCGGGATTGCGGCCGGTGCTCAGCAGACACGCCTCGGTAACGAGCGCCGTTCCCTCGCCGTCCGTATGGATGGAGCCGCCCTCGCAGATAAAATCGCGTTTATCGTAAACGTCGTCCCCAAGCAGGTCGCAGAACTTGCGCGCCACGCGGTTGTCGTTCTCCCACGAGGGATACAGGCCGTCTGCGTCGCCGCCCCATGCATTGAAGCCCCAGTCGATGCCGCGGCGCTCGCCGCGGCTGTTTACGACGAAGGTCGGCCCGACGTCGCGCGCCCATGCGTCATCCGTCGCCATCACGACGAGCCGCACACGGTCGGGAAGCTGTGCGCGGGCGTTGTCGTACTGTCCCTCCGAGCACAGCACGGTCATGCTCTCGCTCTCGGAAATGGTCTCGATGACGCGCAGGAAGGCTTTGCGCGCCGCATAGGCGCCGTACTGCCAGCTGTCGCCGCGCTCCGGCCAGATCATCAGACAGCCCTCGTGCGGCGCAAACTCCGCAGGCATATAAAACCCGTCCTGCGCGGGTGTAGTGTGCAAAATTTTCATGGTATCTCTCCTGTTCGGTGGTACATCAAGAGTACAACATTTTGATGGAATTTGCAATGGTCGCAGGCGGTTTGAAATGAAAAATTGAGAATGGAG
>ERZ773108.4269-NODE-4269-length-10109-cov-3.339765_pt1 | contig 10109 bp, 8 predicted proteins | sample MGYA00580570_ERZ773108 | MGnify/ENA primary metagenome ERZ773108 (study PRJEB29015, sample SAMEA2737840) | human gut metagenome | biome: human gut; feature: human-associated habitat; material: faeces | place: China | collected 2012 ...
TTATCCGTACAAGCAGCAGAATATGCATCTATAGCCAGAAGAAAATCCTGCATCCGTTCGTTCAGCATCGTTCCTTCCGTACAAACGACATCGGCAATACTCGCTTTTATGGTACCGTTTTCAATCACAACAGGCAAACGGTATTCCAGTCCCATTTTACTGGCATGGATCGAAAGTATCTTTATGACCGGATTTTCTATTTTTGTCGTGTCTGCAAAAGCAAACTTTCCATTTATTATCCTTGCGCTGTCAACAGGGGCATCCGTCGAAACATCTTTCATGTAAACCATTTTACCCTCAAATTCCGGCAGAGGCGCACTACCGTCAATTCTGTAACCTTTTATTTGAGAGCAAGCTCCCAATACTAATACCCCAATGAAAAAGGGCAAAAGTCTTATACATCTATTCATCGGACTTTTATTTCTTCTTGAAAAGAAAGAAAAGCCGCCCGCCAATACCAGCAGAGCGGCTTTCACTTTTCATTTATACATTTGTATAATCATTGTTCGTCAGAATCTGAAGCCAAGTTTCACCACAGGCATTTCGAAAATCTTGATGTTATGGTGACTGACATTGTACTTATCAAATCCTTTCGGACAAATTTGTATCAAATCATAGCGATAAGCTAAAGGATGCATCTCGAACCCGAAAATAAATCCTTTGGCAATGCTATACTCGATACCTGCTACGGCAGCTACTTTCAGACCATACATCTGACCGGCTTTGCTTCCTGCGGTATAGACCTGAGAAGGAAGTTCTTCCGAATCATCGCTATCCTTATAGGTATCGCCGGTGTATGGTTCTGTAGTTTCAATGCGTGCCATCTGGAAGCCAAGGGCGCCTCCTACGTATGGATGAATACGTTCGTTGCGAGTCTTGAAGTAATAGTTGGAGCCGACAGAGGTATACCAGTTATTAGTCATCTGCGCATTGATATAACTTTGCGCGGGTATGATCATATCGGGTACACTGTTGTCGCCTTCTACATAGTCTTTCTTGGGAGTCAGGCTGATGTTCATGCTAAACTGGAAATTGATGTCCCAGTTGTCAGACAGAAAATACTTGCCTTCGATTCCGGCTATATTGACCAGACTATTATTATTCAGACTACCGATATTCAGATAGCGGTTCAGGTCACCGGAGTTATCCGTTCCTCCATTGGGAAGTCCGACGACTCCTTCGGTGTTGGTGAACTTGGGAAGCAGATAAGAGGTGTTCTCATTGAAGAACTTTCCGCTACCAAGTAAAACCGAAACCTGCCACTGTCCTTTCTTCGGAGCAAACGACGCATCATCACTGCTGCTGTAACGCTGCGCCAATGAAGGCGCAGCTGTTATACAGGTCAGCAAAAGTAATGTGCATAGTTTCTTTATCATTTTGTTACTTTTACGTGATTAAGAAATTACTTACTCAAGGTTTCCAATACGGATTTAACTTGTGCAAGAGCAGTATCATAGATTGCTTTCGCTACATCATAAGCTTCTTGAGCTGTTTCCAAAGCAAGTTTCTTCTGTTCTATTACATAAGCTTCCTTGTATTCACCCTTGTTGAACAGTTCAATGCTCTTTTCTGCTGCAGTAACCTTCTGTTTAGCTTCTTCAACTGATTTTTCCTGAGTAGCAACTTGATTCTTCCAATAATTCAGAACAGATTCTACAGTTACCACAGAACCAGTGACAACACCACCGTTGATACCATCAATCTGATCTTGAACAACACTGATCAAGCCAATGTAATCTTGGATCAATTCAGCAAACTTCTTACTATTGGCCTCAGCTTCAGCAGTCAAAGCATCTTGTTCTTCTTGTGCTTTCTTCACCTCTTCTTTAGCAGTCTTCAGAGCAATACGAGTTTCGTCAGCTTTTGCAATAAACGGATCCATTAAAGCAGTATTCGTATTTATTTCTGCATTCAGATCAGCAAGTACACCTTCCATTTGAGCCTTCAATGGTTTAATCAAATCGGCAGCAGCAATCATATCTTTGCAAGTCTGTACATCGTCATTAGCAGCCATCATAGCTCCCAAAGTACCAAAGTCAGTCAAAACAGCACTATTATTCTGCTTAATATAAGCGCGGACCATTGCTTCTGTTACTTCAACAAGTCTGTCTTCGCCAGGAATCACAGTACCAAAAGTAGCATCAGAAGTATACTCTAAAGCATCTTCAGCTGTATTGCGATCTAACTTAGTTGCACTTAATTTAGTAAATTCATCTGCAGAAATATCAGAGCGTAATGCCTGCATGTGGCCAGTTTTCTTACCATCTTTTTCCTCTTCTTTATAGAAAGCATCTTTGCCTGTCATATCTTCAACACTAACTGTATTAGCCAGTATCTGACCATAAGGATTAGCAGCAAGAGCAGAATAAGTACTAATTGCAGGAGCCACCTTAGCAACAGCAGTAGCAGCCTCTCCAGCAGCTTTAACCAATGCAGCTTTAGCCTTTTCTACTTTCTTATCTTTATCATCGGCAAGAGCTTGATTTCCTGCAGCTTCACCTTTGGCAGCCAATTCAGCAACAGTCTGATCAAGTTTCAGCCATTCAGCCAAAGTAGCATTAGCATCAGCCTTTGCTTTAGCTTGTTTCACTGTATCGTCCAATATAGCTTCCAGTTTACTGGTAGTTTGTTCAGCAGGAGTCAATGCATCCCATGCAGCCTTACTAGTAGGAGACAATGCGGTAATCATATTGTCACGGTATGTTTTCTCCAATACCGAAGCTTTTTCTTTTTCTACAGCATCATCATAAGCAGCTTGATATACGGCATCCCATGCACTATTATAAGCTTTTACTGCAGATTCTACTGCGGCATAAGAAGAATTATAAGTATCTGTCGCCTTTTTCAGATCAGTAGTTGGCACTGTAGTTGCTGTACCTTTTACCGCTTTTGCAGAAATTTCCCAGTTAGCTTTATCCTTTTCAAATTTTTCTTTAGCATTTTTGGCTGTCTTTTCTTTTTCTGCCAAAGTCAACTTATTCCATTCAACTCCATTTTCGTCTACAGAATATTTACCTAAAGCATCAATCCAGGCATTTACTTTCATCAGAGTAAGAGATGCCTGACTAGTTCTGGCTGTTACATCTTCTATTTTCAAATCAGCATTGTACTCAGTTTGTGTATACTGAACAGCCGGATAATCAAACACACCCGTACTAACAGTATATCCATCTAAAGATGTAAAATCATTGCTACTACTAAATAATGTCTTCAATCCTTCATTAATAGGTTCAGATTTATAAGCTGCAATATCAAGCTGAGTATTAACCTGTGTTGTAGAGTCTGCTACAGCTTTATCATATGCCTCTTTAGCAGCTTTACGCGCTTTTATCTTTTCGGCTACTTTTTGTTCTGCAGCTTTATAATCTGCGGAAGTCTTAATAGTAGCGATCTCAACATCAGCTTTGCTCTTTTCACTTTCATATTCAGATTTCTTCTTCTTCAGATCCAGGATCTTATCATCCCATGCAGCTGCATCAAAGTCTTCTGCCAAAGCTAACATATTATTTTTCTCATCCAATAAGATTTCTGCCTTTTCAACTGCAATCTGTGCCAACTTCAATTCAGCCTGTAAGCTAGCTAATGTCGGAAGATTAGGATTAACCAATGCATCATAATAATTATCCTGAGCTGTCTTTAAGGCAGTGTAATATTGGTTCAGGCTAGCAGAAGCAACATAAAGTCTTTGCTGTGCTTTATCAATAATTGCTTTTTCTCCATCAGAAAGCAGAAGTTTTCCAGCTTCAATGAGTTTCATTGCATTATCATAAGCTTCCTGTGCCTGTGCTGTCTGAGTCTGATAGTTCAACATAGCTGCTTTGAAGATTTCAGCTTCTTCAGCCATTTTATTTTCCCAGTAAGCTTTGTTTCTGTTAGCTTCAGCAATCTTAGCTTCCGCCTCAGCTTTTGCTTGTTCGGTAGCAGCTTGTGCGCGTTCTACTTCCAGTTCTTTCAGTTTCACGTCTAAAGCATGCATCTGAACATCGTACTCTTTGTACTGATTATCCAATTCTTTAGATTTGTTTACCAGTTCCTGATAAGCTACTTGCGCTTTTTGCCATTCCACTTCCACCAGTTTTACCGCAGCCTGTGCTTTAATCAGTTCGGATTTTGCTCCCCGCAGATCAACGATACCTTCCGGTTCATCGGTATCAATACATCCCGTGAATGTAGCTGTCGTACCCGCCATTAGCAAGGTTGCGACCAAATACGTCCATTTTCTCATAAAAGTAAATTAAATGTTATACAATTAATAAATAAAAAATTTGTTTGCTGTCATTTCATAATCCATCTCATCTTGGTGGTCTGTCTTTCCGTTACTTTGTAGGTAACGGGAAAGCGTACTTTTCCACCCCGACAGAGGCGTCTGCGGACTACATTCATTGAATAAGTAAAGAATATTTTTAACCCCTGCTCTCAGACGATGGCAGAGGGGAGGGAAATCTTTTGCAAAAATTAAAGACCAGGCCGTGTTCTTCTCAAAAAATCCGCAGTTTTGTTCAGTGTGTTTCCTTTTTTTAGTAGTTTATCAGAAAAAATATCATTTTTGTTTGCATGTTTTCCAAAATATACCCATATTTGCAGCGTCTTTTCTTCCCGTTACCTACAAAGTAACAGTTCTCTAATTCAACAACTTACCTACACTATAGACCTTCTTTAAGGAAGAAATAACCGCTACATTCGCTTCATCAATTTTCTTATTCTTGAAAGGTTTCAGATACGTTTCCGTCACGGTGATGGAAGAATGCCCCATCGCTTCGGAAATAACACCGGGATGTACCTCACAATAGTATGCCATCGTAGCCCAGGTATGACGGGCAGTGTACGAGCTTACTTCAGATGTCAGTCCCAAAACTTGTTTCAAAATCATTAATTGATAATTAAAGTTGCGCAATGCCAGCTGATATTCCTTGTAAGCAGCTTCCGTTCCCTCTCCACTGGTGATCAGCGAAAAAAGATAGGGAGAAGCAGGATCTGTATTCATATACCGCTTGATCAGCTTCATGGCTTCCGGCACAAGAGTCACTGTTAATAACCTGCCGGTTTTTCGACGGCGGTAAGTCATTACATTCCCATCGATATCATGCTTTTTCAGATAGGCAAGATCCACAAAAGGAATCCCACGAAGTAAAAACATTAAAAAGAAAAGACCACGAGTACGCTGTAGTTCCTTGTTGTCCTGACACAGCTGTTTCGGAAGTTCCTTCATCAGACGCTCCATGTCTTCCTTATCCAGCGCACGTTTCCTGTCCGCGCGCGTTCCTGTATAAACATACCGGAAGTGATGAGGCACATAAGGCGCAAGATGGCGGTCGACCGCACGGTTATACACTGCACGCAACGTACGCATATAAGTGGAAACTGTATTCCAGCTACAATTTCTGCCACGCAGATACGATTCGAAACTTTTAAGAAACTCCTGACTTACTTTCCGGAAAGGAAGCTTATCACTTCCATGAAAGGCAAGGATTGCACTCAGGCTACTCCTGTAAATATGGGCGGTCCCATAATTCCCACTTTCCCGCAGCCCATCGGCTACTTCCTTCATAAACGAAATTAAATTCCCCATTTTCTACTGATTTAAATAATACTCAAAGATACGTTCAGGGAGAAAGTCGTTCCCTTACCCACTACTTTCTCCAGTATTCTTTGTTTTTCTATTCTCTAAATATTAAGAAGACAAAGATAGGGATAAATTTGTTCAATGCTGTACAGAACTAGACATCTTAATCAAAATATAAACATATTTCATACACATAAAAATCGTTTAGATCATGAAGTCTGCATTATCTGTCAATAAAAATCACAGATATTTATAAAATAGACGCTTACTTTTATAAGAAATTGAATATCAAATGGTTATAAATACCTATTTTGGGTTTAAAACCAACGGGCCGTTCCTTTAAAACCAAGAGGGTGTTCCTCGGTGAGAAATGGGAAATCAGATAAAAACCAATGTGTAAAGAGAATGTGAATATTCATTTTTTTCAAAACAAGCATAATATCATTCAATTATAAGACGTAACAAAATGTAATTATAAAAAACATTCTAAGAGAAACTCAGCTTACTGATATGCTCCGCAAATCTCTCCTTATAATTATCACCAACAGGAATATATGTATTTCTATCAAAGATAATACGAAGCCGGGAAACTTCGGTTATCTTACGCAGATTGACAATGTAAGAACGATGTACCCGCATAAAATACGTTGGAAGCCGTTCCTCCATTTTTTGAAGGCTGGCAAGGGTTATGACCGGTTTATCCTCTCCTTCTATAAAGATACGCACGTATTCGCTCATCCCTTCAATATACCGGATATTTTTCACATCAATGCGCACCACTTTGTAGTCACTCTTTACAAACAAGGAATCTCCTTTAATCTGCGAACTATTTCCCAGTTCTCCCTGCTGTTCCAACATTCGGTATTCGTACTGTTTTCGTGCCTTATCCGCCGCTTTCAGCAAATCCTGAAATTCAAACGGCTTCAATAAATAATCGACAGCATCCAGTTTGAAACCGTCTACCGCATATTCAGAATAAGCTGTAGTAAAGACCACCATCGGACGGCTGATTAAAGAGCGGATAAAATCCAGTCCATTCAAATCGGGCATATTGATATCCACAAATATCAGGTCAATCTCTTCGTCTGCCAATACCTTCATCGCCTCAAAAGCATCCTGACAGGACTTGACTAAAGATAGAAAAGGAACACGGGATATATAATCCGTCAATTGCTTCAATGCCAAAGGTTCATCATCAATCGCTATACATTTCATTATAATAAAGGTATAATAAGTAAGACATCAAATTTATCATCTTCCTCAGTAATGGAGAGAGTGTAATCATTACCAAACAACAACCGCAACCGTTTGCGTATATTCTCCAGACCGATGCCGTGATGTTGCTCGTCAGACGAAGTCCCCGTGCTATTGGTACATCTGAAAGCAAGGCGGTTTCCTTCTTCCAGTTGCATCACAACATGAACAAATGACTCTTTCCTGTAGCTCACTCCATGTTTAAAAGCATTCTCCACAAAAGAAATAAAAAGTAAAGGAGGAATTTGAACTTCGGGCACTTCGAGAGGGAAATTCTTTTCAATAGAAACTTTCTCAGGATAGCGCAAACTCATCAAAGTAACATAATTCTCCAAAAACTGAACCTCGCGCGAAAGCAGAATGGTTTTATTACTGGCCTCATAAAGCACATAGCGCATGAGCTTAGAAAGTTCCACAATCGTACTCTTTGCCTTCCCCGTATCGATATCGACCAAAGCGTGAATATTATTCAGCGTATTCATAAAGAAATGCGGGTTTATCTGATACTTCAGATACTGCAATTCCGACTGTAAACGCTGATGCTCCAGTTCTTTCAGCATTTCTTCATCACGAAAGGATTTAAAAAACAGTTTGACGGCAATATTAAATCCTACCATCAAAAAGGCAATTACACAATGAATAAGGTAACGGATGGTGAAGGGAGGAATGGGATAAGGAGTCGGTTTAGGGAAGCCGCCCGGTCGTTGCGGTTTTTCCAAAACCGGATCGTTTGCCTGAGGCGCTTCCCAATGAACAGACTCTTCCTGTCGAGCCTTCTCTCTCATCTTAATAATCAGGTCTCTCTGACTTTTTCCTTTACCCTTGCGTAGATCGCCATATCTGAATTCCTTTGGAAAACGCTGCATAGAGGGACCGGGAATAACCCAACAAGCAGTAGAGATTAGAAAAGCCAAAGAAATAATATATTGCCAGTACTTTTTCTTAAACAGGAAATATGGAACTAATCCATAATTATTCAACAAAAACAAGACGAAAAAAGGAAGGATGCTCAACCATGAATCATGAACAATTACACGGATTTCTTCTTTTTCGAGTCCACCACTGACGGCAAAGTATCCGCCTATCAGTGGGAGAAGAAAAATAACTGTCCAGATAGCCCCATAAATGCTCTGCTCCAGCAATTGTTGTTTACGCAGTCTTTCCATGCTTCATTGTTCCAAATTACTGATACAAAGATAGAACCGTTACTTCTTCTCCACAAAAATAATCGACCAAAGGACTTATTTCAACGGTAAACTGCTATTTTACCATCCTCCGGGGCGTCCTCCTCCACCGGGCTGACCACCACCCGGATTGGAGTTCACATTTCCTACCTGCGTCACCATTGAACCGGCTGTAAAGGTAGCCGCCTGCGTGCCACCGGAATAAGAACTTCCCGTATAAAGTCCGAAGAACTCACTGCCTCCCGAAACAGAACCGCCTTTGGAGATCGTATAGCTGCCTCCCGAAGCCAGGTTCGGGCTACTGAACAACAACGTCATCTGGGAATAATTGCGGGGAATCTGATATGTCAGAACATTGGTACCATCCGCAGACTGGATATTCAGAATTTCTCCGTTCGATCCCGAACCGCCATAAATAACGCTGCGCTGTGTACACACACTTGAAGTAGGAGTACTCGTCCCCCCGCCTATGCCGAGTACAATTCCTCCGGTAATTTTAAACGTATTCTGATCACAATCGAAACCGTCTTCGGGCGAAGTAGTTCCTGAAGCGATCACAACTCCGCCGGTAATGGTCAGCGTACCATTGGAATCGATGCCGTCATTGCCGGAACTGTAGCAATAAATACTTCCGCCATTGATCACAATACTGTTACTCGCATTCATACAATCGTCGTAACAGAGAGCGGCAATCATACCATCATTAACGGTCAGCACACTTTTACTCTCAATACCTTCGCTGCCCTCTCCTCCCGTGGCTCTTACCAGCACCGTTCCTCCGTTGATGGTCAATGCGCCTTCCGCTTTCATTGCTTTAGCTGATGAATCGAGCTTGCCGTATACATACTGTGTACCGGTAGTGATCACTTTTACCGTACCGTCATGGATAGTAATAGAACCGTCGCAATTCATACCTTTGCCCGCAGCTCCCGTACTTTGAAGAGCTATTTCGCCTCCTTCAATTACTATATCTCCATCACACTTGATTCCTGCACACGAACTCAGATCATCATCTTCATAAAGAGGTTTCTGAGAAGTGAATGCGGTTATCTTTCCTCCGGAAACCGTCAGGTTTCCATTGCACGAAATTCCTTTGGAACCGGCTCCCGTAACTTCCGCCTGAAGAGCGCCTCCGCTGATTATCACATCTAACTCCGATTTAAAACCATGCGCTTTATCAGCCGTAGTGGCAACTTTGACAAAACCACCTGTCATCGTGATTCCTCCGTCTTCACATTGGATGGCGTCTTCCGTAGAAGAGATATTCAACACTCCGCCGCCGATGATAACGGCATCATTGGTATGGATTCCATCTTTCACTGCCGAAGGTACCGAGATATTGCATCCGCTACGCAGACGTATGTATTCGTCACTGACTATCGCATGTTTATAATTTCCGGTTACCGACAGCGAACCGCTTCCACTGAATATCAGCTGTCCTTCACTAAAGAAACAGGACTTCATATCTTCTCCGTCAGTCAGTGTATAAGATGTTCCGTCGGTCAGTGTATTGGTCGTACCCTCCGCGCAGACAACAAATACCCGTTTCGATGACTGCACCCACAGGATTATGAATAGACGTTCCACTCAATGACAGTTTGAACTTCTTTTCACTATATACCTTAAACGAACCGTCTGTCGTAGCACCTTTCAAGACATACTCTATTCCCTTGACCGTAGAGTTCACTACTATATGCGCTCCGTTCTGCGAAACACTTACCCCATCAACTTCATTGCTGACAGTAGCCGTGGCCCCGTCATAACTGACAGTAACTACAGAAGTGAATGATGAGTTTTCTATAAAATCATCATAATTCGCATCATTTTCATCCGTCACCACAGTCTCTGACATACTGCCGTAAGTTGTCCGATCACTTTCATCGAAAGCAATCGTAAAATTCAGCAAATCATCCGATTCTTCAGGAACAGTAGGATTGGGCTGGCTGCCTCCTTCTTCATCCGAACCGCCTCCCCATTTCCCCTCGTCAAACTCAGTCGAATCCGTCGTACAGCTTACCGACAACAACAGCAAGGAGGACAACATTAAAAATAGTACATTCTTTTTCATAATTTCCCTTTATTATCATATTATAATTGCGCAATTACAA
>ERZ773108.4270-NODE-4270-length-10107-cov-3.276064_pt1 | contig 10107 bp, 8 predicted proteins | sample MGYA00580570_ERZ773108 | MGnify/ENA primary metagenome ERZ773108 (study PRJEB29015, sample SAMEA2737840) | human gut metagenome | biome: human gut; feature: human-associated habitat; material: faeces | place: China | collected 2012 ...
TCATTCGATCACCCCATTTTTTCTTTTAAGGTCGTTGATAATTCGGCTGATCTGGTCGCCAGCGCTCTCAAACTCTGGCACGGTGTTGGTGGGTTTGTCCTTATCCAGCGGATAAAACTTTAACCAGCCTTGCCGGGTGGCCTGCTTGATGATCTGCACCCACTCGCACCGGTGGAACTCTTCATCTAGCTGCTGGCACAGGCTGCGGCGCATGGTATCGGTCAGGCTCTTGTGCTTCTCCCGTCTCATGCGGTCGTAGTCTCTAAGAGCTTGCAGCAGCTCGCCGTCACCATCGGCAAAGGTTGAGAACACATCACAGGAACGGTTATCAGGCTCGCCAGCCGCGGCAGCGGCTTTGCTCTCCTTATCTAATCTACCCTTTACTACTCTATTCTTTTCTATACTATACTGTGGTTCCAACTGGGTTCCGTTGTGGTTCCAGTCTGGTTCCGCGATGGTTCCATGATTGGAAAGAATATAGCGTTTTGATGTAGATTCTTCAAGTAATGAAAGCTCTCTCTGATACACCGTCTTTGTATGGCGGTCGCTCTTGAGGGTGTTGTTCACCTTCCAGTCAGTCACGACAAGCACACCGGAATTGAACGAAATCACATAGCCAGCGGCTTCCAGCTGCTTCAAATCACCGGCATTGCATCCGATGGTGCGCACGATGGTGCGGGGGCCTGAAACAAAGCCGTCATCGTCTGCGCGCATTGCCAAATCGTAATACAAAAGTCTTGCGCTCATCGGCATATCGATGAACATATCCGAATCAATTATTGTTTTTGCAAACATTCTTCTCTCTGCCATAGTATCAGCTCCTGTCTGTTTTTTTTCTTATAGTTTAGCACATATAAAAGTGTCATAACGTGCCTTGTCGCGGCGTTGACAGTGTTTCTATATCAAAAAGATTAGGTCACGCACAGGTAAGCACTACGGCGAATATATACGCTCACGTTATGGAGGAAGCAGACAAAAGAAACGCAGAAGTTTTGTCGGATATTTTTCTTAAAACACAAAATTTTTAAAAGAGAGTTGAATTAAAGTTGAATTATTACGTTAATTTATGCTTTTAATTTTATGTTGGTTTAGACATATAAAAACCTCGCAAACCGTTGTGTTTACGAGGTTTTTTAACGTGGACGAGGTGAACAATTTGGATATATATGTGCCGAAGGCGCAGCTCGAAAAAGGTTGGTAATGAGCCAAAGGCGTTATGAGGGCGCTTGCAACCGAATAGCCGACGCGAATGTGACCTTTTGCGAAAGAGGAGGAGCAGTGAAGCGGGTGACTGATTTTTTATGCAATAAAAAATCGGAACAAGCGTAACTTGTTCCGACGTGGCTTTCGTGTACGAAATAGATCCCATGAGGATTTTCCATATTTTGTACCTGTGAGCTTTTTCGTCCAAATCCTGTTGTAGCAAGGCTGTTTGTTACTGTAATTTTTACATAGACTTATGCTGATGTCACCTTTTTAGGTGTTTGGGCAATCACTAGACCTATGCTTGCCAGCAAGCAGGCCAATAACAGCATTAATTTTCTTTTCATAAACACTCTTTATTATTATAAGAATTAGTAAGTCGCTTATTTTCGCTTAGTGCTATTTTGCAAATATAAGCACATATTTATAAATACAAAACAATTATTCAAAATAAATTTGAAAACTATTGTAAATACATTATGATAGTTATGAAGATAAATATATATCATCAAACTATCATAATGTCACATTTATGTCAGTCTGTGCAAATTTAGCCCTGTTTAAATAATCATTATGTCATCTAAACACTTCCTTTTTATCTTTAACTAAGCCTTGAATAATATAAAAATTATATTAGATATAAATAATTAGTATGAAAATAGGTTATAGGAGAATATGATACAATTATGTGTTACGTAAAAAAGAGAAAATAAAATAAGTTCTGCTAGAACTTTGAAAATTAGCTACATTGGAATGAAAACTCAGGAGATTCCTATCAAAACAGGAACAATAAGAATTCTGATGAAACCAGATGCAGAAGTTCTGGAGGAAGTAGTGGTAACCGGCATGCAAAAAATGGACAAACGCCTTTTTACTGGTGCAACTCAACAATTAACAGCTGATAATGTAAAATTGGATGGTCTCCCTGATATTAGCCGTGGACTTGAAGGGCGTGCTGCGGGTGTGTCAGTCCAGAACGTATCCGGTACGTTTGGTACTGCTCCTAAAATTCGTGTACGTGGTGCTACCTCCATTTATGGTAGCTCCAAACCATTATGGGTGGTGGATGGAGTTATTATGGAAGATGCTATTGATGTGGGACCTGATGATTTATCTTCTGGTGATGCTGAAACTCTGATTAGTTCGGCTATTGCTGGTTTAAATTCCGATGATATTGAGAGCTTTCAGATTTTGAAAGACGGTTCAGCAACCTCAATCTATGGTGCACGTGCAATGGCAGGTGTAATTGTTGTTACTACAAAGAAAGGTAAAGCTGGAGTCAGCAAAATTAATTATACGGGTGAGTTTACTACGCGTATGGTGCCCTCATACAAAGAGTTCAATATTATGAATTCTCAGGAGCAAATGGGAATATATAAAGAATTGGAGCAAAAAGGTTGGTTGAATAGTGCTGATTTATTTCGTGCAAAGAATTCAGGTGTGTACGGACGTATGTATAAACTGATCGACCAGTTTAATGAAACGAATGGTCAATTTGGGCTGATGAATACTTTAGAAGCACGTAATGCTTATTTGACCGAAGCCGAAATGCGTAATACCGACTGGTTTGATGTATTATTCTCAAATAATATTTCACAGAATCACTCTGTAAGTATTACTTCAGGTTCTGATAAATCATCTTTTTATGCGTCATTGAGTGCCATGCTTGATCCGGGATGGTATAAGCAGAGTGAAGTGAAACGTTATACAGCCAATTTGAATACGACTTATAATATCTTAAAGAACCTAAGCATAAACTTGATATCAAGTGCTTCTTACCGTAAACAGAATGCACCAGGTACCATGAACTCATCATTGGACGTTGCGGCAGGTCAGGTTACACGTGATTTTGATATCAACCCCTATTCATACGCACTGAATACTTCACGTACATTAGATCCTAATACAGATTATGTGGCTAATTATGCTCCATTTAATATTCTCCGTGAATTGGACAATAATTTTATTGAGTTGAATGTTGTTGATGTAAAGTTCCAGGGGGAGTTGAAATGGAAGGTGTTGCAGGGCCTAGAAGTCAGTGCGCTGGGTGCTGTGCGTTATCAATCATCATCACAAGAACATAATATAATGGATGATTCTAATCAAGCAATTGCTTATCGTACGGGGTTGGACGATGCTACTATTCGTGATGAAAACGACTGGTTGTATAAGAATCCAGATAACCCATATGCATTACCTATTTCGATTCTTCCTGAAGGAGGTATTTATCAGCGTCAAGATCGTAAGATGTTGGGACTGGATTTCCGTGGTACTGTATCATGGAATCATCTATTTGCAGAAAAGCATATAACTAATCTTTTTGCAGGAATGGAAGTAAATGATCTTCAACGCTCTAACTCTTCATTCCAAGGATGGGGTATGCAATATTCTATGGGTGAGATTCCATCATATGTTTATCAGTACTTTAAGAAAGGTATTGAGACTGGAGAAAAGTATTATTCTATGGGGCATACTAGATATCGGAGTGTAGCTACATTTGCAAATGCTACTTATTCGTATGACGGACGTTATACGCTGAATGGTACTTTCCGCTATGAAGGAACTAATAGAATGGGGCGTAGCCGTTCTGCTCGTTGGCTGCCAACGTGGAATCTTTCTGCAGCGTGGAATGTTCATGAAGAGAAATTCTTCCAATCACTTCAACCAACGCTTTCAAATTTGACATTTAAGGCATCTTACTCATTGACAGCTGATCGTGGTCCGGCTGATGTAACAAATTCACAAGCTATTATTAAGAGTTATTCACCTTATCGTCCTTTCACTGATATTCAAGAAACGGGTCTTCATATAGTGGATTTGGAAAATAGTGAATTAACGTATGAAAAGAAGCATGAATTGAATATAGGAGTGGATGTAGGTTTTATTAATAATCGCATTAATCTTTCAGCTGACTGGTACACGCGCAATAACTATGACCTGATTGGGTTGATTCCAACACAAGGAGTGGGAGGTACTATTTATAAATATGCCAATGTAGCTACAATGAAGTCACATGGTATTGAATTTACCCTTTCAACCAGCAATATTAAAACGAAAGACTTCTCATGGAATTCTGATTTTATTTTTTCTCATGCTAAGAATGAAGTTACTGATTTGCGAGGACGTACTCGTATGATGGAACTTGTTTCGGGAAATGGATTTGCACGTGAAGGATATCCTGTGCGCGGGCTTTTCTCCATTCCTTTTGCAGGTTTGGATGAAAAAGGTATTCCTATGTTCGATATCAATGGAAATATAACATCGACTGATATTAATTTCCAGGAACGTGAGAAGTTAGATTATTTGAAATATGAAGGTCCGACAGATCCTACAATAACTGGTAGTTTCGGTAACGTTTTTGCATATAAAGGGTTTAAACTCAATGTATTCATGACTTATTCATTTGGTAATGTTGTTCGTTTGAATCCATATTTTAATTATAAATATTCCGATTTGAGTGCTATGCCTCGTGAATTCAAGAATCGTTGGACGCTTTCTGGGGATGAGGCAAAGACTAATATTCCTGCAATCTTGAGTAATCCGCAATATGAAGCAAACCGAACATTGTATAAAGCTTACAATGCTTACAATTATTCTACAGAGCGAATTGCAAAAGGTGATTTTATCCGTATGAAAGAAATCTCACTTTCTTATGAGTTTCCTAAGAGCTGGATTTCTGCTGCGAAGATTTCCAATCTTTCTTTGAAGTTACAGGCAACTAATTTATTCCTTATTTATGCAGATAAGAAATTGAATGGTCAAGATCCTGAATTCTTTAATACTGGTGGTGTAGCTTCACCGGTGCCACGTCAGTTTACATTAACTCTGCGTTTAGGATTGTAAGAGAATGATTTTAATAATAAAAAAAAAGATTAAAGATGAGACGAAATCAATTATATATTCCATTGTTCATCGCAACGCTTGCTATTGTCGGTAGCTCTTGTAATGATTTTCTTGACGAATTACCAGATAACCGGACGGAGCTGAATTCTGAGCAAAAAATAGCTAAAATGCTTGTTTCTGCTTATCCGGAAGGATCTGCGAATGAACTGTTTGAACTTTATAGTGATAATACCGACGATAACAGTGCCAGATATTCTTATTATAAGTTATCTGAGGAAGAGTGCTATAACTGGAAAGATACCCAGGAAGAATATCAGGATACGCCTACAAATCTTTGGGAAACCCATTATATAGCTATTGCTTCTGCTAACATGGCTTTGGAAGAGATTGAGAAACGGGGAAATCCGGAATCGTTGATGCCGCAGCGAGGAGAGGCTCTTGTTTGTCGGGCGTACAATCATTTTGTATTAGCAAATATTTTTTGTAATGCTTATAATACTCATGCATCACAGGAATTAGGTATTCCTTATATGACTAAAGTTGAAACAACTGTGCAACCACAATACGGGCGGGGTACTTTGCAGGAGACTTATGAGAAGATTGAGAAGGACTTATTAGATGGTATGGCTCTTATTTCCGATGATAGTTATTCTGTGCCGAAATATCATTTCACAAGGAAAGCTGCATATGCTTTTGCTGCACGTTTCTATCTTTATTATATGAAGCCTGACTTTTCTAATTGTGATGAGGTGATAAAATATGCAGATCGTGTGTTGGGAAGTGATCCTGCTGCCGAATTACGGGATTGGGAAGCGTTGGGAAAACTCTCTGCTAATGATAATGTACAGCCCGACGCATATATTGCTTCTACAAGTAAGGCTAACTTGTTGATAGGTAGTACCGTATCTAACTGGGGTATTATTCTGAGTAATTACATGACAGGAAAACGTTATCTACATAATAAGTTAATTGCTTCTTACGAAACATCACGTTCTTCCGGATTATGGGGTATCCCTGACCGCATGTATATGCAGCCTTTTACAACATCGGGCTATGAATGCAGTATGTTGAGAAAGGGCGGTTATTATGCTGGTGACTACCTGTATTATATGCCTGTGATTTTCTCTACAGACGAGACTTTGCTTTGCAGGGCTGAGGCTTATACGCTGAAAAAGAACTATCCAATGGCTGCTGCAGATCTTACTACATGGGAGAAAGCATATACTTCTAATAAGCAAACTTTAACTCCGGGGATGATAAATGAGTATTATGATAAGATGGATTATTACAATCCGACACAAAATCCGACTCCCAAGAAAAAGCTTCAGCCTGATTTTACTATTGAATCAGGTATACAGGAGAACTTTATTCACTGCATTCTGCATATGAGACGTATTGCTACTTTGCACGAAGGTCTGCGCTGGCCGGATATTAAACGTTATGGAATTGTTATCTATCGCCGTTCTATTGCTAATAACAATATAGTCGTAACAGATGAAATGCCGGTAAATGACGCAAGACGTGCTATGCAAATTCCTAAGAGTGTAGTTCTGGCAGGAATGCAACCCAATCCACGTACTGAAAATTAAAAGGAGGAAATAATATGAAGAAATATTATATTTATATACTAACGGCTGTTTTGCCCATTCTTTGGGGAGCCTGTAATAATGGCGATGATATTGACACCAAGCATAGTATTTTTTCAACAGAGCCAATGGAACATAATGGTTTTGATGAATGGTTGCTTGCTAATTATACATATCCGTATAACGTTGATTTCAAGTATCGTATGCAAGATATTGAAAGTGATCACAAATATAATCTGGTACCGGCGGATTACGATAAATCGGTTGCTTTGGCCAAGATTATCAAGCATGTATGGATGGAGGCATATACTGAACTTGCCGGACCGGCTTTTCTTCGGTCTTATGTGCCAAAAACTTTTCACTTGATAGGTTCTCCGGCTTATGATAGCAGTGGTACGAAGGTGTTGGGTACTGCCGAGGGAGGAAAGAAGATAACATTGTACGAAGTGAACAGTCTGGACTTTGAGAATGTCGATATCGAAGTTTTGAATGAGTATTACTTTAAGACGATGCACCATGAATTTGCACATATCCTGCATCAGAAGCGTAATTATGACCCATCGTTTGATCGCATTACCGAAGGAAAATATGTTGGTTCCGACTGGTATTTCTATGTTGCTGAAAATGGAAATTCATATTTGCGAGAGGATGCGGATGCATGGCCGGAAGGATTTGTGACGGCATATGCGATGAGTGAGGCAAGAGAAGATTTTGTAGAGAATATCGCCATGTATGTTACTCACGATCAGGCTTACTGGGATAATATGCTGAAGGTTGCCGGAACTGCCGGAGCGGCTATTATTAATCAGAAGTTTACTATTGTATACAATTATATGCTTGAAACTTGGGGTATTAATTTAGATGATTTGCGTGAGATTGTGTTAAGGCGTCAGCAAGAAATTCCGGAGCTGGATTTAAGTACTATTGAATAAAACAGGAAGATTATGAAAAAGAATATAATGATTTATTTGTTGATGGCTCTTGTATGCTTTGGTTTGCAATCCTGTCTTTTCCAGGAAGAGGATTATTTTGATGATTCTTCAGCGAACCGTGCAACAGAGGAAGTGAAGCAATATAGTGAGCTATTAGAATCGGCATCTAATGGTTGGAGAATGGAATATTACATAGGTCAGGACTATGCTTTGGGAGGCATAACTCTTCTGTGCAAGTTTGATGGTCAGCGAGTTACAATGGCATCTCAAGGATACGAAGGCGATGAGACTATTTCCTCTCTTTATAAGGTTGTATCGGAGGAAGCTACTATGCTTACATTCGACACTTATAATGCTTTTATTCATGCATATGCCAAGCCACAAGGCGGAGGTTCCAACCCCAATGCCAACCTGCAAGGAGATTACGAGTTTATTATAAAGGAAGCTTCAGCCGAGAAAATTGTAATGCAGGGCAAAAAGTATGGAAATACGATAGTAATGTATGCGCTTCCGGATGATTTGAACTGGGAGGCATATATAAACTCTGTGAATGATGTAGAAGAGAATGCTTTCTTTATACAATATCAGTTGTTGGTTGATGGAAATTTAGTTGGTATGACGCAGCGAAGTAATTATACTTTTGTTATAGCCTATAATGATGGTGGTAACATTGTACAAGAGCAATCTCCTTTCCTTTTTACAACCGATGGCTTTCGTTTCCGGGAACCAGTTTCACTGGCAGGAGTAACTGTGCAAAATTTTGTGTGGGACCCTTCCTCCGAGCTTTTTACTTGTACTGACGAGGGGGCAACTAACGTTAAAATGAAAGGAATTTATCCGGAGGGATATATTAAATATAATGATTATCTAGGTAATTATACTCTTACCTGCAAGATGTATAAAGATAATAATTTGACAGACGAAGAATTACCAATATCTATTATGGAGGATGTAGAAAATAAGAGTTATATTCTCAGGGGACTAATTGGTGATATAGTGCTCGATTATGATAGAGGTGAAGGAATTATGTCCTTTAAGACTCAAAAGGTAGGTTATATATCAGGATATTATTTGGGATGTACTACATATTGTTATGCCATGGGATTTTATCCTACATATATTAGTTATCAGGCAGGTCTGATGTTTGGTTTTGTGGCAAATGTACAACAGTCTCCGTTTGGATTTACATTTGAGGATGATGGGGTATTCGAAGCAGTAGGTGGTGCAAAAGCTGATTATATGGCCTTCGACCGCTATTCGGCACCTGATTATAGTCAAAGTTCATATGTTCAAGGGGTGGAACGTATGTATGGAGAGATGGTCTTTATGAAAGTTGAGGAATAAATAAAAAACTAGATTATGAAAAATATACTGAATTTATACTTAATAATATTCTGCTTATTTTTTGTTGCAGGATGTTCTTCAGATGACGATGCTGCCACTGTAAAATTGACAATTATAAAATCAGATTTGGATATGAAAGCTAGTGGTGGCACTGGAACTGTCGAATTTGCAGCAACTGGAACTGTCACGGCTACGGTGAATGCCGATTGGTGTCAGGTAATCGAAGTTGCAGATCATAAAGTTTCCATTTCTGTAGATGCTAATACAGGTTATCCGGGGCGTAGCGCACAAATCGTTTTAACTGATGGTGTGAGTACGCAGCAAGCAACCATACTGCAGGAAGGAGCTATTTGGAAATATAATAGAGATGCTACCTATTTCACATTGACAGATGCTGCAGAGGAGGTCCCTGTTGAAATGTCGAGTAATTTGCCTATTCAGGTATCTATTCCAGCAGATGCTTCTCAATGGTTATCCTATGAAATGACGAGTGATGGATTTAAGTTTATTGCAAAAGAGAATCTCACTGGTAAAATTCGTTCGGCCATTGTAAAAGTGACTACTGGCATTCGTGAAATTGAATATGCTTTATTGCAGTACGATATTGATGACTTATTGGGACAATGGACAGGTGTTGTGAAAGTCGTTGCTACAGCATTTGGTATTAATCAAGTTCTTTCATTAGAGGAAAATACTCAAATTGTTAAAAATCCGGGTGGTAATGGCTATATATTCCAGCTACCAATGACAAGACTGTTGGGAGCAACGATTGTTTTAGCGGTCACCTATCAAGATGGAGCTTTAGTTATAACCACTCCACAGCAGCAAAATTATGCTTTGTCTGATGGGCAAGGAGGAGTGATGTACGGCTCAATAATAACTAAAACTGATGATGGTTTGTATTTACAGGGAAAAATTATTCTTTCTCCTGTATTAATGAATGATGGGCAGGTTGCGTTAGCTTATATTACAGATGCATATATGTCAATGGGATTATTTAAGGGAAGAGTTCCGTCTACTGCAAATTATGCAGGACTTTCTATTGATTTTCCTGCTATTTTGATGCAATATGCTGAATAATATTTTGCATGAAATACTATTTTTATATAGTGGTTTAACTGTTTGTTATGAGAAGAACTTGCATTAATTGATCCTAAGAGCTATTATCGTAAGGTAGTAGCTCTTAATATTTAAATATT
>ERZ773108.4271-NODE-4271-length-10105-cov-3.125771_pt1 | contig 10105 bp, 8 predicted proteins | sample MGYA00580570_ERZ773108 | MGnify/ENA primary metagenome ERZ773108 (study PRJEB29015, sample SAMEA2737840) | human gut metagenome | biome: human gut; feature: human-associated habitat; material: faeces | place: China | collected 2012 ...
AGATCGGACAGATGAGTTGCAATCCGGCAGTAGGAGGAATCGCCAAAGGACAAATTGTACGCGAAATAGATGCATTGGGTGGACAGATGGGATTGGTTACGGACGAGACGGCCATCCAATTCCGAATCTTGAACCGTTCAAAAGGTCCTGCCATGTGGAGTCCGCGAGCGCAATGCGATCGTGCCAAATTTATCTGGTCTTGGCGGGAGAGACTGGAAAATACACCCAATCTCCATATTTGGCAGGATACCGTCTGCGAACTTTTGGTAGAAAACGGAGAAGTGACCGGCCTGGTCACAGTTTGGGGAGTTACCTTCAAGGCAAAATGCATTGTACTGACCGCAGGAACTTTCCTCAACGGGCTTATGCATATCGGACGTCATAAGTTGCCGGGAGGAAGAATGGCCGAGCCGGCTTCTTACCAGCTGACTGAATCCATCGCCCGTCACGGAATCACATACGGCAGAATGAAAACGGGAACTCCGGTACGAATAGATGCACGTAGCGTCCACTTTGACCGGATGGAAACACAAGACGGAGAATGTGACTTCCATAAATTTTCATTTATGAACACAAGTGTGCGGCATTTAAAACAACTGCAATGCTGGACTTGCTATACAAACGAGGAGGTACACCGTATCCTACGTGAAGGTCTGCCGGATTCCCCTCTATTCAACGGGCAGATTCAAAGTATCGGCCCGCGCTATTGCCCGAGTATCGAAACCAAGATCGTTACTTTCCCTGACAAGAGCCAGCATCAGCTATTTCTGGAACCGGAAGGCGAGACGACTCAGGAGTTGTACTTGAACGGCTTCTCTTCTTCACTTCCGATGGACATACAGATTGCAGCACTAAAACAAATTCCGGCATTCAAAGATTTGGTGATCTACCGTCCGGGATATGCCATCGAATATGACTACTTCGACCCGACACAATTGAAACATACGTTGGAATCGAAGATTATCAAAAATCTATTCTTTGCCGGACAGGTGAATGGTACTACCGGATATGAAGAAGCCGGAGGACAAGGATTAATAGCCGGAATCAACGCACATATCAATTGTCATGGTGGCGAAGCATTTACATTAGCACGTGACGAAGCATATATAGGCGTATTGATCGATGATCTGGTAACTAAAGGTGTAGATGAGCCCTATCGAATGTTCACCTCGAGGGCTGAATACCGTATCTTGCTCCGAATGGATGACGCAGATATGCGGCTCACTGAAAGAGCCTATCAGCTTGGCCTGGCCAAAGAAAATCGTTATCAATTAATGAAAAGCAAAAAGGAAACAGTGGAGCAAATCGTTTCCTTCGCACAAAACTATTCGATGAAACCTGCATTAATCAATGATGCACTCGAAAAGATAGGAACCACTCCCCTGCGTCAAGGATGCAAGTTGATAGAAATACTGAATCGTCCGCAAGTGACGATTGAAAACATATCAGAGCATATTCCGGCATTCCAACGGGAATTGGAAAAAGCGACAAGTTCCGATGAGGGCCGAAAAGAAGAAATTATCGAAGCTGCTGAAATCTTAATCAAGTATCAAGGATACATTGACAGAGAACGGATGATAGCAGAAAAACTGGCACGATTGGAAAGTATAAAAATTAAAGGGAAGTTTGATTATGCTTCCATTCAGTCGCTGTCTACCGAAGCCCGCCAAAAGCTGGTAAAGATAGATCCGGAAACAATTGCCCAAGCAAGCAGAATACCGGGAGTATCTCCAAGCGACATCAATGTATTGCTGGTGCTTTCGGGACGATGATAATCGTGCAACGTTTCACGTGAAACAAAACATTTAAAGAAACGATATAAATCAATGATTATGAGCAAAGAAACGCTAATCAAAAGTATTCGGGAAATACCAGATTTCCCCATTCCCGGAATCTTGTTTTATGATGTTACGACATTATTCAAAGACCCGTGGTGTTTGCAGGAATTGTCGAATGTCATGTTCGATATGTATAAGGACAAAGGTATCACAAAAGTTATAGGCATAGAATCAAGAGGTTTCATCATGGGGCCTATTTTAGCAACCCGCCTGAATGCCGGCTTTGTTCCTATCCGCAAACCAGGCAAGCTTCCGGCCGAAACACTTGAGGCAAGTTATGACAAGGAATACGGAAAAGATACCGTGCAGATTCATAAAGATGCGCTGGACGAGAACGATGTAGTTCTGATACACGATGACCTGCTGGCAACAGGAGGAACAATGAAAGCAGCATGTGAACTTGTGAAAATGCTAAAGCCTAAAAAAGTATATGTAAACTTCATCATCGAGTTGAAAGACCTGAACGGGAAAGCCGTATTCGGCGATGATGTAGAGGTAGAATCCGTACTGACGCTATAATACTCCGCGTTCTCTGTGTGATGAAACCCAAAGAATGAGAATAAGCATACGTATGGAAGCGAAGTTCAATGAATATCTGAAAGGAATCGTAGCCAATCTACCCGAAAAGCCGGGTATTTATCAATACCTGAATTCGGAAGGAACGATTATATACGTTGGAAAGGCTAAAAATTTAAAGAAAAGGGTCTACTCCTATTTCAGTAAAGAACACGAACCCGGAAAGACACGGGTGTTGGTCAGCAAAATCGTGGATATTCGCTACATTGTAGTCAACACGGAAGAGGACGCTCTCCTTCTGGAAAATAATCTGATAAAGAAATACAAACCCCGTTACAACGTTTTATTGAAGGATGACAAGACTTATCCTTCTATTTGCGTACAAAACGAATATTTTCCCCGAGTTTTCAAAACGAGAAAGATAATAAGAAACGGTTCTTCCTATTATGGTCCGTATAGCCACATCCCCTCGATGTATGCGGTATTGGACTTAATAAAGCATCTATATCCTTTGCGGACTTGCAATTTAAACTTAAGCCCGGAGAACATTCGGGCAGGTAAATTCAATGTCTGCCTGGAATATCATATCAAGAAATGCGCCGGACCATGCATCGGGCTGCAATCACAGGAAGACTACCTCAAGAATATCGATGAAATCAAAGAGATTCTCAAAGGAAATACGCAAGAAGTAAGCCGTATGCTGCTGGAGAAAATGCAGACATTGGCAGGTGAGATGAAGTTTGAGGAGGCACAGAAAATAAAAGAGAAGTATCTTTTAATAGAAAACTATCGTTCGAAGTCGGAGGTGGTCAGCTCTGTCCTTCATAATATAGATGTCTTTTCTATCGAAGAAGACGAAACCAATTCAGCCTTCATCAATTACCTCCATATCACCAACGGAGCTATCAACCAGGCTTTCACTTTCGAATATAAGAAGAAGCTGAATGAATCAAAAGAAGAACTTCTGACGCTGGGCATTATCGAGATGCGAGAGCGTTACAAGAGTCAGTCAAGAGAGGTTATCGTTCCTTTTGAGCTTGATATGGAGCTGAATAATGTAGTTTTCACCGTTCCCCAACGGGGAGATAAGAAGAAGCTATTGGAACTTTCCATCTTAAACGTGAAGCAATACAAGGCCGACCGCCTGAAGCAGGCGGAAAAGCTGAATCCGGAACAGAGGAGCATGCGTTTGATGAAAGAGATACAACAAGAATTGCATTTGGAAAGGCCACCATTGCAGATTGAATGTTTCGATAACTCGAACATACAAGGTTCTGACGCAGTGGCAGCCTGCGTCGTATTTAAAAAAGCCAAACCATCGAAAAAGGATTACCGGAAATATAATATAAAGACCGTCGTAGGCCCGGATGACTACGCTTCGATGAAAGAAGTCGTCAGAAGGCGTTATCAGCGCGCTATTGAAGAAAACGCTCCTTTACCCGACCTGATTATCACTGATGGTGGAAAAGGACAAATGGAGGTCGTCAGAGAAGTTATTGAGGATGAGTTGCACCTCAATATTCCTATTGCCGGACTGGCAAAAGACAACCGCCACCGTACATCGGAACTCCTATTCGGCTTTCCACCGCAAATAATCGGTATCAAGCAGCATAGCCCACTCTTCCGCCTACTGACACAGATTCAGGATGAAGTACACCGCTTTGCAATCAGTTTCCACCGCGATAAACGCAGCAAACGGCAAGTGGCATCTGCACTGGATACCATCAAAGGGATTGGAGAAAAGACCAAAACGGCTCTTCTAAAAGAGTTCAAGAGCGTAAAACGAATCAAAGAGGCCTCATTAGAGGATATTGCTGCCGTTGTCGGAGAAGCCAAAGCAAAAATAGTCAAAGAAGGATTATAATATTTTCTTCCCAATACACCGTTTTCTCTTCTTAATTTTGTAAATTTGCCTTTCATAATCATGAAATAAAAGAAGAGTAATGCGAATTGTTATACAACGGGTAAGCCATGCATCAGTCACTATTGACGGAAACTGCAAGTCTGCCATCGGAAAAGGAATGCTGATTTTAGTCGGTATCGAGGAAGCCGACGGTCAGGAGGACATTGACTGGCTCTGCAAAAAGATAGTAAATCTACGTATTTTCGACGATGAAAATGGAGTAATGAATAAGTCTATTCTGGAAGACGGAGGCGAGATTCTGGTCGTCAGCCAGTTCACTCTGCACGCTTCCACCAAGAAAGGGAACCGCCCCTCCTACATCAAAGCCGCAAAGCCGGATGTATCCATTCCGCTTTACGAGCAGTTCTGCAAAGATCTGAGTAGCGCACTGGGCAAGGCAATCGGTACAGGTACTTTCGGGGCGGATATGAAAGTCGAACTTTTAAACGACGGTCCTGTTACTATATGTATAGATACCAAGAACAAAGAATAACAGACTGACTAACCATCAGTAACAACCCTATTAATCACAATTATTAACCCCTAAGCACTAAAGAAATGACTCTGGAAGAAGCTCAAAAACAGGTAGACCAATGGGTAAAGACATACGGCGTCCGCTATTTCAGCGAATTGACCAATATGGCAGTACTGACGGAAGAAGTCGGGGAACTGGCCCGCGTCATGGCCCGCAAATACGGTGACCAATCCTTCAAAGAAGGTGAGAAAGACAATATCGAAGAAGAAATAGCAGACGTTCTGTGGGTGCTCCTATGCATCGCCAACCAGACAGGCGTAGACGTCACTGCCGCCCTTCAAAAGAGTATGGAAAAGAAAACGAAACGAGATAGCAAAAGACATATCAATAACCCAAAACTGAACGATCATGGAGGAGAATAATTCACTGTCCAACAAGTACGATGCCGCTCTGGCGAAGTATAATACACATCTGAGCGATGCAGATATTCAGGCTCGCGTAGCTGACCTGATTGAAAAGAAAGTGCCGGAGAACAACACGGAAGAAGTCAAGAAATTCCTGTTCACGTGCATTGACCTGACTACACTGAACAGTACGGATAGCGATGAAAGCGTTATGCGATTTACTGAAAAAGTAAACCAGTTCGATGATGAATTTCCTGACTTGAAAAATGTAGCTGCGATCTGCGTGTATCCCAACTTTGCAGCTATCGTCAAGAATACGCTGGAGGTAGACGGAGTGAATATCGCCTGTGTATCAGGAGGATTCCCTTCTTCTCAAACATTTACCGAAGTAAAAGTAGCGGAAACTGCACTGGCCATTGCAGACGGCGCAGACGAAATAGATATTGTAATCTCCATAGGCAAGTTCCTGAGTGGCGACTACGAAGCAATGTGTGAGGAAATACAGGAGTTGAAGGAAGTCTGTAAGGAACGCCACCTCAAGGTAATCCTCGAAACGGGTGCACTAAAGAGCGCTTCCAACATCAAAAAAGCCTCTATCCTATCCATGTATTCGGGTGCGGATTTCATCAAAACGTCCACCGGCAAGCAACAGCCTGCCGCCACTCCGGAAGCTGCGTATGTGATGTGTGAAGCCATCAAGGAATACTATCAGAAAACAGGAAATAAAGTCGGATTCAAACCGGCAGGAGGCATCAATACGGTCAACGATGCAGTTGTTTATTACACCATCGTCAAGGAAGTACTGGGCGAGGAATGGCTCAACAACCAGCTGTTCCGCTTGGGTACCAGCCGTCTGGCCAATCTCCTCCTTTCGGATATCAAAGGCGAAGAAATCAAATTCTTCTAAACCCCAAGGGCTACATTAGCAATCAAATATGCCCTGCCGCGCTGGCTCCCGTCTTTACGGAAGCCGACGCGGCATTTTTTATATTAAGAAAAACTAAAGTTCGTTATCCTACAATTCGGAAAATTCGTTATCTTTGTAAACGATTTAGCGATGAAAATATAGCTAATCAGTTATATTAGAGAACGTTTCATTTATTACCAACTTCCTGAAATTCGGCAAAATTCAAAGTTATGAAGGTAATAAGCAAACGGGTCTCACGCACCTTCATGTATATACTTTTGTTATATATCGAATGGAGCGTGGGACTGTTGCTTGTATTATCATAACGGCTTGCCGAAGCCTCAGGAGGATACATTGCAACAGTTCTCACGCTTTTCTTAAATCTGAATGAAAGTATAGGATGGACGTATACACGAGAACCTTACGATTCAATCATAACCCTCTAAATCTATTCCTCAAAACCGAGAGGAAAAAAGGATTACGCATCGGCTATATGGAAGCCGCATTGGAAGGATTTTATCTTAATTCCATAGAAACCGGAATGCATCCGCAAAAATTATCCGATTTATTGTTAGAGAAATTTTATTGTAACGACACCGAATCCGTCACCGGATTATTCCAATTTCTGATCAATGAAGGCGATAGGGTCTCCTATCAAATCATGCTTCCTCACCTGCTTTCAGCAAGTAACATACATGAGTTCGAAGAGATCATCCACAAACGCTTTTCCGGAATAGAACGCTTCATCCGACAAGGAAAGAATCTATACAATTTCGTGAAGTATACAGAGGAAAGAAGAGACCCTATTATATGGATAAATGATTTGGAAAGAGGTATTGTCGGATGGGATATGGGGCTGCTCGTAGGATTGGTTCGCAGTGCTTTAGGAAGCGGATATATTACAAAAGAAGAAGCCTGGAGATACATAGAACAGGCCAATACATTATGCGCTGATGTACTCCATACACCGGAAGAAATAGATAAAAGCTTCCTAATAGGCAAAGCTATGAAATCAGAAAAGATAGAAGATTGGGATCGATTCTTGTCTTGTTATTCCCGGTTGGATAAATATCGAAAGTAATCATTTTTCGCGGTCCACCACGTAATTCAGATAGGCCCGGAGAGCTGTACATACATCCGAATCCGGCAAAGAGGCCAATAATCCAAGAGCTTTCTCTTTATACAGGTTCATGGTTTGAATTGCATATTCGATACCTCCGTTTTCTTTGATAAACGCGATCAAACGGGCTATTTCGTCAGGGGTAGCCGTACCGTCTTTCACCTTGATCGCAATCTCCCGAGCAGTATCGTCCTTCGTATTGTTCAGCACATAGAGAGCCGGTAAGGTCAACTTGCCTTCGAGCATATCATTACCTGTCGGCTTACCAATCTCCTTACTATTAAAGTAGTCAAAAATATCATCTTTAATCTGGAAGCAAATACCAATATACTCCCCTAGTAAACGGGCGAATTCGGCTTCTTCCTCATTTGCATCTACCGAGAGAGCCGCAGCCTTCGTGCAGGCAGCGAAAAGAGCAGCGGTTTTCTTACGGATTACGTCAAAATAAACGGATTCCGAGAAGCTATGATTACTTACATTCGAAAGTTGAAGCAATTCACCGTCGGCAAGGTCCTGCCCCAGCAAAGAAACCAGTCGAATGATAAGATGGCTTTTCGTTTGCTCGGCGTGAACCAGACTAGTGGCAAGCAAATAATCTCCCGTCAACACGGCTACCTTATTATTAAAGATGGCATTTACGGATAGTTGACCACGACGTTCGGTGCTCTCATCCACTACATCGTCATGCACCAAACTGGCCGTATGAAGCAGTTCCAGCGAAACAGCCGCATGAAGGGTAGAAGGACGGACGGCATCGTAAAGACGTGCCACCAACAAGACAAGAATAGGACGCATCATCTTACCATTCCTCTGCCGTATATGGGATACGACACTGTCGAGCAATGCATTCGAACTGGAAAGAGAACTATCAAAAAGTTTCTTGAAAGCCTCCAGTTCCGCTTCAATCGGAGTTCTGATAAGTGATATACTGTCCATTTACTACACAATTTGAGCACAAAAGTAATAATAAAACGCTTAATACGGTATTTTTTTGTACTTTTACCATGAAAAATTAATTAAATCTATGGATTCAGATAATAAATTATTTCTTTTAGACGCTTATGCACTGATATACCGTGCATACTACGCCTTTATCAAAAACCCCAGAATCAACTCCAAAGGATTCAATACTTCAGCCATACTAGGCTTTGTGCGATACTTGTTATAGGGGCGGTAAGGCTTGTGATGCCCTCTGCTGACCATAAGGACGACCCCGTTTTTGTGTCGCTCCTCACAACAGGAGCAATGCTTCTTTTCAGCTGTGTAATGTCGGTGGCAATGCCATCGGATACATATACGGCTTCACTGCGAATGATAAGCTCGCTCATGTGTGGCTGTGTGGTTTTTATTGCACTGACCGTAAAACGTCAAAGAAACCGAAGCGGTGTTTTTGACCTCACAGGAATAAACGGAGTTTTCACAGCTATACTTTATATTATGTTTATCTCGACCATCACTGCCGCACCGCTCCATGTGGTGAATCTGGGCAGGATAGCAGGCACTTTGTGTATGCTTATGGCAGTGAGAAAGTATAGAAATATAGGCGGTGCAGTTGTTGGCGCATTGACAACCTGCGGTGTGCTCCTTTGTACTCCGTCACTTGCGAGAAATACACTTTTGCTTGCCACATCAGGTCTTATTTGCGGAGCTTTTCTGCAATTCGGCTCTCTTGTGATAGTGCTTGTTTTCCTTGCAGTTTCACTTGTGAGCCTTGTGGCAATGGGTGTGAACGGTGATACATTTTCAATGTTTGCTGATTTGCTTATAGGCTCTGTGCTTTTTATCGCCCTGCCTGTTCCTGTGATAAAAAGGGTGGCAAAAAAAGTGGTTGGAGTGAAAAATTCCGTTGACCTTGTAGGGCAGACCACTTCTTCAAAGCTCAATATGGCTTCGAGAACTCTGGGCGGTATCAGAGGTCAGCTTACAATGGTCACTGCGGCGATAGATAAACGCTCAAAGGAAGCTACACTGTCAAAGCGTGTACGATCTGTTGTTTGTACCGATTGCGATATGTACTCAGTGTGCAGTAAGCGTTGTGTACAGCTTGAAGACAGCTTTTCAAAGCTTGAAAGCATAGTTTGTACATATAATAACCTCAGCCTTGACGACGTTGAAAAGCATTTGTGTGGCTGTGTGAGAAAGTCGCTTCTTTGCAAAAGCTTCAATGAATTGTATACCGACTTTGTGGCAGAACGTGCCGACAGCATGAGAGTTCGTGAAATGCGTGAGTTTTTAAGCGAACAGCTTTCCTCCATGGAGGATATCTTATCCGACCTTTCTTTCAGGGCAGGTCAGGTGAGGAGCGTTGATCCTCAGCTTTCAGCAAGAGTAAGGGAGCATTTCTCAAACCTGGGCTATCCAAATGTGAAAGCCTGCGTTTACATAGACGAAAACCTTTGTCAGCGTGTGGACGTTTTCATTACGGCACAGTTCAGGGGCGACCTTGTAAGGCTCACAGCAACGCTTTCAGAAATGATAGATTATGATCTTGATATGCCTGTGATAGTCAAGGTGGATAATATAACCAGAATGTCCTTTGCGGAAATACCGAAATTCACAGTTGATATAAAAAGCTTTTCAGCTTCGTCAAGCGGAGAATATTCGGGGGACAGCTTTGAAGTCTTCGATTCAAGCGTCAACGAAAAGTATATCGTCCTTTCAGACGGCATGGGAACAGGAAAAAGAGCAAGACTGGATTCATTGTTTTCCGTAAGTCTTGTTACAAGGCTCATACGATCGGGAATGTCTATGCAGACAGCCCATAGGCTTATAAATTCCATGCTCAGAGTTAAGGGCTGGGAGGAATCTTTTGCGACCCTTGATATAATGCGGCTGGAGCTTAATGGCGGAACGGTGCAGTTTCTGAATCAGAAGCTGCAGACACCGGCAGTCAATCAGAAAATGGCGAGACTTTACCGGGAACTGTTTGGACTGTTTTGTAA
>ERZ773108.4272-NODE-4272-length-10099-cov-3.980187_pt1 | contig 10099 bp, 10 predicted proteins | sample MGYA00580570_ERZ773108 | MGnify/ENA primary metagenome ERZ773108 (study PRJEB29015, sample SAMEA2737840) | human gut metagenome | biome: human gut; feature: human-associated habitat; material: faeces | place: China | collected 2012 ...
CGCTGCTGGGATGCCTTCCCCTGGTGCCGTGGTTCAGAGAAAAGTGGCGTCTGCTGTCCCGCCCATGCTGGGCTGCGGCGCTGGAAAGCGGTGCGGGTATGGCATGGAATCTGGTGCTTTTGTTTTTCTGTACCGCTTTTTTGGCCGGGCAGAGTTACAATCCGTTTTTGTATTTTCGATTTTAAGGGGACAGGAGATAAAAGAGATGCAGGTAAAAGAGAGAAGAGAACCGGCCCGCCCGGGGAAAGGGCTGTTTCCCTGGCAGATGATTTTATTTACCGCTGTTTTAACCATTGTGGGCGTTTGTTCTCTGCTTTTAGAAAAGCCGGATATATCTGAAATGGAGCAGAGAGATCTGGCGAAAAAACCGAAGATCAGCTGGCAAAACTGGTTTGACGGGAGTTTCTCCAGCGAGTTTGACGCTTACTATGCCGATACTTTCCCGACGCGGGATTTTTTGGTGGCCTTTTCCAATGGAACAAAGGAAAGCCTGGGAATTCGCTACGATGATATCCGGATTCTGGGCGGCGCAGACGCGCCGGTGGAAACGCCGGACGAAACGGTTTCCCAGCCGGAGATGCACCTTTCCCAGCCAGAAACCTCTCAAAGCCAGAGTTCTTCCCAGCCGCAGCAAAGCAATGCCGACAGCAGCTCTTCTGCGCCGACAGAGGAAGAGGATGACATTGGCGTGAACAAAAGCGGAATCTTTATTTACAAAGGAATGGGTATGTCGCTGTTCGGCGGCAATGAGTCGGTTGGAAAGGTGTATGCGGACAATATCAACGCATACCACAAGGCGTTTGGCGGTTCCGTTCGAGTTTTTGATATGGTGGTGCCTACCAGTGTGGAATTTTATCTGCCAGAAAAATATAAAAAACTGTCCAACGCAGAAGAAAAGGCGATTCAGAGTATTTACGGATATTTGGCGGACGGCGTTACCGGTGTGGATGCATACAGCGCCATTGCGCAGCATACAGACGAATACCTGTATTTTAACACCGACCATCACTGGACAGGACGCGGCGCATACTGGGCTTATACAGCTTTTGCACAAGCGGCAGGCTTTACGCCTCTGGATATTGAATCGGACTATACGGTAAAGAGGATCGATAACTTTTTGGGCAGCTTGTACCGGCAGACGCAGGATTCCAAAATGAAGGAAAAAGGCGATTTTGTGGAGTACTTTATTCCGGATGTTTCGGCACAGGCCTATATTGTGCAAAAAGACCAGCCGTATTCCAAATCCAAGTGGATGGTGTGGGCGGAAAGCGTGTCCGGCAGTAACGGATATCTGGTGTTTTTGTGCGGCGATGCGCCGATGATTCAAATTGATACCGGGACCCGCAATGGGAAAAGCATTGCGGTGGTAAAAGAATCTTATGGCAATGCTTTTGTTCCTTTTTTGATTCCCCATTATGAACATATCTATGTGGTGGATGAAAGATATTTTCAGACCTCTCTGGTAGATTTGATTGAGAAAAATGGCGTGGATGATCTGCTGTTTTTAAACAACGCCTTTTCCGCTATGACCGGTTACCATGCAAACAATCTGAAAAAGCTGATGTATCAGGTATATGTCCCGCCGGTAGAAGTGCCGGAAGAGGAAGAAAGCCAGGCACAAAGCAGTGAAGAGCAAGAAGATCCCAAATGGAAGGGAATTCAGGACGATGACGAAGAGGAAGACGAGGAAGAATAGGAAAAGGTTCTGCTGAAGATAAAAAAGGGGAAACCATTTTTTGGTTTCTCTTTTTTTATCTTTTTTTCCAGAAGGGATTCCATTGTCGCAAGTAATTGGGAAAGGGGTGAAGATATTCGGTCAGGGAAATCATCGGCTTTTGATCGCCGGTAAAGGGGATAACGCTGGTTTCGTTGCAGTCAAAGATCTCCATGACCTGCGCGATATCCAAGTTTCGGATATGATGCCGCGTTTTTTTTTCCGACATGGAGTATAGGAGCACGTCGCACCGGCGGTCAAAGGCTTGGATTGGGCTTTGGCGCAGAACGATTTGGGAGATTCGCTCCCGGGGCAGAACAACAATATGCAGCTGACCGCGGCTGGAATAGCGCAGCGTGAACATATCGCCCTGACGGCCGATGCCGGAGGAGAAAAAGTCCAGAAGCCGCACGGCCAAAAACCACAGGCAGGGGAGCATCGCCATCCAGACAATAGAATAAGTGAAATCCGCCCAGCTGGGAAACAGCATTGCCAGCACCGAACCTGCCACCGGAATGGACAGGGTGGGAAGAAGCGGGTCCAGAATGAAGCGAAAGATGGCGCCGCCGTTGGGTTTCACTTGCCGGGGGGATGCGGCAAATTCCGGCAGCAGAAAATGCAGATGCCGTTGCAGCCGCTCCCAAGGATTCGCAGGGATCATGGCGGAGATATCGTCTTTTTCTTTTCCGTACCCAACGGCATTGACAAAAACCGAATGCAGCCCCAGCAGCTTTGTAACCAGACTTTGGCGGATGTCGATATAATTGATTTCGTCCAGGCGGATGGAGTAGCTTCGATTGGTAATGATGCCGCTGTCAATGTACAGTTCGTTCTTTCGGCGCCGCACCACAAAATTCTTATGCCGGATTAAATTGCGGATAAAGGAATACAGCCATCCGAAAATGATCAGATAGGCAACGGCCACCGTTGCGGGGGGGATTCCCCAAGCAATGGCGCGGGTTAAACGTTCAAAGGTGCCGGTGATGCGGTCGGCAAATTCCTGGCCTAATAGAGAACCGGTTTGTGAGATAAAGGTAGCAAAGAACAAAACACCTGCAAAAGAACTGCTGAGAATCGCTGCAAGACAGGTGACATACAGCCCTTTGGGATGATATTCCCGCGGGGCAAAATCCAGATCGCTCAAAGCGTTTTCCCGTTTGGAAAAAATGGATTCTGCCGCTTTTTTCGGCAGAATCAGCGAGATATCAGTACTATTCCCTGCTCCTGCCCAGGTGTCCACGCGGAGCCGAACACCTCCAACGGGTTTTAAGTAAAACGGGCGTGTCAGCGACATAGTGATGATTTTAGCGGCGGGAATGAACATTCTCTGCCGGAACAGAACCCCTCTGCGGATGGAAAGGCCGACCGATTCCCAGCGATACCGCAGGCACCACCATTGCAAAAATGCCAGCAGAAGGATAGCGGCGATGATCAGGATGTCCTTCCAGGCGCCGTCCAACCACTCGGCCACATTGCCGCCGGACAAGGCGGTGAGAAAACCACGGGCAGCCGGAAAAATCAGCAGGAACAAAAAACGCCAGATCATCTGGAGCAGCGTAACAAGGTGGGTGCGATGCTCTGACAAAACAATTCCTCCTTATCCGCGCTTTTTTCGGCGGACACAATATTCCTGCAGGTTTTGAGCGTCGGCAAGGGAAAGGCAGGGAAGATAAAGAGAAGTCCCTACGCTGTGAATCATCACCGAGGAAAGGCTGAAAGGCAGCATATCCGGTGTGCGCAGCGTTGTAACATACTGGATATTATCCAATGGAATGATCCGGCGCCGGTTGTAAAATACACCGCAGTCTACGACTAACTGACCGCTTTGCAAAAAAAAGGAAAATTTGATCCGCTTAAGCGGGTAGTAAACACAGAAAAAGAAAAGGAACGCAAGTCCGATCAGAATCAGCGACAGACGATACCAAAAAAGAAAATCAGAAAGCAAAAGCGTCAGAAGAAAAGCGGCCAAAAAGGTCACCAGGACGGCGCGCAGCTGCCAGAGGAACAGGGCGCGGCGAGGCAGGACGATTTTCTTCATACCTTCACTCCTTTTTTTCAGCAGGCTTTTTCATGGTCAGGGATATCCGTTTTTTGGGCAGATCGACGCCCAGCACCCAGACCGTTACGATATCGCCGACTTTTACCGCTTCCGATGGGTGCCGGATAAACCGGTCGCAAATCTGTGAAATGTGTACCAGCCCATCCTGATGTACGCCAATGTCCACAAACACGCCGAAATCAATGACGTTTCGCACCGTACCTTGCAGCTGCATGCCTTCTTTTAAATTCTCCATAGAAAGGATATCGGTTCGAAGCAGCGGGGCAGGCAGCTCGTCACGGGGATCGCGCCCCGGCTTGGACAGCTCGGCAACAATATCCTGCAGCGTCGGCAGACCGACGCCCAGCTGGTCGGCCAGCTGCGGAAGGCGGGATTTCTCCAGATTTTGGATCACAGACGGCATCCGGCCATTTTTTATATCTTCAGCCGAGCAGCCACATAAGCAAAGAAAAGCGCGGGCAGCCTCATAGCTTTCCGGATGGACGGCGGTGTTATCCAACAAATCGGCGCTTTCCGGCACCCGTAAAAATCCTGCGCACTGTTCATAGGCTTTTTTGCCCAGCTTGTTGACTTTTTGCAGTTGTTTACGGGAGGAAAACAGTCCGTTTTCTTCCCGCCAGGCCACAATGTTTTTAGCAACGGCGGCATTGATACCTGCCACATGGCTCAACAGGGAAAAAGATGCGGTATTCAGATCCACCCCTACGGTGTTGACGCAGTTTTCTACCACGCCGGCAAGCGTTTCGTCCAGACGCGCACGGGGCATATCGTGTTGGTACTGTCCCACGCCAATGGCCTTGGGATCGATTTTGACCAGTTCCGCTAACGGGTCCTGCAGCCGCCGGGCAATGGACACGGCGGAACGAAGCGATACGTCATATTGCGGAAATTCCTCCGCCGCCAGCTTGGAGGCGGAATACACCGAAGCGCCGGCCTCACTGACCACCATATAGGAAACCTTTTGGGGGATTTCCCGCAAAAGCTCGGCGACAAAAACCTCCGATTCATGGGAGGCGGTACCGTTGCCGATGGCAATGATGCTGACTCCATATTTTTCGATCAGCTGTTTACATTTTTCCTTGGCGGGCCCTACTTTATTCTGCGGCGGTGTAGGATAGATAACCGCTGTATCCAGCACTTTTCCGGCAGCGTCTACCACTGCCAGTTTACAGCCGGTGCGGTAGGCGGGGTCCAATCCCAGCGTGACGGCGTTTTTCACCGGCGGCTGCATCAAAAGCTGCTGCAGGTTGACTCCGAATACGCGGATGGCTTGTTCCGCAGCTTTTTCAGTAAGCGCACTGCGGACCTCACGTTCCAAAGAAGGGAAGATAAGGCGGGAAAAACCGTCGAAAGCGGCATTGCGCACAAAATCCGCGCAAGGGGTATTTTCCTTGACGAAATCGCGGACGATCGTTTTGCGGCACCGCTCCAGATCTGCTTCCAAGGATACTTTCAGCGCGCCTTCCCGCTCGCCGCGGTCAATGGCCAGCACACGATGGGGCGCAATTTTTGCCACTGGTTCGGAATAAGCGGCGTACATCTCATAGACAGGGTCGGCACCGGGTTTGCTTTCCGTTTTCAAAATGCCGTGCATCAGCAAAAAGTTGCGCAGGGTTTTGCGCAGCGTCGCGGAATCGGCCACCGTTTCCGCGATGATATCGGCGGCACCCTGCAGGGCGTCATCAACAGTGTTTACCCCTTTTTCCGGATCGACGAATGGCTTAGCCAGCTCGCTTGGCGAAAGAGTGTCTTTTTCCTGTGCGAAAATGGACTGCGCCAGCGGTTCTAGCCCTTCTTCCCGGGCGATAGAAGCGCGAGTTCGCCGCTTTGGCTTAAAGGGACGGTACAAATCCTCTGCCTCTGCCAAGGTGGCTGCGTTGGCGATGGATTGTGCCAACGCCTCGTCCAGTTTACCCTGGCTTTCGATTGAACTGAGAATTTCTTCCTTGCGTTTTTCCAGCCCCCGCAGGTATTCCAGTCGTTCCGAGAGTTCGCGTAAAAGCTGGTCGTCTAAAGAACCGGTCATCTCTTTACGGTATCGGGCGATAAACGGTATGGTATTTCCCTGGTCGATCAGATCAATTGTATTTTGAACCTGCTGCGGGCGAAGGTGGAATTCCTCAGCCAAGCAAAGCGTCATATCCAAAGGAGAAACCTTCTTTCTATAAAGTGTAAAAAGCGAATAACAGGGGAAAAGATGAGAAAAGTAACCTTATTATACCATGTTTTAAAGGGAAAAAGAAGAAAAAACAGCTGCTTTTGCAGGCGTTGACAAAATCCTTTGAGTAAAATACAATAAATAAAAGGAGTGATTGTGATGAATAAAGTGATTGTATACGGCAGCCCCATGTGCCCGCATTGTGTAGAGGCAAAAGAGATTTTGGAGAAAGAGGGAATCCGTTACGGATATGTGGATATCACCGCCGGTATGGCCCATCTGAAAAAGTTCCTTGCGCTGCGTGACAGCCGCCCGGAGTTTGACAAGGCAAAAGAGGTCGGCGATATCGGCATTCCCTGCTTTTTAGTAGATGACAAAGATCTTTATGTCATGCTGCCGGAGAATTTGGATGTGTTCCGGTAAAAACGACTTTCCAATAAAGAAAAAGCACCCGTCCGGTATCGGACAGGTGCTTTTTTAAATATTATTTATTTTTTCTTATCACACGGCAAAGGTTCCGAGACCAATATTGTTCCATCGTCAACATAAAAAGGAACTGCATAATCCAAAGAGTTCCCCCTTGCAGCCGAAACAGTTCGGACTTTTTTATGATGCTAGTTCCGTTTTTCGCCCTGGGGCACTGTGGGTAAAAGCAATCGATTCGGTTTCGCTCAGCGGGATGCCGTCCTCCCCGATCTGGGACACTGTAATTTGGTCGCCGTCCTTCAAAGAGAGATCCGTTCCCTTTATGGCATTGACAGAAATAAACTCGGTGTTCACCGGATCTCCATTGATACAAATCCGGCTGTATGGGGTAAAACAGTCCCCCAATACGTAAAACGTATCCCCCAGCAGATAACACTGACTCAACGTGATGGGAACAACGCCCATTTGCATATCGGTGGGTTCGTATCCGCTGGTGCCTCCGTAAACGGCCTGTTTGCCATACAGCATATCATATTCCAGCATTTCCAGATATTCCTGATAGCGGGGATTTTCCTCAAACGACTGATGGTAACTGTTGAGGAATCCATTGCGAATGCCCAGTTTTTTTAAAATACTGGCAGAGAGCTGGTAGGCCTCCAAATCGCGATCCTGTTTTTCCAGACCAATATTGTCCCAAATGACATACTCTGTCTGCAGGAGGTCTCCCTGTGCCATATATTCTTCCGCCGCCGAAATGCTGGGCAGATGGTCTCCATAGAGGATCAGGACAGTCGGTTCTCCGTAGGTTTCCAGGGACTCGATCAAAGAGCGGAGGAAAGCATCCTCCTCATAGAGCTGGTTTACATAATAGGAAAAAGGGACCAAATCCTGCTCTGATATGACGTCACTGCTGACGGTAATGGGATGTTCATCTCCCAAAGGGGAGGAGGGATATTTTCCGTGCGGTTGGACAGAGATAGCGTAAACAAAATCTCTTTGGTCGGTGGAAAGCAGAGATTTGATGATTTCCGTTGTCAGGATAGTATCTTTTGCCCAACCCAGCGGATTTTTATCTACATGGTTCATATATTCCAAGGAGGTGAAAGAATCAAACCCCAGATTGGGGAATACCAAGTGACGATCATAAAAGGTGCCGGTATTGTTATGAATTACATGCGTACCAAAGCCAAGCTCTTTTAGATTATAGGCAATGCTTTCACAGGTGCTTTGCTGCAAGATAGTTTTATAGGGATATTCTCCCGGCCCAAAGTAGTCCAGGCTCATGCCGGTGAGCACCTCAAATTCCGTATTGGCAGTACCGGCTCCGATGGCGGGTACCGACAGATAACCGCTGGTGTAATTTTCTTTCAGCTCGGTAAAAACAGGAACGGGATTCTCCGAATAGGTAAACCCCTCCAAGCGGTTGGGGTCAATAAAAGATTCCAACTGCACCATAATGACATTGGGAGCTTGTTGCGACTGGGCCGGATCAGCAGGAGAACCCTGCTGATCGGAAGAGGAAACTTCCTCTTCCGATTCTCTCTCTATATCTTCCGCTAGGCTGACCATCGCCTCGGCAGAGTAATCTTTCGGTTTGCTGATGCCGGTGTCCAGCAGACTGGTGGCAAAACAGTAAGCAAAGCCGTAATTACGGTAAGCGTTGGCCAGATTAGCAAAACTGGTAGAAGTTGCGTCGGCCTGAATGGAAAAGTGAATCAGACCGAAAGTAGCTAAGGAAGTCATGGCGATGGAAACCAGCGCGCCACGGTACAAAGCCTGATGCTTCGGAGCCTTTATAAAAATAAAAACAATCCCGGTAATAACAGCCGCAAAAGCCAGAACAATTAGAATCGTCTGAACCGGGGTCAGATAAATCTTTAGAATACTGAAAACGGGCTTCAGTATGTAAAAATCAATAGCGGCTAGAGGGGTCGTCCGGTAGCCCAGCAAAATAAAGTTGGCAATCGCAAGACCCAGCCAGATAGTGGATACCAATGACAGCATGAAAACCCGCCGCTTTACCAGCAGCGCCAAAAGAAGCGTTAATAAAACAACCAAGATGTTACACAAAAAATGAACCGGATGCAGCGCCAGAAACTGTACGCCTTCCCAAACTGAGCGGCGGCTGAGCATTTCCATTGCAGTATTGAGTGCAACCGCAAGAGCAATGCACATTAGAACCGGTCGATCCCATAACCATTTCCAAAATTTTTTCATATACAACCACTTTCTGTTTTGCCTTCCCACAAACACATAGCATTATACGAGATGCCCAACTGATTTGCAAGGTGTTTTGGATTTTTTTGTAAAGGCTGCGTAAATTTACATCTACCTTAAGAACGAAACAAAGAGCACTTTTCTTTCAAAAAAAGATCTATGGCTAAAAAAAGCAGTAATTTTTGTGTTTTTGAAAAGGAGTGGCCCTGCGAAGGAATGTGATTCCCACGGCAGGGGAAGTCATGGTTTTGCACGGTTACAGACCTGGAAATACCAGCTGAACCAGGAACATGTAAACGAAAGTTCCGCCGGCAATAGAAAGAAGCATCTGCCGTTTCCACAGATGCAGCGCAATAACGACAAAGACAGCGATCAGCTCTGGCAGACCGTGACTGCCGGTGAACAGACGGATGTCTTTCAGACAATAGACCACCTGCATGCCGAAAACTGCTGCGGGTAAGACACAGCCCAGATACCGAACAAAAGGAGGAGTAGGCCGATTATCAGGAAAAATGAAGAAGGGCAGAAAACGGGTCAGCATGGTGCCAAGGACAATCACACCAATGGTGACCAGCTGCTGCGGAATACTCATCAATTTGCATACCCCGCTTTCTCCAAAGGATGGCGCAAAAGAAGCAGTAGACTGAGAATCCCAGACATGGCAGGAAGCAGAAAATCATTGCGTCCAAATACTGCCAGACACAGAGCCGAGATCCCAATGCCAATCAGGGCGGTATCGTAGTGTTTTTCTTTCAGCCATTGCTCCAGAAAAATAACAATGAATATGGTGGTCATGACAAAATCCAGCCCCTTGGTATTCAATTGGATAAGAGAACCGAATGGCCGCCCAACGCGGAGCCGGAAAACCAATAAAAGTGGTTTAGCAGCGTTACCCAGAACATAAACCAGCCGCGGTCTACATCCGGCGGAGAGGCGGCGGTATAATTGATGGAAAAGCTTTCGTCGCACATACCGAAAATCAGATAGTATTTTTTCATCCGGTGCTTTTGAATCGGTCCAGCATGGAGATGCCGTAAAACAAATGCCGAGCGTTGATCATCAGGGTCATAACCAGTGCCTGCAGCGGGTGAAAAGCGCCCAAAAGCAGATGAACTGTGACAAATTCCATCGATCCGGCAAAAATGGTCAGGCTCATAAGGGCCAGATACCAAAAAGAAAATCCGGATACATTCATATAAACGCCATAGGTTAACCCCAAAAACTAAAATCCTGCAAAAATGGGGATGGTATACGGGAAGGCCGCTTTTAACGCTTTTTTGGAAATATTGCCCATAGGAATCCTCCTTTCTTCAAAAGAAAAAGGAAGCTTCTCAGAAAGAAGCTTCCCACAAAATATCTTATTTTGTACAATCGCCTTTGCTGAGACTAAAAGCCCAACTGCCAGCAGAGAACAAAAATTATCGCTTGCTGAACTGAGGTGCGCGACGAGCGGCTTTGAGGCCGTACTTCTTTCTTTCTTTCATTCTGGGGTCACGGGTCAGGAAGCCGGCCTTCTTGAGGACGG
>ERZ773108.4273-NODE-4273-length-10098-cov-3.484218_pt1 | contig 10098 bp, 13 predicted proteins | sample MGYA00580570_ERZ773108 | MGnify/ENA primary metagenome ERZ773108 (study PRJEB29015, sample SAMEA2737840) | human gut metagenome | biome: human gut; feature: human-associated habitat; material: faeces | place: China | collected 2012 ...
CCGGGTGCTCACAGGTACCCGACCATCGGATGGCAACAGCCGCCGCATCAGCGATGACCTTTGTCCGCCGGACGAACTCAATAGAAAAATTCCGGCTAATATTTCTGATGCTATTTTTTCGGGGATGGTAGTATCTAGCGAAAAACGTGTCCAGAGTATTGACGAGTTTACCGGCCTTTTGCTGGAGGAAGGAGATACTCATACTGCCGTTTTCGAATCTTCCAAAGTGAATCTGGAGATTAAAAAGAAAAAGCCGAAAAACCGGAAAGTCCGGGTCGCTGTTTGGGCGATGGTTGTTACCACGCTCATTTTGCTGGGATTGATGTTCTGGGTGCTACATACACTGGGTATTTTTAGGCAGGAGGAGACCTCCAAGCCTTCCCAAACCATCTCCTATTTGGATGGCCAATCCTCTGGGGCAGATTCTGTGGTTTCGGCGGATGGTGTACCCGATTTTGTGGGAAAAAATATTGATGCAATCAAAAATAATCCAGACTATACAAATCGTTTTGAGTTTATGGTAAAAGAAGATTATAACGAGGAATATCCCAACAAAAATATCGTATATGATCAGAACCCGGCAAAAGGTACGCCTATGCCAAACAAAGGTTATGTGACGCTGTATGTGAGCAAGGGTTCCGAAATGGTTTCCATGCCGGGATTAAAGGGAAGTACTTTGGAGTTTGCAACGAAGACGCTGACCGAAAATGAGCTGAAATATGAAGTGGTATATATTGTGGATGCTTCAGCTGAATCGGGCTTAGTGATTCGTACCGTTCCAGCAGAAGGTGAGATGGTCAGCAAAAAGACCAGCACCATTTATCTGTATATCAAAGACGATGGGGCAGCCTCTTCTTCCGGTCACTTCGGCGGCGGTGCAGTTGGCTTACAAGAGGACGAAGAAGAGGACGATGAGTAGGGATTATTTCTCATAATCATGAAAGGATGATGCAATATGAAGCTTTCCTTGTCAACGCTGGGGTGCCCCGGCTGGTCTTGGAATGAGATTTTTGCTACGGCCAAAGATCTTGGCATGAACGGGATTGAAGTACGCGGTGTGGCCAATGAAATGTTTGCGCCAGCGATATCGGTGTTCAATCAGGGAAAACGCATGGAGACTCTGGAACGGATTGAAAAGTCTGGCATGCAGCTTTCTATGCTGACCTCCGGCGCCTGCTTAGGCGGGGCGGATTCGGATAAATATATGCAGGAGGCAAAAGCTTATATTGATTTTGCAGAAATTGTAAAATCCCCTTATGTAAGAGTAATGGTTTCTTCGGTTCCGCAGCCGACGGGAAAGGAAGACCTTGCTCAAACAAGGGAGCTATACGCGCAACTTTGTGCTTATGCGGAGGGAAAAGAGGTAAAGGTTCTTATCGAGACCAATGGCGCGCTGGCGAATTCCCAGGCGCTGGCGCAGATGATGCGCACCATTCATTCTCCTAGTTCTGGTGTTTTGTGGGATATCCATCATCCATACCGTTTTTACCATGAAACGCCGAAAGAAACTTATGAAAATCTGAAAGATTGGATCTGTTATCTGCACGTCAAGGATTCGGTAATGAAAGACGGACAGGTGGAATACCGGATGATGGGATATGGCGACGTACCGGTATTTGATACACTGAAAATACTGCATGAAGGCGGATACGACGGATATATTTCACTGGAATGGGTCAAGCGCTGGTGTCCTGATCTGCAGGAGCCGGGAATCGTTTTTGCCCATTATGCGACCTATATGCGATATCTTTTAAATCAGTTGGATTAAAAAGCTGTCCGGAGCTCCATCTCATTAGAAAAGTGCAATGGGTAAAGAAACAAATGAAACAGCCGCTTTTAGCGGCTGCCTGTAATAGTGATGCGATGGCAAACTCTCAGTACCCCTTTCAGGGGTCAACAAGTACTGACCCCTGAAAGGGGTTTGAGCAAACCACTAGTTTACTTGTGGTTTTAATTTTTTCCCGCATTTTCTTGGAAGAAAAGTTTGGATGATACGAATAAAACGCCTCTGCTGAAAAATTCAGCAGAGGCGTTCATACAGAAGCGATTAATTGCTGGTGTAAGGGAGAAGAGCCAGATGTCTGGCACGTTTGATCGCAACAGTCAGCTGACGCTGATGTTTTGCGCAGGTGCCGGTGACTCTGCGAGGAATGATTTTCGCTCTCTCAGACAGGCATCTTCTGATTTTTGGGATATCTCTGTAATAGCTGATATGATCAATTTTATCAGCACAGAAAGCACAAACCTTTTTACGGCCTTTTCTGCCGCCACGGTTACCTCTCTCAGGTCTTTCCATGAGTAAAACCTCCTTAAAAATGATGAGAACTAAAAGGGCAGATCATCCAAACCGCCGATTTCTTCAAAATCTTCTGTATTTCCGCTGGAATAAGCTACGCCCGTATTGACACCGCCTGATGCAGGAGTAGAGAAGGGGTTGCCGGAATCGCCGGAATTGTTGTTTTTACTGCCGTCAACAAAATGTACGTTGTCCGCTACAACTTCGTAACGTCTGCGTTTTTCGCCGTTTTTGTCCGTATAGTTGGTTACCTGCAAGCGACCTTCTACTAAAATCGGTTTGCCTTTTTGAAAATACCGACAAACAAATTCAGCAGTGCCCCTCCATGCAACACAGTCAATAAAATCCGTCTGCCGCTCAGCACCTTTGGAATAGGCGCGGTCACAGGCAACGGTAAAAGAAGTGACGGAAATATTACTTGGCGTTTGCCGCAGTTCAGGGTCGGCGGTCAAGCGCCCCATAATAATGGCCTTATTATACATCGTAAAACCCGTCCTTTCTTTTTGACTATTCTTCCACTGCTACGGTCAGGGAACGGAGAACACCGTCGGTAATGTTGTAGATACGATCCAACTCAGCGGGGAATTCAGGCTTTGCTGTAAAGGTAATCATTACATAGTAGCCTTCCTGCTCGTCTTCAATCTCGTAAGCGAGTCTGCGTTTACCCCAATCGTCTACATTGTCGATTGTACCGTTCTCACTGATGAGGTTTTTGAATTTTTCGACCAGCGCGTTGATACCGTCCTCACCTTTTTTGGTGTTCAGAATCATCGTGGTCTCATACTGTTGGATAGTTTTTGCCATTTGTTACACCTCCTTTTGGACATTAGGCCCTACTTCTCAGAGCAGAGCAAGGATGTTAGAGGCTGTTTAGCCGCATAACAGAATCATTTTATCAGCTTTGTCCGGTAAAGTCAATGAAAAAATAACCGAATTAAAGCGTTTTAGCCAATTTTTTCAGATATTCCCGCAGCTCAGCACCGATTTCCGGATGTTTCAACCCAACCTCAACCGATGCTTGCAGAATGCCAAGTTTATTTCCCATGTCGTAGCGGGTGCCGATGTAATCAACGCCGACCATACCCTCGGTGCGGGCCAGCTGGAGCATTGCGTCGGTCAGCTGGATTTCACCGCCGGCACCAGGTTTGGTATTTTCCAGAATATCAAAAATTTTAGAAGGAAGTACACACCGTCCTAAAATAGAGTACAAAGATAATACCTGATCCGGTTTGGGTTTTTCAATCATATCGGTGACCCGGAACAGATTATCCCGAATGGGTTCGGTTTTGAGTGAAGAATATTTTAAAATCTGTTCGGCAGTTACCTCTTTGATTCCTACTGTGGCAAGGCCAAATTCCTCATAAGCCCGGCATAGCTGCCCACAGGCAGGAAGATCGCTGATAATGACGTCATCTCCGTACATTACTGCAAAAGGGTCGTCTCCAACAAAAGATTTTGCGCACCAAACTGCATGCCCCAGACCTTTGGTTTCTTTTTGGCGGACGTATTGAATGTTGGCCATTTTGGTAATGGATACAATTTCATCATACAACTCTGTTTTACCGGAAGCCAAAAGGCGATCTTCCAACTCGGGTGCACGGTCAAAATGATCCTCCATAGGGCTTTTACCGCGATTGGTGATAATCAAAATATCTGTAATGCCCGATTGAACTGCTTCTTCTACAATGTATTGGATAGCGGGCTTGTCCACAATCGGCAGCATCTCTTTGGGGATAGACTTGGAAGCGGGCAGGACACGTGTCCCCAAACCTGCCGCAGGGATGATCGCTTTGGTGACTTTCATTACGATTTCCTCCTCAAATATAGGTGATACCAGTAAAAAGCCATTCCGAATCAATGGCTTTTTATATAAACCGAAAAATCCCGGCTTTTGTTACAAGGCCGGGATCATACTCAAACAATCAAATGCGGCATCATAATCATACAAAATATGACATACACCATCATTAAAAAGCCAATGGCAAACAAATTGGTACGCCCTTTTTTGGCCAAAGCAGCGGAATATTCCTGGGGGGATACAAAGACTTTGTTTTGGACTTCTTGGATTTTTCGGATGCAATGACGATAATAGAGCCAGTTGCAAAATAGACACAGAGCCATGGAAAGCACAGTAGAGACGATACTGCAGATTTGTGCAGCCAGCAGCATGGACTCAAACCCGGTAGAGTAACCGGCCATCAGGCCGGAAGAAACTGCCAGATCTTCATACAAGCAAATAGCCGAGGGGATGCTCAGAAGGGTATTGGCAATAAAAATGAGCAAGGAAAGCCCATACATTTTTCGATACAGAAAATATTTCCATCCAAAAAACAACGCAGAGAAATTGAAGGAAATAGGCCGTCCAGATCGCTTAATCCGGGAAAAATTTGACAGAAAATAAGCGGAATTGCTGCCAATAAATTGAGACAAATCCCGCACTTTGATGCCATCCATCTCTTCGTCGGGGTTAACACCGCCATAAGAATCTCCGTAAGGTATCCCATACGCAGACATACCACTACCAAAGGGAGGCCGTTGCTGAAAGGGAGGAATATTCCCCGTACTTGTTTGCGTCGGTCCCGTCAGGCGTGCGCCGCAGCTGCTGCAAAAAATACCATCTTCTGGATTTTCTGCATTACAGCGGGGACATTTGACAAACGAATTACCAGATTCCGTTTTGGGTTCAGCAGGTGGATCCCAGTTTTTCCCTAATTTGTGATTTTCAATTAGCGCGCAATGCCCTAGACGCTGATAACACTCCCGATGATGAGGAGCACCGCAGTCGGGGCAAACGACAATATCTTCGTTTTCGGAAAAAGGTTTTCCGCAAACAGGACAGGTTGCATTGGAATATTTATTCAAGCAAAAGCCACTCCTTTGTGGATTTTCAGAAAATAAAAAAGATAAGTCCGTTTTGAAGTTTGTTGGCTTTTACACCGAAAAACATAAAAACAGATTTTAAGGATAAAAAAGATTATAAATCATTTTACAACAAAATCCAACTGAAAAAAAGCAGAGAAAGGGTACCTAATTTTGAACACTTTGAAAACATTTGCCGGGACACGGCGAAAGCTTTACTTTTCTATAAATATTTCTTATAATAAAAATGGTCGTATCACTTGGTTTTATACGGATATCCATATGCTGTTGATTGCAGCTACAGCCTTTTGAAGTTTTTTAGAAAGTCATTCAAGATATAAAACAAAAAGCCCAAAGGCAGGCGTATGGCTGATAGGTTTTTGTTTTGGGTTCACTGGATTTTCAAAGGAGTTTTTTTTTGCCGCTTGAGCAGATTTTTTAAGGAGTTTCAACCAATAAAATTCTATGACATAAGGAGATATTATGATTCAATTAGAAGAACTGAAAAGCAAACTGCTGGAATTAAAACCGCAGATTGATGATTATCGTTCTGCCATTGGGATGGACGATTTGCTGAAAAAACAGCAGCAACTGGAAGGAGAAACAGCAGCCCCCAATTTTTGGGATGATTTGGAAAACTCTTCGAAAGTTTTGCAGCAGATCAGCCAGATCAAGGCAAAGGCTGCCACTTACACAAAAATGGAGAGTGATTACGAAGACCTGATCACTCTGATTGAGATTGCTATGGAAGAGCAGGATGATTCTTCTTATGAAGAAATCCAGTCTCTCTATCAAGCGCTGGCCGCCTATTATGAGGAACAAAAGCTTTTGACTTTATTGTCGGGCGAATACGACGGGAAAAACGCCATTTTGACTTTTCATGCCGGAGCCGGCGGTACGGAATCTCAAGACTGGGTACAGATGTTGCTACGGATGTATACCCGCTGGGCGGAACGGCATGGGTTTAAAGTGAAAATTCTCGATATCCTCGACGGAGAGGAAGCAGGCGTGAAAAGCGCCTCGGTATTGGTAGAAGGAATGAATGCCTACGGTTATCTCAAATCGGAGACGGGGGTTCATCGATTGGTCCGGGTATCTCCCTTTGACGCATCTGGTCGGCGGCATACCTCTTTTGCCTCGCTGGAGGTTATGCCGGAAATAGATGACGATACGGCTGTGGAGATCCGGGAAGAAGATTTGAAAGTTGATACCTATCGTTCCAGTGGGGCTGGTGGCCAGCATGTCAATAAAACCGAATCTGCGATCCGGATTACCCATATTCCCACCGGCGTGATTGTGGCCTGTCAAAATGAGCGGAGCCAGCACCAGAACCGGGAAGTTGCCATGAAAATGCTGCGTTCCAAACTGATTGAAATCAAAGAGCGGGAGCATTTGGAAAAAATTGAGGATATTAAAGGCGATCAGAAAGATATCGGATGGGGCAATCAGATTCGCTCTTATGTATTTATGCCCTATACATTGGTAAAAGATCATCGTACCGGGTTTGAAAACGGCAACATCGGAGCAGTAATGGACGGAGATCTGGATGGGTTTATCAACGCGTATCTGAAAGCCAGCAGCTTGGGACAGCTGCAAAAATAAGAGGGAGTGTTTGATGCGGGTAGTGGTAAAAGTCGGTACGTCCACGCTGGCACATACGACTGGGCGGTTGAATATCCGGCGGGTAGAACAGCTGTGCCGGGTGCTCAGCGATTTAAAAAATGCGGGACACCAGATTATTTTAGTTTCTTCTGGTGCAATTGGAATGGGTGCAGGTAAACTGTCGCTGCCCTGCCGGCCCAATGTGATATGTCAACAAAACAGGCAGCAGCTGCGGTGGGGCAATGTGAACTGATGTACGTTTATGATAAGCTTTTTACCGAGTATAATCATACGGTTGCCCAAATGCTTTTGAGCGGAGAGGATTTGGAAAACAGCGGACGGCGGGTGAATTTTCAAAACACGCTTTACCGGTTGTTGGAATTGGGTGCATTGCCGATTGTCAATGAAAATGATACCATTGCCACAGAAGAAATTGCCGTGGGGGACAACGATACTCTGGCCGCGATTGTAGCCAAATGTGCTGGTGTAGAACTGTTGGTTCTACTCAGCGACATCGACGGCCTGTTTACCTCAGATCCCCGCAAGGATCCGGATGCCCGTCTGATTCCCTTGGTGGAAGCGTTAACGCCGGAGATTTATGCGCTGGCAGGAGAAAAGGGGAGCGACTTGTCTTGCGGCGGCATGGCAACGAAGCTGAAAGCGGTAAAAACGGCAATGGAAAATGGTTTTGATATGATCTTTTGATCCCGCGCGGCGGCAAAGGCCTGATTTCTACTTGTGTTGCCAATGCAAAAGTCCCCTGTATTCAAACTGGCACAGGTATTTGCCACATTTACGTGGATAAAGCGGCTGAATTTGGAATGGCGCTGGATATCATTGAAAATGCGAAAACCAGCCGACCTTCTGTTTGCAATGCAGAAGAAATTTGTTTGGTTCATTCTGACATTGCAGGTCGGTTTTTGCCTGAATTAAAACGCGGTTGGTCGATGAGCAGAAGGATCATCCAGTAGAACTGCGGCTCAATGCCCGTGCACGAAAAATAATTTCTGGAATTCCGGCAAAAGAACAGGATTTTGATACCGAGTTTTTGGATTACATTCTTGCAGTTAAGGTGGTGGATTCCGTGGAGGAAGCAGTTTCCCATATTTCTGTTCACTCCACCGGTCACAGTGAGGCGATCATCACAGCGGACACAACTGCGGCTCGATACTTTACTGCGCATGTGGACAGCGCGGCTGTCTATGTTAATGCATCTACCCGATTTACGGATGGAGGAGAATTCGGTTTGGGGTGCGAAATGGGAATTTCGACACAAAAACTTCATGCCAGAGGCCCTTTAGGCTTAGAGGAATTATGCAGTTATAAATATGTGATTGAAGGAAATGGGCAGGTAAGATAGGAGCATAAATTTAATTGCAAACAGAATGGAAAAAACGAATCTCATTTATGCTACAAATAAGTACCAAAAACCGGCAGGTTCTTTTGAACTGCCGGTTTTTTGGTGAGATGCTGTATAAAAATCCTATCAATATAGGAAGAATTGGTTGTCCGCCTGATCATCGGTTCGGTATTCCGTCCATACCCGATGGCCTCGGCGGTAATGATTCCTTGGAATGACTATATCTTACCAATTGATTGTTACCTCCTTATAAACAATAATAGAAATAATTGCAAAACGAATGTGAAGCTTTTAAGAGGAAAAGTGAAAAGAGATTGATTTTAGGGTGAAACGGTTCTCTGTTATTTTTTTCGGGTACGATAGGCCTAGAAAAGAAATGTTGATTGGAGATAAGACGAGGGGGATACTCTGGCTTCATCGGTCTTTTTTTCCCTTCTTGTCCATATACTGCATTGTAAAGTTCGTCTTGCAAAATAGGCAAAGGGGGATTCAGGACTTGGTAAAAAGAGCAGGAAGAGGACAGCAATTTAAACGCGGTATCCGAAAACTTTTTTATCGCAATGAAATCTTTTTTTTGCTGGCAGTGTTGTTTTTGGTCGGCGTTTTGCTCGGCGCTTGTTTAATCCGGGCAAATGGAGACAGTTTGCGGGGATTTATTCGCCAGTTGGTAGCAGGCTTTTCGGGAGGGCGCGGTGAACAAACGATTGCAGAAACTTTTTTACAGTCTCTGGCTGGATCAGCAGTTTTTTTGCTGGCGATTTTTCTATGTGGATTTTGTGCGGTAGGGCAGCCGTTGATCTGTCTTGCTTTATTGTTTCGCGGTATGGGATATGGTTTGACCGCCGGAGGGATTTACAGCGTATACGGAATCAGCGGAATGGGTTATGTGGCGCTACTTTTATTACCAAACTGCATTTTGACTGCAGTGATTTTGCTCTGGGCGGGGCAAAGCGCATTTCGTTTTTCTACCGGTTTGTATGGAGCGATGAAAGGTTCTGGTAAAATGACCGCCCGTCCATATTGCCTTGAGTTTTCTTTTTTGGCGGCGGGTCTGTTTGCAGCAGCGTTAATAGACAGTGTTTGCAGTTATTGGTTGGGCGGTCTATTCTCTCCCATATGACAAAATGAGAGATTGTTCACAGAAAAGATATGAAATTTTTCGGATTTATGGTATGATAAAACAGAACGGATTTTCCGTAATGTGAAAAATCAGGAGAGATTCATCCAATGGGACTTATTTCCAATATGTTTAACTATTCTAAACCAGGCCCGGGCATTGAGAAAGAAGAACAGCAAAAACGCCGTTTTTTTCTGTTTTTTGAGCTGTTTTTCCGTAAGTTTTGGAAGCTGATCCAGTTAAATTTGTTATATATTCTTTTCTGGATTCCTCCGCTCATCGCCGGCACGTTGCTGACACCCTATAATGCAACGCTGGCTTATTTGGCCTTTTTTCTGGTAGGAACTTTTACCGCTGGCCCGGCTACGGCGGGCGCGATTTACATTCTCCGGAATTTTGCCACGCAAACGCCAGTGTTTTTACTGTCAGACTTTTTCCAGCAGTTTAAGGAAAATTATAAACAATCAGCGCTGGCGTTTTTATTTAATTCTCTTGCTTTGTTTGCCTGCTACGCTTCTTATTTGTTTTACGGGGAACACCTGAACATGGGATTTATGAATTATGTGTTCAAAGCGATGGTTCTCATTATGGCGTTGCTTGTGGCATTTGAAACGTTCCATGTGTTTTTGATGATCGTAACAGTTGATCTGAAACTCAGAGATATTTTTAAAAACTGCTTTTTGTTTTCGATTTTGAATTTGGTTCGGAATTTTTGCAGCTTATTGTTTGCAGTAGGCTTTTTATGGTTGGAATACAAGTTTTTTCCGCTTTCCATGTTTATCTTCCCTTTTATCGGATTGACGCTACCGCTGTTTCATTGTACAAGAACCTTCCACCATCGTATTTATAATATGCCGGGTTCTT
>ERZ773108.4274-NODE-4274-length-10098-cov-2.953201_pt1 | contig 10098 bp, 9 predicted proteins | sample MGYA00580570_ERZ773108 | MGnify/ENA primary metagenome ERZ773108 (study PRJEB29015, sample SAMEA2737840) | human gut metagenome | biome: human gut; feature: human-associated habitat; material: faeces | place: China | collected 2012 ...
ACCGTATCCGCAAGTATACTCCTGAGGCCGTAGCTGCCCGTGCTGAACGCGCTATCAAGGATTGCGTTATGTATGGTACCACCAAACTGCGCACCAATGTGGATATCAGCACCCTGGATCCTAACCTCAACGGGCTGAAGGGTGTTCTGATGGCCAAAGAAGCCACCAAAGATATCTGCGACCTACAAGTCATCGCTTTCCCTCAGGAAGGTATCATCTGCGATCCTGGCACCGATAAGCTGCTTGAGGAAGCCATGGAAATGGGCTGCGATGTTATGGGTGGCATGCCTGCCGCTGAAATGCTGGATGAGCATTCCCGCGAACATGTGGATTTCGTCTTCAAGATGGCCGAAAAATACAACTGCCTCATCGATATGCACATCGATCAGTCCAAAGATATGTTCGATCGTTCCCTGGAATATACCGCCTGGCTTACCATGCAGCATGGCTGGCAAGGCCGTGTAACCGGCGGACACTGCACCTCCATCACCTACCAGAACCAGGCCCACGCCATCAAGGTTATGAAGATGCTTAAGCAGGCGGATGTCAATGTCTGCGCCAACACCCAGACCCTCGCCATCATGGGCATTGACCCCGAACCCCGCACCCGCGGTGTTACCCGCATTCGTGAGATGGTGGAAATGGGTATCAATGTTGTCACCGCTCAGGATACCATCTGTGATGGTTTCCACCTTTACGGCACTGGCGATCCCTTGGATTACGGTCTGGTTGGCTGCTACTGCGCCCAGTACAATACCCCCGAAGCTGCCCGTACCATGTGGAACATGCTCACCAAAGCCTCTGCTCGCGTATTCGATCCTGAAATGAAGTACGGCATCGAAGTAGGCAACGATGCTGACTTGAACCTGGTAGAAGCCCCTAATGTCCACGATGCCATCCGCACCCGCGCTTCCCGTCCCTACATCATCCGCCACGGTAAGGTCATTGCTTCCTTCATCCGCCGGGCTCAGCTGCTGTAATGCTGTAATGCCGTCTTGTTCTCTTCTCTTTATATAGGCCCCCTCATATTCCCAAAGCCCAAAGGCACCGGTATCCCCGGTGCCTTTGGGCTTTGTCACCATCTTTCATTTCATACAAAAAAATCACCCTACACCCAGGAATTATTCCTGCCGTACAGGGCGATTTATGAGGCTATTATTTCACTATTATTTCACTATTATTTCAATCTGCTCTGCGTCAGTAGTGGCCACAGCTCCTCCACATTCCTTTGGTTAAGCGTAATAGGGTCCACCGAAACATACTTTGGTGTTGGTTTTCCCAGCAGCGCACACGCTGCCGAATACACCATCAGATGTCCCATTTCAATTGGCCTTGAAGAGACAATGCCCATTCTTCCGCTGGTCACCTGCAGCATTCGCTGCGCAACGGAACTGTTGATCTGGCTGGTGACAACTACTACATCATCACGGCGGTTCGCGTGCAGCCATCCACTGATCCGAGCCGCCGCACCTGCATTCTGGATAAACAGGCCCTGCATCTCAGGATAGCGGCGGTACAGCTTCTCAAAATCATCCACAGAATAATGATCAATGATTTCTAATTGCTCCAACACCTGTATTCTGGGATAGTCACCATGCAGTGCGGTAATTAATGCTCGGACACACTGCTGAGCACTCGCTGCTGTGTTTTTATCCACCAGCATTACCAACCGCTGCATCTGCCGGGACAACATCTGCTCCGCCAGGAATTGCGCCGCCTGCCGCCCTTTTTCCTCATCATTGGTGGTAATGCAGCAGTGGAACACAGATCCAGGCAGATCAATCGGCAGATGTGATCCCAAAATCAATGGGATATCGCTACCCCTTTTTAACCGTTGAAAGGTCTCCACCATCCCGCTATGATCATTGGAAACGCTTATGATCGCATCCGCACCGTTTTGCAGTAACCACACCAGTTGATTCTTTTCTACCCCGCTGTTCATTCTGGCATCCTGTACCGGCAGTAGATCCAGGTTCAAATTTGCAGCGACCTCCCTTATCCCCTGCAAAATCATCTGGGAATAAAGTGTTTCCGCCTGCGCAAAAGAGACACCAATCCGACCGGTACGCTTCTGCATCAGCATTTTTTCGGTTATGGTTAATGATACAGCACTTTCATTGCTGGCCGGTTGTCCCTGAGGATCACGCGGCAATACACTGGTAGAATGACGGATCACCAGTGCTGGAGAAGAAACGATCCTTTTATCAGGCCCACTGCTATTCTCCAAAACACTACGAAACACCTCTGGATCTAAACGGACATAGGTTACCGCAGGATTATAGCCCTGCATATAGTCGTCGTCATCAATGGCGATCCAGCTGAAGTCTTCCGGTACGCGGCGTCCACTGGCAAAGCAATATTTTGTTACCGCCATAATGCCCGGTACACCCACCGAAATCACGGCGGTCCCCAGGCTTTCCTGCTTTGGCAGTCCGGAGTTCTTCTCTCCGCCCAGCCATATTATATTATCCTGATTTAGGCGTACTGCATAGCGTTTACTGCACCATTCCAATGCCCGCAGGATCTGCTCCTGACAATATCGGTTCAAATCTCCACCCACCACGGTAATATTGGTATGCCCGCACCGGATCAGATGCTCCAGCGCAAGGTGCATGGCACCCTCATAATCCAAGGTCAAATGGCGTTGGTCGGTGCGTTCTGGTGGCACACTTTGGTTCAGCAGCAGAATGCTGCCCGGTTCAACAGGATTTATCGCCCTATCGCCGCATTTATATTCCACCGATTGATGCACCAATACTCGGTTCAGGCGATACTGCTTCATGTATCTATGCAGCTGCTTTTCTGTCAGTGCTCCATCTACCGAGATCGTGATCCATTCGTACCGTCCGGACATCCGCACATAGGATCGGCATCCACATACTGTCAGCAACCGCCGGTCAATGATAAGACCCATACAGCCGCGCTTGGCCGCTGTTGGTTCCTCCCCCCTGTTGCGCCGGCGCAGCGGTTCATAGCCCAGCTCATCTACCGCAGCCATTACCCGTTCTGTAATCTCCGGGCTCACATACCTCGTCCGGTTAAGAACATGGGAGACCGTGGTGACAGAAACGCCGCTGGCCTTCGCAATATCGTATATTGTCGCCATATTTCTCCTCTTAAATGTTGTTTTCTCTCTTGGCAGCCCAAATTGCCGCCTTATGTTTTCTCTTTATTTCAAGTTACTGCTTTTGCTGCTCCGTTTTCAGCAGCGCATACCTTCTCCGGGATTCTCTCACATCAAATACAGTACACACGGCAACGCCCAAGATGCCGCCTGCTAATGCGGTGATCCATCGGCTGATTCCAAAGGCCGAACCAGCCACAACACCCAGGCCAAGACCCAACAGGAGCCCCACCTTCACCATCGCGCGTGTTTTTTTCTCACTGCACCATACCTCTACATTGGGAGTCTTCTCATGCTCATGCTCCACCCAGTGGCCAAAACCGCTCTTACGCAGCAGCCCGTGGAATATCTCATCATCCCTTTGCGGGTGTGCCAGCATAATGGTCACGCCTTTATTGGCAAAGGCCCACCCACGCAGGGTATTTAGGGCCTCGGTCATATAGCCTTTCCGGCGGTATGTCGGCTTAATAAAACCATTCAACTCCACCGCTTCGGTATCGCTGGGTCGTCCCAAAAAGTACAAATATCCCACCAGGTGCTTGTCCTCTTTTTCTGTGATGATCCACAGCGTATAAAAGGACATATACTCCTGATCCGCCATCATTTTACGGTATTGCTCCTCTGCCAACATGACCCATTCGCCGTATTTGGCATAATCATCCGGCACCAAAGAAAGGCTCCTGCATAATTCATTCGGATCATCCCTCAGCAGGTTCATCTGTTCCGGCAGCAGCGGATAAAGGATCAGATTCTGGCTCTCCAGCTGTGGCTGCTTTTTCTGCTTTTTCATTTGCTTCCTCCGTCAAAGTTCTCAAAAATGAACTACTCTCTTAATCATATTATAGATGAATCGATAAATTAAATCAATTTATGTTATCACTTTTTACGCACTATCCACAATAAACAATTTTTACCTCAATTCTTTTTGCTTTTTGTGCATATAATTATTATTTTCCTTGATTTTAATAGCCTAAATGCGCAACTTGCGTAGCTAAGATGTTAAAATGCAACAAAATTATTTCCTCTTTATACCAATTCCCGCTTTGACTTGATAATAATATAAATGGTATGATGCATTTGGCTGGTGGATCTTTAGAACAGAGAGAAACAATAAAGAAAGGTCCAAACCGGTCAAAAATTTTTTGTAGAGATAGAAAAAGGAGGTTACTATGTATCAGCCTGAACAGCCGGTATTCGATCAAAAAATCGAATCCAACATTGAGATCACCTACGGTATTGAAGATGTTCCGAAGCCTTGGTGGAAATCTCTCTACTTTGCCGTCCAGATTACTTTGGTAGACTTTACCCCCTTCGTATGGGGCGGTATGTTTGTCTCTCTGGCGGGTCTTGACGCAGCAACCGTGCTGCCTACCATGATCAGCGCATGCTTCCTGGTAATGGGTATCTGTACCTTGCTCCAGACCACCATTGGCAATCGGCTGCCCATCGTACAGGGTCCGTCGGCTTCTCTCGCTTCCTCCATGGGCAGCGTAGCTGCCACCTATGGTCTTCCCGCAGTTTGGGGTTCTGTCATCGTCGGCGGTGCACTGGAGGCTCTGCTGGGCGGTACCCGAATTATGAGTAAGATCCGCAAGTTCCTCCCCCCTGTTGTAGTTGGTTCCGTAGTAGCAGCTATCGGTTATGTAGCTGCCCGTATCGCTGTTCAGTGGACTTTCTCCTCTCAGGATGCTAAGAGCCTCATCATGGCCGCTGTAGCCTTCCTACTGGCTCTGGTTCTTAAGTTCCGCGGTGGCAAAGGTCTGCTTTCCCAGGGCTTCATTCTCATCACCGTTATCATTGTTGGCGTTGTTGGCGCCTCCGCTCTTGGCGTGTTCAATTGGGAAGCCGTTCACAATGCTCCTTGGTTCGCACTGCCCAAGCTGTTCCCCTACACTGGTCTGGAAGGTCAGAGCGGTTCCACCATCGCCTTTGTTGGTGCCGCTATCGTCGGCGGCTTCTCCGGCTATATTGCTTCCATGTTCGAATCGGTTGGTGACTACGCCGCTACCTGCGCTGCCTGCGATGAGGTCTATCGTATCAAGCACATCGACCGCGGTATCTTTGCCGAGGGTCTTGGCTGCGTGATCTCCGCTTTCTTCGGCGGTCTGCCCTGCACCAGCTACACCCAGAATATCGGCATCATTTCCGCTACCGGTGTTTGCTCCCGCCGCGTCACTCAGATCGCTGGCGTAATCTTCCTGGCATATGGTCTGTGCCCCAAGCTGGCCTATATTCTTTCCGGCATTCCGCGTTCTGTTATCGGTGCTGTATTCCTTATCTCTGCCGCTACCATTATGTTCTCCGGCATTGATTCCATCATCAGCGATAAACGCTCCCTGCGCAACACCTTGGTAGCCGGTACTACTTTGGCACTGGCCATCATGCTGCCTTACCACTGCGCCTCTACTTACAGCGCCTGGGCCAAGAGCCTGCCGGCGTTCCTCAATATGCTCTGCACCTCCACCGTGTTCATCGCGGTCGTTGCAGGCGTACTGCTCAATCTTATCCTCAACTATGTTCTGAAGGACAAGAACGAAAAGTAAGCTAGCTCCTCCTCAATGGTACTCATACAGCGCAAACCCCTCCCAAACCGGGAGGGGCTTTGTCACCGCAAAACTGATATCACCATTTTGGCTTTCATTATTGCTTCCAATATTCCTCCCACAGCCAACAATAAACCACTCAAAATCCACAGTGCCGCCTGACCACCTCCTTCTGCCCCGCTCATCTGCTCACAGCGGCTATGCGCCAAGTTGCACATCAAAATCAGCGCCACCAACTGCACCGTCCTTGGCAGAAGTATCCCCAACAAAATATATCCGATTCCGCCCAAACCCACCAACATCAGCAAAAAGCTGACCACTATTCCCTGCCCTATTCCATACAAGACCAGTGCCACCGGAATCATTAAATTCCCCCATAGGCACCGCGCTGAGATCATCAGGTATAGCAGCAGAATCGCCATAAACAGCAGTCGCTCACGCCACAATGCCCACAGGCCCTGTTCCGGTATAGCCCGCAGTTGATTCACCAGGATCCGGCATGGGATAGACTCTGCCCCGCACAACACCGCTGCTATGCTGCCCAGTAGCACCCCTGCCGCAAAATATAAAAGATACTGTCGTCCCACGCTTCTTCCACAGGCTTTCCCGCCGCCCAGGTACTGGATAATGACTTTTCTTTCTCTTAGGCAACATTTTTCATCCTCCACATTTTGTTATCGCCGCTTGGGGTGGCTCATCTTTGCTTTGCTGCGGTGGTTTACTGCCAGGATGCACCCTATGGCGCCGCCCACCAGCATCAGCAGGCACTTATACAGTGCCAGCAGACCCACCTCATTTCTCGGAACTGTTAGGGAAATTGCCAGCAGCACCAGGTACATCATTCCGCCTGTCAGTGCTCCGTTCACGATGCCATTCTGTCGCAACTGCCGGCCGCAGCGGTAACCTGCTGCCAAGGTCCCAACCACCAGGGTGATCGTTACCATCGGCGCGGTCAACCCGCCCGGAATATCCTGCGCACTCATTACCAGGGCAAATACCGTCAACAATGCCAGCACCACAGCAGAACCCATTCCAGCGCTTATCGCAATTTCCCGCAACGGCGGGCCGCTCCCCTTCACCCCGTGGCCTTTCTCCCTGCTTTTGGGCATAAAAACGCCTCCCATCCGGATTGTCTGTTCAATCCTATGATGGGAGGCGATATTTTAGAAGAAATTACTTCGGCTCAGCAGTGGTGTTCTTGCCGCTGATGGCCCAACGAGCCAGGCGGACCTTGGAACGGTCGCTGCCGGTCTCAATAACGAGGGAATCCTCTTTCATGCTGACGATAATCCCAATGATGCCGCCGATGGTGACGATCTCATCGCCTACCTGCAGCTCGCTGCGCATCTTGGCAGTTTCTTTATCCTTTTTCCGCTGGGGACGGATGATGAAGAACCAGAATACAACGATGATCAAAGCCATCATAATGATGGAAGACCACATGGAACCGGAGCCAGAAGCAGTTTCAAGAAAAGCAATGTTCATATTGTTTTATCCTCCAAAAAAGTCTTTAACAAATATTATAGAGAATTACCGGTCATTTTGCAAGTAAAATCCGGAGAAAATATTGTTCTATTCCGCACTTTTATATTCTCTTACCCAGTATTGGCACATGCTCGCGGTAGAAGCTCTCAAACCGTCCCTCATCCAGTGCTAACCTTATCTCTTCCATCAGTGTATTATAGAACCACAGGTTATGCATCACAGCCAGCCGCATACCAAGCATTTCATTGGCACGCATCAGGTGGCGCAAGTAGGCGCGGGTATGGTTACGGCACAGTGGGCACCCGCAAAGGGCATCCACCGGGCGGTCATCCGTTACATACTTAGCATTTTGGATATTAATGATCCCTTCCCAGGTAAAAAGATGGCCATGTCGGGCATTGCGGCTTGGCATCACACAGTCAAAAAGATCTACACCCCGGTGTACCGATTCCAAGATATTCACAGGTGTACCAACACCCATTAGGTAACGGATCTTATCCTTCGGGGCAAAGGGCTCCACAGCCTCAATGATATGATACATCTCTTCGGCGCTCTCGCCCACTGCCAGTCCACCGATGGCATAGCCGTCCAGTCCCATCGCAGCAATATCCTTCATGTGCTGCACCCGAATATCCTCATAGGTGCCGCCCTGGTTGATGCCAAACAGTAGCTGGTGTGGATTCACAGTATCCTCCAGGCTGTTCAGCCGGGCCATTTCCTTTTGGCAGCGCTCCAACCATCGGGTCGTCCGTGCTACCGATTTCTGCACATAATCCCGGGGCGATGGGTTTTCGATACATTCATCAAATGCCATTGCAATGGTAGAACCCAAATGCGACTGGATCTGCATGCTCTCCTCTGGTCCCATAAAAATACGATATCCATCGATATGGGAGGCAAAGGTCACTCCCTTTTCCTCAATATGCCGCAGCGATGCAAGCGAAAACACCTGGAAGCCGCCGCTGTCGGTCAGGATGGGTCCCTGCCAACCGGTAAACCTGTGCAGCCCTCCCAGCTGACGCACCACATTATCACCAGGTCGCAGATGCAGGTGATAGGTATTGCACAGCATCACCTGGCACTTCAGCTCCTTCAGGTCATAAGCGGAAATACCGCCCTTGATGGCAGCCGCCGTCGCCACATTCATAAAGGCTGGCGTCTGCACCGTACCATGTACGGTGGTAAGCGCTCCCCGCCGGGCTGCTCCTTCTGTCAGTTTCAGTTGATACATTCTTTTTATTCCTCTCTTGTCAGTGTTACACATACCAGCTCCGGCGGGTTAAAGAGCCGAATTCCCATTCGTCCCCGTCCCAGCCCCCGGCTCAGAATCATCGTTATATCTTCTATTTGGTAACTTCCTCCATCATATTCCGGGAACAAGATCGTCTCTGGAGAAAGAATCCCGCCTAGCAGCGGCAACCATATCATCCCACCGTGGATATGCCCGCAGAAAATCACATCAGCACCCCACGCAGCATATACCGGAAAGTAGTTTGGATTATGCGCCAACAGAATATTATACCCCTCCGGTGCCTCTCCCAGTATGGTATACATCGTTTCCTCCGTCACTGGGCGATAGTGGCTGGCATACTTGTGGTAATAATCCAGCTTGTACCACAGTCCCGTCAGGTTGATTCTGTCGCCGTTTTCCGCCGTAAGCTGCACCGTTTCATTATCCAATACTTGTACTCTGGATGCTGCCAACGCAGCACGGTAGCTTTCCCAGTCGGCGGTGGCCAGTCCTTCCTCATGGTTCCCACGGATATAGTAGACCGGATATTCCTCCGCCAGTGCACTGCACAGCGCCAATGTCACACTAAAGTCCTCATCATAACGGCTCACCATATCGCCGGTCATTACAATGATATCCGGTTCCTCCGCACGAATCGCTTTCAGCAATCGACCGTTCTCTTCTCCCAAGGACACACTGTGCAGATCAGAAAGCTGTACGATGTGATAGCCATTAAAGCCTTCCGGCAAACTCATACCGCCAACGGTATATCGTACTGTTTTTAGTCCATAGTTGCTCCACCACAGTGACCAGCACAGCAAAAGAAAAATCGCCACAATTAAAATAAGCAGCAGCCAGTGTTTCTTCACTCAGTTTCTCCTATGCCAATAATAATGCCCGTCTGATAAAACAAATATATCATACCATAATAGTGTGCCCTTTTCAATTAAAATACCATTCGCCAAATCTTAATAAATAGAAAAAGCAGAATGACCACTTCCAGTCGTCCTGCTTTTGATTATACTCTCACCTCATTGCGAAACGGTGAACAATGCGTGGAAATACCCCTTGTTTGCCATCAACTCATCAAAGTGACCGCATTCCTCCATTGTGCCGTTCTTTATAGCCAGGATACCATCATACCGACGCAGCAGTGCCTCCTCCAGCATATGTGTAATGACTATGCGGGTCATACCAGTCAGGTCAAAAATATCCTCTGTGACCTGATGTGCCGTCTGGGCATCCTGAGCACCGGTCATCTCATTAGAATAAATGTTTCCCCCACCAATGGTATTGCTTTTGGGCCAGCACCCGTCAAAGCCCCGCTCTTTTGCGGTTGTACCGGCAGAAGAAGTGTGCTATAATAGGCTGAAATGTAAAACACTATGGAATGAAGGTAAAAAGATGCAAGACCGTTTGATGACCAAGACATCCGACTATTATTACGACCTGCCGCAGGAACTCATCGCCCAAACACCGCTGGAGCGTCGGGACAGCAGCCGCCTGATGGTGCTGAATAAGGAAACCGGCGAGATCTCTCACCATGTATTTACCGATATCATTGACTACCTGAACCCCGGTGATGTGCTGGCGGTGAATAACAGCCGTGTCATGCCCTCCCGTCTGATTGGCAAAAAAGAAGGCACCGATGGTGCCATTGAATTCCTGCTTCTAAAACAGCTGGGCAATGATGAATGGGAAACGATGGTGCGCCC
>ERZ773108.4277-NODE-4277-length-10090-cov-24.117289_pt1 | contig 10090 bp, 6 predicted proteins | sample MGYA00580570_ERZ773108 | MGnify/ENA primary metagenome ERZ773108 (study PRJEB29015, sample SAMEA2737840) | human gut metagenome | biome: human gut; feature: human-associated habitat; material: faeces | place: China | collected 2012 ...
TGTCTGGCGAATTTCAACATGTTGAAAAAAGAGGTAAAAAAGCCTCATTTGGCGTAAGTTTTTTGCAGAGAACCCACGCTTATACCTTAGACATAAATCCTTTGATAGTCGCTTGATTAGCTGCGCACCATACGCAGCCCTGGCCTCGCCACCTTGTTCAAATTCGACAATTCGTCGGCCAATTTCCTGGTACGTCGCGGTCATTAACGCGTTAACGCTACGTACCGTTTCCGTCCGGGCGCTATCGACCAGATGAATAATACCGTCGTGGATTTGCTGGTAGCCTGCTGTGGTTCCTTCTGAGAGCGATTCCATTATCTGTCCCTTTATATGGAGCTAAGTTGAATAATGGAATGAGCTATACTCTGGGGGGTGAGCACTGAACAATTAAGAACAGCGTATTACATTTACTTTCCCCAAGATATGCGAAGAGCTTTCCTGAAACATTAACCGATCGTATAAAACGAATGCCTGATAGTACTCCTGTCCGGCATTGTTATCACAAGTAGACTACGCTTATCACAGCTTTCCCATCAAGTTCGATTTTTTCTGAACCGCCTAAATCATTCGCGATAGATGCGCTCACCTGAAGCGGTATAATGGCGTTCGTTACAGGAGTTGGGGTTGTTTCACCTGGTTTTACAAAGGTGTAATAATAGCTTTGATCGACTGCAAGCGGATAAGCGGTGAGCGTTTGCCATGCTCTTTTTTGCCCTGTTATGACGGCATCTGCACCTGCTATTGATACAGCTAACGTCTGGCTACCATTGCTGGCACTAATGTTGTTGCTATCAATTAACACGGCATAACTACCGATATTTTTATTATCTTTTGTTTTCCCTAAGCCGAATAAGCGCGTTGTCTGGCTAATATAACCTCCGCCATTTAAGGTATATTTTACACCACTCTGACCCCCACTATCTTTTCCGGTGGTCATACTATCCATTCGTGTATCACGAGCGGTAATCGCAATGCCGGTAGCGGATTCGCAAGTTATAGTCATATTAATATTACGTGTTCCAATCTGTGTGTAGTGCTGCGTTGAAAGTCTATTGACTGAATGACTACCGAAGTTAACAACTCCGCCGTTGCTTAGTATTGGAGTACAAGCTGCAGCTTCCAGAGTCACCTTAACGTCAATTGATACTCTATCAGCGGCTTGCGCTGACATGGCAAAAAAGGCACTTCCGGCAATCAGTAATTTTACATTGTTCATTTTGCCTCCACCAGGACCGTCAGATTGCCTGTAATATCTGTCATGTCGGTTAGTTCCCCTTCATCCTTAAAAGCTGGAGCCATTGTCAGTGTGAGGCTAACGCTTTTACCGCTATCAATTACCACTTCTTGACCATTTTGCATAAACACCAGCCAATTATTGGGGGAAGTACTAATTGATGCTGTTCCTGTGCTGCCCGGATTGTTATTTTTGCCACTGGCTAACGCCAGGTCGAGATTGTTACTACCTGAAAATGCATCGCTGGCGATCAGATTTAATGAACCATTCGGGCCAAATCCAAATCCGTTGTTGGAAATATTAGCGGTATTCAACTGAACACGAATATGAGCGTCCTGATCGCATTGCATTACCAGCGTGATTGTTCTGTCTGCTAATTGTGTTGTTTTACCCCGGTCAACTTGGCGCATGGCAGCACTTCGTTTGCCATAGTCGATATTTTGTATGCTACTGGAGATATTACACTCTGCCTGAGCGGCCATGGCGAAGTTCAGCAGCAGGCATCCTGTTATTATCCGTTTCATTGGCACTCTCCTGTTGCTGTCTCATAGAACACATCTTTTGGTGCATCTTCTGGGAATGTAAGGTGAATACGGCATGATTGCTGCTCATCTTTTATATCTAGCACCATGTCCGGTTTGATGTTATTGAGGAATACAACACCGTCATCCACTGATGTTGTCAGATAGTTGCCTTCACTATCTTCAATCGCAACGCCTCTGGGCAGTTTTTTGCCGTCGGAAAGTGTGATATTGAGTAATGCACGGCGTTGTGTTATCGCACTGAATCCGACTTTCCCTACTGCACCACGGCCTTGTTTGATCATTTTTGTGCCGTTACCGATATCGACATTTTTTGGCAAGCTGGCGGTATCGATCTCAACTCCTGATGTTCGCCACGGCTGGATTGATGGAATGACGGCATTACCCCGAAAATCTGTCCATACTGGGCCTGCCTGAGATGTAATTCTGACACCTGCAATATTGTTATCCATTTTTGCGATGGCGAAAGTGTCATTGATAGTCCACGGTGAAAAGGTCACTCCCTGATCATGTACGGCAATACCACCTGACATCGTACCGTTGTAAGTACGGCTATCACTGCCGCTTGCTCCTGCGGCAAGGCTGACTTGGGTGTAATGGAGATTGGAACTGATACTGCCGTTCAAGCTCGTTTCACGTTCGTCGTGATCTCGTTCAGCATTCACATAGTAGGACATCTCATCTGAGACGACTCCCATGACACCAGTACCATAGTGGGTTTTATGATCGTCATGGCGAGTATACAGTGTGGCGGTGTTTGATCTGCCAAATGGAATACTGATGTTGACGTAGAACAGATCACCATCGTCTTCATTATTTTCTGAAGCACTAAGTTGATGCTGCCAGTTGACGGAAACCGTGGCGTGTTTGAACGCTTTGTTCCAGTTAATATTAAGGTTGCTTGAGTCATTGTCACCGTCGTAACTATATGTTTTATAGCCACTGATGTTGAAACCACCCAGAATGGAGTTAGACCAGTTTAAACCAAGCGCATAAGTGCTTTTAGTCGGATCGGTATAATCATCATCAATCGCTTCAGACAGTTCGCGATAATGGCGATCAGATCGAGTGAGGCTGGTTGTTAGCCCAAGTGAAAATGGGAGATTGTAGTTCGCGTCAAGACGATATTTCTGTCCTTGCAGTGAGTCTTTCGTATCCTGCGATGTACTAATTTGGCTGCTCACTGTTAAATCGGGCAGGGGAACCAGACTCGACCGGATTGATGCCGCCTGATAATTTTCTGCTACGATAACGCCGCCGTTCATTGCACTCCAGCGTGTCAGATTCCATCCGCTCGATGCACTAATTACCCAAGGTGATTCGTCATAGTCATCGTCTACCCGCCCTATCGCGAAGCGATAACCCTGGAAGCTTTCTACATGCTGATTAAACAGGGTGGAGGGAACAATATAGTTGTGCGAACTACCGTCTGTTTCGACAACGGTGACATTAAGATCACTATTACCATTGCGAACAGGTACATCAGGGATAGTGAATGCGCCCGCAGGAACCAGAATGGAATGAATTAAAACTCCTTGTTGACGAATCTCGACACGAGCCTGAGAGGTGTTGGCTATACCAGTAACTTGCACACCACTGCCGCTGGTTTGCAATGCGTTGTCCGGTGCGATTTCGATACCGTAAATACTGGCTCCTTCCAACACGCTATTATTGAGGTTAACTTCACCTGCTCGCATGAGTGTTTTAAGATCTGTAAAGGTACGTTGAAGGTAGGTTGACGAGTTCTGGTTACTGAATGTGCCATTTGTTTGTGTAAGGAACTGATGGCTGCGTAACATCCAGTCATTAATATTAATCCCGCCTTCAAGTGCAGCCTGGGAGTAGTCCGAACTCCCATTAGAAAATTCTGCACGGCTGCTCATCAGAGAGTAGTTTAGCAGCGCAGCTGTTCCACCAGTTGCTGCGTTTGTGAGATCCAACCCTATGGGAATGATCGCCTGTGGTGAAACGATAATATCTAACGCTTCCTGGTTAGGTAATGGTGTGATTGTGGTACCCGGGTAGGACAATATATAGTCGTAACAGCCATTTTTTTCTTCAGAAGGAATTTTTAAACCGGCTTGTTGCAGAAATGCCTGATCAAGACAAATGTCGCCATTTTCATCAAAGCGCGTAGCAATGTTGCCTTTTTTTTCGCCATTTACTGATACTGCCAGTGAATATTCACCTGGCAAAAAACGGGCTGAACGGGAAAAATAATGCGATATATTAGGATCTACACCTAGTGATTTTAATGTTTCCCGATCAAAATCAACAGCGGCAATCTCTATACCATCTGCATTGGCTGGGGGAGAAAAGGCAAAACCAATGGTGTAGGCCAGTAACGTTTTTTTTAACATCCTTGTCGCTCCAGGCAAAGTTATTTTAAGTCAGTGACATATTTATTACCGCGATAACCATATCGGCTGGCTGGGTAAAACTCGACTTTTGTATCCGTAGCGTTTGTTAATGCAGTAGTTGTACTGGTGTGTGGTAGAAAATAGGTCTTATTTATAGCCCCCGTTTTTCCTGAAGGGAGCGTTTTAAATTGTAAGGTCATACGAACGACATAATTACTGGGGTTGCTAATCTCAATTTGGTCGCCATTTTTACGCCATTCCAGGAATTTCCAGGCCTCTCGCTCTTCCGGCAGGGAAGTCGGGTGGATCAGTACAGGTAGATCCTGACGAATTGAAACAGTAACTCTGCTGCTCTTGTCATCTTTTGGTGGAATACCTTCGAACGTTACGCGTTTCAGCTCTTCTGATTGCAGAGGAACAGTCGCCTGAAGTAAAAATCGAACCTGTTGTACTTGACCGGCTTCAACACGAATAACGGGCTGAGTCGGGATTAAACGAATTGATTTATTGCTTTCAGGCAAATCAACAATGGTGGTGTAAAGCAATGCAGGATGATCATCTGTATTCTTAATATTAATACTAGCTTCACCACGCTTTTCATCAACCAGCAATACTGATGTTTCAGGAACCATCCCTGTGGCTAAGGTATTCATTGATGTTGTTATAAATACAGTGAATGTAATGTGTCTGAGCATTTAAATTAAAACTCCTGTAATAATGATAAATAACGCAGAAACATATTGTTAATATATGTTATGCACTGTTTGCGATGAGATTGATTAAGACAGACCATGTCATAGGGCATAATCTGTCCGAGTTATAGCTAACTGGTTAATGCGTAAAAATAAAAACTGTATTACAAGTTCTTATAAATACTGAACGCTGATAGTGACGTTACCATCCAGTTTGATCGTTTCATCAGAACCAAGAATAGTATTGTCATTTACCGCAGCATCAATCAGTAACGGGAAGGTGACCGCTGTAATGGCAACAGGTGTCAGTTCCCCTGTTTTTGCAACAGAATAACCGCGCTCGATTGCTGAGCAACTTGTCAGCGAGCAGAATGCGCCATTAGACGAGGCTTTCCATGTGGGGGCCGCTGCTGACCAGTGGTCAGTTTGAATCAGGTCGACAGGAATTTCACCTGTATCGTCCGCCGCGAGAATCCCGCCATTAGACCTGTCAATACCAATGGTTGCAGCGCCAATTTTTTGTCCATTAGGCGCAGAACCTAAACCAAAGGCGTTTTTCGTTCCCTTCATATCTACGAGAGTATCATAAGCTTTTTCAATATAGGATGTGTCGTTTAACGCTACAATGGTCGACTGACGGTTATCCTTGGAGGTTACAGCAATTAGCGTTGGTGCTGTGCAGGTTATATTTAATGTGCTGTTTTTGCGGCCCAGTTGAACCAGTTTATTACTTTTACCGGTCGGATTCAGCGCACTGTTATGATGTTTCCCATAGTCAACAATGCCGCCGCCCGTAACAACTGGGGTACATGCACCAGGGGTATACTCGCCGATGATAGTTAATTCTGTATCAGTTGAATCTGTTGCCATGGCACTGAATGCTGCAACAGAAAGTGCTGCACAAATAGCAGCGGTTGTGAGGTTCTTTTTGAAAAACATATGAACATATCCTTAATAACAAATTTATTTTTTAAAATAAAAAGCTGAAGCAGTATATATATCTGTTTGTGAATGTAAATAAATAACTCGTTCAGAAATAGCCAACTTGCTGGGATGTATTTATTTAATGAATTTTATAGTTACGATTATGTGAATAATAAGGTGCTGGTGAGGTAGTTTGTGGTGATAATTATTCATTACATGAATGTTTGCGCTGAAAAATAGGAAAATATATAGATAATTAAGGATAATATATTGGTTTTTTATATTCATATTTTGTATATTAATGTCGAGACAATTTACATGGAATGAAAAGACTGAATAGCTTGCAGAATCGGTATTGTCAGAGGTGTTAACAAGTAATTGAGACGGATTGTAAATGAGAAATTGCTTGATGTGCTTCACTCATCAGACTTGGTGAACAAAGCACAATTTATTGAAAATTATCCCTATTATAGGAAAGGTCAAACGCTCATGCCGCATTTGCCAGAAAACAACGCGCACTTCGTCAGTAATTTGATTCGCCAGACACAGTCTGGCGAATTCATTGTTACCTCGCTTAAACTTCCAGCCAGTTCATAATACCGTCTGCCGCCTTACGACCTTCGGCAATAGCGGTCACCACCAGATCGGAACCACGGACGATATCGCCGCCAGCAAAGATTTTCGGGTTGCTGGTCTGGAAGGCGTTGTCGCTGCCTTCCGGGGCGATGATGCGGCCTTGTGAATCCAGCTCGACGCTGTGTTTTGCCAGCCATTCCATGTTGTGTGGACGGAAACCAAACGCCATGATCACCGCATCTGCCGGAACGATATGTTCGGAACCTGCAACGATCTCCGCGCGGCGACGGCCTTTGGCGTCCGGTTCGCCCATTTCGGTACGCACCATTTTTACGCCGCTGACTTTGCCGTTACCGTTCACTTCAATACCCAGCGGCTGGACGTTGAATTTGAACTCTACGCCTTCTTCCCGCGCGTTTTTCACTTCGCGGCGGGAACCCGGCATGTTCTCTTCATCACGACGATAGGCACAGGTAACGTGCTTCGCTCCCTGGCGCACGGACGTACGCACGCAGTCCATCGCAGTGTCGCCACCGCCAAGGACCACCACGCGTTTGCCTTCCATGCTGACGAACGGTTCGTCGCGGGTTTCACCAAAGCCCATTAACTGTTTGGTGTTGGCGATGAGGAACGGCAGCGCTGCGTACACGCCATCGGCGTCTTCGTTTTCCAGCCCGCCGCGCATTGACTGATAAGTCCCGACGCCAAGGAACACGGCATCGTAATCACTCAGCAGATCGTCCAGCTGTACGTCGCGGCCCACTTCGGTATTGAGTTTGAATTCAATACCCATGCCGGTGAAGATTTCACGGCGACGCGTCATTACCTCTTTTTCCAGCTTGAAGGCCGGAATACCGAAGGTCAGCAGCCCGCCAATTTCTGGATGACGGTCGAAGACAACGGCTTTTACGCCGTTACGCGTCAGGACATCCGCACACGCCAGACCTGCCGGGCCTGCGCCGATAATCGCCACTTTTTTACCGGTCTGTTTCACACCAGACATATCCGGACGCCAGCCCATCTCGAACGCTTTATCGTTGATATAGCGCTCAATGTTGCCGATGGTCACCGCGCCAAACTCATCGTTCAGAGTGCAGGAACCTTCGCACAGACGGTCTTGCGGGCAGACTCGTCCGCAAACTTCCGGCAGGGTGTTGGTCTGGTGCGACAGTTCCGCCGCTTCAAAAATACGCCCCTCGTTGGCGAGCTTCAGCCAGTTCGGGATGTAGTTGTGTACCGGGCATTTCCACTCGCAGTATGGGTTGCCGCACGACAGGCAGCGGTCAGCCTGCGCTTTGGCCTGGCCTTCGGAAAACGGCTCGTAAATTTCAACAAACTCAATTTTGCGGATCTTCAGCGGTTTCTTTGGCGGATCAACGCGCTGCAGGTCGATAAATTGATAAACATTCTGACTCATTGTTGCTACCCCTTACTGCGCCTGCACGCGCAACTCAGCTGCGCTACGACTACGGTGACCCAGCAGTGCTTTTACATCACTGGACTTCGGTTTAACCAGCGCAAATTTAGTGGCGAAGGTTGACCAGTTCGCCAGAATCTCTTCACCGCGCTGAGAGCCGGTATGCTGCACATGCTCGGTGATAAGACCGCGCAGATGCTCTTCATGGATCGCCAGATCGTCAACGCTTAAGACCTCGACCAGTTCCGGGTTAACGCGTTTGCGGAAATCGCCGCTTTCATCGAGAACGTAAGCGAAGCCGCCGGTCATGCCCGCACCGAAGTTAACGCCGGTTTTACCCAGAATGCAGACGATACCACCCGTCATATATTCACAACCGTTGTCGCCAATGCCTTCTACCACGGTGATAGCACCGGAGTTACGCACGCCGAAACGTTCACCCGCGCGGCCTGCGGCATACAGACGACCACCGGTCGCGCCATACAGGCAGGTGTTGCCGATAATGCTTGCTTCATGGCTGCGGAAGGCGGAACCAACCGGAGGACGAATGGCGATTAAGCCGCCCGCCATGCCTTTACCGACATAGTCGTTGGCATCACCGGTCAGGTACAGTTCCACGCCGCCCGCGTTCCACACGCCGAAGCTCTGGCCTGCAGTGCCGTTGAAGTACGCTTTAATCGGATCGGCTGCCAGCCCCTGATCGCCATGCGTCTGGGCGATATAGCCTGAAAGCGACGCGCCGACAGAGCGGTCGGTGTTGCGGATATCGAACCAGAAGGTTTTGCTCTGGCGCTCATCGACAAACGGTTTCGCCTGTTGCAGCAACTGCGCGTTCAGCAGGCCGTTATCAAACGGCGGGTTGTTTTCAGTGCAGTAGAGTGCCTTACCTGGATGCGGTTCGGCGGTCTCCAGCAGCTTCGACAGCGCCAGTTTCTGCTGTTTGGCGGTGAAACCGTCCAGCTCTTTCAGCAGGTCGGTGCGACCAATCAGATCCACCAGACGTGTTACGCCAAGCTGTGCCATCAGCTCGCGGGTTTCACGGGCGATAAACTCAAAGTAATTCGTCACCTTGAACGGCAGGCCGTGATAGTGATTCTTACGCAGTTTGTCATCCTGAGTTGCTACACCCGTGGCGCAGTTGTTCAGGTGGCAAATACGCAGATATTTACAGCCGAGCGCCACCATTGGGCCAGTGCCGAAGCCGAAGCTTTCTGCGCCAAGAATCGCCGCCTTGATGATATCGACACCCGTTTTCAGACCGCCATCGACCTGCAAACGGATTTTATGACGCAAGCCGTTGGCAACCAGCGCCTGTTGTGTTTCAACAAGCCCCAGCTCCCACGGGCAGCCTGCGTATTTCACCGATGAAAGCGGACTTGCGCCGGTGCCGCCGTCATAGCCTGCGATGGTGATCAAGTCCGCATAAGCTTTTGCCACGCCAGTCGCGATGGTGCCTACGCCCGGTTCGGAAACCAGCTTCACGGAGATCATCGCTTTCGGGTTAACCTGCTTGAGGTCGAAAATGAGCTGCGCTAAGTCCTCGATAGAGTAGATATCGTGGTGCGGCGGCGGGGAGATCAGCGTCACGCCCGGCACCGAATAGCGCAGTTTGGCGATGTACGGGGTCACTTTATCACCCGGCAACTGACCGCCTTCGCCCGGCTTCGCGCCCTGGGCGACTTTAATCTGAATGACGTCGGCATTGACCAGATACGCCGGAGTAACCCCAAAGCGACCGGAAGCCACCTGCTTGATGCGCGACACTTTGTTGGTGCCGTAGCGCGCCGGGTCTTCGCCGCCTTCACCGGAGTTCGAGTTACCGCCGATGCTGTTCATCGCTTCCGCCAGCGCCTCGTGGGCTTCCGGGCTTAACGCGCCGATAGACATCGCGGCGGTATCGAAGCGTTTAAACAGTTCGCTTGCCGGTTCAACATCAGCAATGTTGACCGCGTTTTCACCCGGCGTAATCGCCAGCAAATCGCGCAGCGTGGTTGCCGGACGCTCATTAACCAGCTTCGCGTATTCCTGATAGTCGCTGTACTCGCCGCTTTGTACCGCTTGTTGCAGCGTGCGCACCACGTCCGGGTTGTAGGCGTGGTATTCGCCGCCGTGGACGTATTTCAGCAGGCCGCCCTGGCTGATGGGCTTACGCGCCAGCCAGGCACGTTTCGACAGATTCAGCAGATCCTGCTGGAAGTCTTCAAAGCTTGCCCCACCAATGCGGCTGACCGCCCCCTGGAAGCACAGGCCCACTACATCATCGTGTAGACCGACCGCTTCAAACAGTTTCGAGCAGCGGTAAGAGGCGATGGTGGAGATGCCCATTTTGGACATGATTTTGTACA
>ERZ773108.4278-NODE-4278-length-10089-cov-4.160355_pt1 | contig 10089 bp, 3 predicted proteins | sample MGYA00580570_ERZ773108 | MGnify/ENA primary metagenome ERZ773108 (study PRJEB29015, sample SAMEA2737840) | human gut metagenome | biome: human gut; feature: human-associated habitat; material: faeces | place: China | collected 2012 ...
CGGACGGTCCGCTCCGCCGTCGCGGAACGATTCCTTTCCAGAGCAATACTCGTTATGCCAGCGGATTTTTTCCCCGGATTCCCGCGCTTATCGTCCATTCGCCCACTCCCGTATCTGCACGGCGAGCGCGTCCGCCCGCCCGCGCAGCGATTCCAGATCACCGTCGTTTTGCAGCACCACCACCGCCCGGGAGGTATAATACGCCTCCGGCTGCTGGGCGGCGGATTCCTCGGCCTGCGGCGCATCAATGGTCTGGTCGACCGGCTGCTGCGCTTCGGCCTGTTCTACATTCTTTTCTTCGTCTGCCATATCTTATCCCTCCGGGGTGTTGTTCTTTTTGGGGTCTTCAAGTGCGGGCGTCTGGCTCTTCTGAAACATTCTGCCCAAATTCTCGGCAAAATAGCTCAGCCGCGCGGTGATCTGCGCGTAATCCATTCTCGTGGGGCCAAGCACACCAATCATGCCCTGCATCCCGTCGCCGATGTCGAACTTCGTCATGACGACGCTGGTGTCGCGCAGCTCCTTCGACACGTTTTCCGGGCCGACCAGGATCTGCGTCCGGCTGTCCGGGGAAAGTGCGGCGGGAAGATTGGAGACCACATCCTCGTCGAGCGCGGAGAGCATTTTCTGCGCCTTGTCAATGTCGTGGTACTCCGGCTGGCCGAGAAGCTTGGCCTGTCCGGTCATGTAGACCTCGCTGTGCTCCTGGTGCAGAAGCGACGTGACGAAATCCATGATGACGGGCACGAGGCTGGCCGCATTTCCGGCGCTTCTGGTCACGCGGGACAGAAGCTCTGGGCTGAGCTGTTCGGCGGTCAGCTCCGTGACGCTTGCGTTCAGCACTGCGCCGAGAAGCTTCAGATCCGCCTCCGTCAGCTCGACCGGGAGCCGGATGAGCTTATTCTTGACGGAGCTGTCGCTCAGCATCACGACGAGAATAAAGCTGCCGCTGTCCGCGAGGATCAGGTCGAACCGCTTGACTGTCAGCCCGGCGGCACGCGCCGCCATGGCGTAGGCGGGCAGATTCGTCATCTGCGAGACAAGCTTGCCGACCTGCGAGACGACCTTGTCGACCTCCTGCATTTTCAGCTCCATCGCCTGATTGATCGACTTCGTTTCATCGGTCGACAGGCGGTAGTCCTGCATCAGCTCGTCGACGTACAGCCGGTACCCGGCAGGCGACGGGATGCGTCCGGCGGAGGTGTGCGGCTGCTCCAGATATCCGAGCGTCGTCAACTCCGCCATCTCGTTGCGGATGGTCGCGGAGGAAAAATCCATGTCCGGCATCTGCGCAATGGTCTTGGACGCCACCGGCTCCGCCGTGCGGATGTAAAGATCCACGATCGCACGCAGGATCTTCTTTTTCCGGTCTGAAAGCTCCATGGTTCGTTCCTCCTTTCGCCTTAGCACTCTTTATCCCTGAGTGCTAAACGCAGTGTACCACCGCCTGCCAGCGTTGTCAATACCTACAGACTTAAATTATTTGTGAACAATTCATATCTTATGTATGAATGCCCCGGCGGGGCGGTTTTATCAGCCGCGGCGCCCGGATCCGCAGCATCAGCCGGCTTCCCGGACAGCGTTCCTGCCCGTCCGGCGGGGACTGCCGGGCGGGCTTTGTCTGCCGTTCAGGGATTATATAGACAAAATCCACAAAAAATCCCCCGGTAAAATTTACGTAAAATCGGTAAAATCTCCGTAAAGGCACTGGATTTTAACGGGTGGAACTGCTATACTATGAAATACAGAACTCTGCGACTGCGGCTCCCTTGACCGGCAGCCGCTTTCGTGTCTGTATCAATCCGCAGAAGGAGGGTTCAAAAAGGCGCTTCGCGCGGGACAGGCCCGCGCACAACACGAACATTCGAATTCTGAAAGAAATCAGGAGGAAATGCAAGCATGAAAAAACGCACAACGCGGTGTCTCGCGCTGCTGCTGGCAGTCGTCATGGTCCTTTCGGTCATGCCGGTCGCCATGGCGGAGGAGACAACGCAGACCTACACCAAGGTCACAAGTGCAGCCGAACTGACGACCGGCAAGTATGTACTTGTGACAGATACGGATTATGCGCCGGATTATTTTGACAACGGCTGGGTTCTTGCAACACAGCCCAGCGTTGTTGACGGTAAGATCGAAAATCCGACTGCAGGCGTCTGGACGCTGACCGTCGATACAGACGGCGTCGTCATGACGGACGCGAAGGGAACTTCGATTGCGCCGAAGGGCGGCAACACGAACGGCATCCAGTCTGGCAGCTATAAATGGGCAGCCAGCTTTGCCAGCGGCAAATTTACCTTTGCCGGAACGGGTGACGATACTGTCACGCTCGCCAGTAACAAAGGAAACGGAAATAAGTTCAGAGCGTATAAGAACTCAACTGTAAACGGCGGCTATCCGCATGAGTTTACGCTCTACAAGCTCGACGCAGCCAAGGAGAAGGTCGCGGCCCCGACTGCGAACGTAGCGGACGGCGCTGAGATCGAGGTTGGCACGCAGATCAAGTTCGCGTGCGCAACTGACGGCGCAACGATCTACTACAAGACCGCGGGCACGGACTATCAGGAATACACCGACCCGATCTCGGCTTCGCAGATCGAGACGTACACCGTCATGGCCAAGAAGGACGGCATGAACGACAGCGAAGAGCTGGTCGTTTCCGTCAAAGTCTATGAGCTGGTCGACAAGTACGTCAAGGCTGAGACCATTGCGACCGATGACAAGGTCGTGATCTACAACGCTGGCAACGGCTATGCTGTTGCAGGCGAAGTGAAGTCCAGCTACTATCTCACCCCCGCCGCAGCGACGGTCAATGAGAATGCCCTGACGGCGGACAGCTTTGAGAATCTGGTCTGGACGGTCACGAAGAACGAGGACGGAACATATACGTTCAAACAGGGAGCGAAGACTCTCACGATGGGCACGAACGGCGACAAGTTCAACCTGAACCTGACCGGGAGTGACACGGCGAAGTGGGACGTGGAAGTCTGCAATGCAGAAAATGCATCCTACTATATGTCCGGCAATGGCTTGACCGGTCAGTATGGCAAGGTCTACATGGAATACTTCGCCAGATATGACGAGTTCAGCGCCTACTGCACCAGCACGGACCGTCTGAAGGAAAAAGACTTCGGCATGACGTTCTACAAGCTGACGAAGGAAAAGAACTTCATCGGCGGCCTTGTGCCGCCTCCCACACCGACCCAGAAGGTCGCGACCCCGACGGCCTCTCTGGCTGCGGGCGAGGTAGCCAAGGGCACGGAGGTCACCTTCTCCTGCGAGACCGAGGGCGCGACGATCCTCTATGCGACGGACGGCACGACCTTCACCGAGGGCACAACGGCGACCGTGAATGAAGACGTCACCTTCACCGTCAAGGCCACGAAGGCCGGCATGGACGACAGCGACGAAGCGACGTTCACCTATACGGTCAAGAAAGAAGATGGAGAGGACAAACTTGGAAAGCTAACCTCTGCTGACCAGTTGACAGACGGCTCTTATGTCATGATTGTTTCCACCGGCTACGCACCGCTGGAACTCAGCGGGAAGTGGCTGACGGTTGTACAGCCGACTGTAGCGGAGGACAAGGTGACGAAGACGGAAGGCGCGGTTTGGACGCTGAAGGTAAGCGGACAGTCTGTTACGCTGACTGATAAAAACGGCATGGCCATTGCACCTTCCGGTGGAAACAGCAATGGCATTCAGTCTGGTAATTATAGCTGGGCGTGGTCGTTCAGCGCAGAAAATCAGACCTTCAAATTTATGGGTGCCGGTGATGATACTGTTACGCTGGCCAGCAATACCAGCACGGATTCTACATACGGTGGTTTTAACAAGTTTAAAGCCTATAAGAACAACACGGTTGCAAGTCAGCAGTATCCGTGCGAGTTCACGCTCTACCGGGTCGACCCTGCATCTGCTGACCAGCCTTCCGGCGATCTGCCCAAGCCCGGCGACAAGTTCGTGATCTACAACCAGAACGCACAGGCGGTTCTGGCGGCGGAGAACGATTCGAAGTCCATTGAAAAGGCGGCAGCCACCGTCGCGGACGGCAAGGCCACCCCGGCGAACGGCGCTGTCGTGTTCACCGTCGAGCAGAACGGCGAATACCTCCGCTTCAAGAGCGAAGCCTATGGCTACCTCTGCTCCAACGGCACCGGCAACAACGCGTTCTACAGCAAGGACTTCTCCGAAGAGGGCGTTACGACTGACGACGCCGACTGGCTCGTCCGCGAATGCTCCGGCGGCGTGGGCGGCTATGAGATGGAGAGCCGCACGGCGAAGTTCAACAATAGGTATAGCCAGTGGTTGGAGTACTACTCCGATTCGTTCAAGACCTACAGCATGGATAAGAGCAAGGTCACGGATTACACCATCTACTCCTTCTTCTTCTATCCCGTGGCGGACGGCGTGAATGTGGACGGCGGCCTCGTCGTGCAGCCCACCATCACCTTCCCCGAAACCATGCTCCCGGCCTATGTCGGCGATGATTACGAGTTTGAACTCGAGATCGACACAATCTATGAAATCGACAATCCGTGGATCGAGTACAGTGTCAAGAAGGCCGACGGAACGTACATCCCCGGCTATCTCGGCGAGCTGCAGGGCAACACGGACGTAGAGGTTCTGGACGGCTTCACCACCGGCAAGGGCCGCGTCCATATCACGGTCTTTGATTCGGATATCGCGAAAGCAGCTGAGGCCGGCAGCACGATGACCCTGACCTTTGCGTTCAAGGATATCAAGGGCAACGAGGCCAGAGCGTCCTGCACCGTCGACATCCTCGACGAGCCCGTGATCTCCAACGTAACGCCCGCGCAGGGCGCGCAGACCGGAGCCGAAAAGCGGCCGACGATCTCCGCGGAGATCTCGAACGCTGGCGAGAACGCCCGCGTAACGATGACTGTCAACGGCGCGGAGGTCAATGCGGCCTACGCAGACGGCAAGGTCACCTACACCCCGGCTGCCGCTATGGCGGACGGCAAGGTCACGGTGACTGTGACGGTCAAGCGTGCGGATAAAAAGGAAACCAGCAAGACCTGGTCCTTCACCATCGGCGAGGCGACCTTCCAGCGCTACTTCGGCCAGCTGCACTCCCACACGCAGTATTCCGACGGCTCCGGCTCGCTGGAAAGCGCACTGGATTATGTCAAGAATCTGCCTAAAAGCGCGAACGTCAACTTCGTCGCATTCACTGACCATTCCAACTACTTTGACAAGTCCGGCGCAGCCAACCCCGAGGGCGCGCTCTATGACATGAGCCTTGCCAGCGCGGCGAGCCAGAATCTCTGGAATGAGTATAAGAACGCTGTCGCTACGTTCAATGCGGATAACGCGGGCAAAATGGTCGCCATTGCGGGCTTTGAAATGACGTGGTCCGGCGGTCCCGGCCATATCAACACCTTCAACACCCCCGGCATCGTCTCCCGCAACAACACGACGCTCAACAACAAGACCAAGGATGCAGGCCTGCAGGCCTACTACAAGCTTCTGTCGCAGACAGAGGGCGTCAATTCCATCAGCCAGTTCAACCATCCGGGCACGACGTTCGGCAACTTCATTGACTTCGGTTACTGGGATGCTGTTGTTGACACCCGTATGTACATGGTCGAAGTCGGCAACGGCGAAGGCCAGATCGGCGCAGGCGGCTATTATCCCAGCTACGAGCAGTACATCATGGCGCTCGACAAGGGCTGGCACGTCGCCCCGACCAACAACCAGGATAACCACAAGGGCAAGTGGGGCAACGCCAACGACGCCCGTGACGTCATCCTGACCGACGACTTTACCGAAGACGGCATCTATGCAGCGCTCAGAGCGCGCCGTATGTACGCCACCGAGGACAAGAACCTCGATCTGGACTACACGGTCAACGGCAACATGATGGGCTCCATCATTGACGTTCCTGAGAAGCTGAACTTCGAGATCTCCTTCAACGATCCCGACCGCACCGATTCCATCGCCAAGGTCGAACTGGTCGTCAATTCCGGCAAGGTCGCCTATACCTGGGACAGTGCCGCAGATCTCACCAAGGGCTCCGTCAGCGTGGAACTGGCGCCTGAGTACACCTATTACTTTGTCCGTGTCACCGAGGGCGACGGCGATCTGGCCGTGACCGCGCCTGTCTGGGTCGGCGAATCGCTCAAGCTTGGCATCTCCAAGGCTGAATGCGGCACGTCTACCCCTGTCACCGACGAAGAACTGACCATCACCACCACGTTCTTCAACAGTGAGGCAAAGCCCGCTACCATCAAGTCCATCACCTATGCCATCGGCGGCGAAACCATCGGCACCGCGACGGATCCCATCACGCTGGCTGCAAGCAGCACGCAGGATGTGGAATTCAAGTATACCCCGACCAAGGCCCGCATCATGACCGTCCGGATCACGGCTGTGATTGAGCAGGACGGCAAGGAGTACACCTTCACCAAGGACGTCACGCTCGATGTGCTTGACGCAAGCAAGCTTGTCTACATCGGCATTGACGCCTCGCACTACAACGAATACGTTGCAGGCAACTATAAGGACTCCATGGGCAACTTCGGCGAACTGGCTGCGGCCTATTCCGTGCGTACAGTCACGCTGAAGACCAGCGAGGAGCTCATCGCGGCCTGCGGCAATTCCAAGTACAAGGCCATCATCCTGACGGCCCCGTCCCGCCGTCTGGAGGCAGCGCAGGCTGACCCGAAGACCTATTCCACAGAAGAACTGAACGCCATCAAGACGTTCAACGACAACGGCGGTATGGTGATCCTCGCCGGTTGGTCCGACAACTACGAGAATTACCCCATCATCCAGAACAACCCGAACATCAAGCACATGGCCGCGACGCAGAACGAGGTTCTGGCCAAGCTCGGCTCGAGCCTCCGCATTTCTGACGACGCAACGTATGACGATGTACGCTCCGCAGCCGACGGCGTCGACAAGTGGAGACTGTACTTCTCGTCCTACAACATGGAGAACCCGCTTCTGAAGGGCGTGGAATTCGATGCAGAGCATCCGTATGACAAACTCTACACCGAACGCTTCAGCCACTACGGCGGCGCGTCCATCTACGCAGTTGACGCAAGCGGCAATGCAACCTCCACGCTGCCCGCAACGGTCAGCCCGGCAGTCTACGGCCATGCAACGACCTACTCCGTGGACGTTGACAGCGACGGCCTCGGCGGCGCAGCTACCCCGAAGTACACCTTCGCGGAAAACGATGACCGCCTGATGGTCATGGCGTCCGAGCAGATCGAGGGCAAGGGCCTCATTATCGTCTCCGGCGCAGCCTTCATGTCGAACTTCGAGGTGCAGTACCAGGTCTCCGACAGCGGCGCGGAGAAGAACTACTCCAACTACAAGATCTGCCAGAATCTCGTCTCCATGCTCAACCAGACCGAGATCACCAAGATCGCGGATGTGCAGGCAGAGAAAGACGAAGGCGTCAAGTTCACCGTGGAGGGCATCGTGACCTCCAACGCCTCCGGCTATGACAAGGATACCGCGTTCTTCGACTGCATCTATGTGCAGGACAACACCGCCGGTATCAACGCCTTCCCGGTTGCAGGCAACTTTAAGATCGGCGATAAGGTCCGTGTCACCGGTACGACGTCCTCCTATCAGGGCGAGCGTCAGCTGGCTGTGACGAAGATCGAAAAGATCGCCGACGCAGTGGCTCCGGCTCCCAAGGAAGTCACCGCCGCGCAGATCAACGACGGCTCCGTCCTCGGCAGCCTCGTCAAGATCAAGGGCACGATCACCAGAGTGGAAGAGGCCGAAGGCAAGATCCAGACCATCATGGTCAGGGATGCAGCAGGCAAGGAAGCCCGCGTCTTCATCGACGGCTACATCACGAAGGACACGGAAGTCCAGAACGCCATCGTCGGCAATCAGGTCGAGGCGGTTGGCCTTGCCTCCTATGACAATACCTTCGTCCTCTCGGACGGCACGCCGGTCTACCCGCGTATCCGTATCCGCGACCGCGCTGATGTCGTCTGCACCGCAGGCGAGACGCCGGTCGAGACGTGGAGCATCACCTACGTCACCGATGGCGGCACGATCAACGGTGAATACCCGACGACCTACACCAAGGGCACTGTGACCGTTCTCCCGACCAATGTGACCAAGCCCGGCTATACCTTCCTCGGCTGGTTCACCGCCTACACCGGCGGCGTGCAGGTCAGGCAGATCGAGGCGACGGAGACCGGCGACAAGACCTTCTATGCACGTTGGCATAAGACTGTCCTGCCGCCTCCGCCCGTCACCCCCGGCACCCCGGTCACCCCGGCCAGGCCCGCTGCCCCGGTAGGGCTCCCGTTTGCCGATGTGTCCAGCAGCGACTGGTTCTATAACGATGTCCGCTATGTCTACGAGAAGGGCATCATGGACGGCACGGGCGCCGATCGCTTCTCTCCCAACGCACCGCTGACCCGTGCCATGATCGTCACCATCCTCTACCGCATGGCGGGCAGCCCGTCCGTTTCCGGCTCGTCCGACTTTACGGATGTGGCCGCCGGCAAGTGGTTTGCCAAGGCGGTCGCATGGGCGGCGGCCAACGGCATTGTCAACGGCTATGGCTCCGGCCTCTTCGGCCCGAACGACCCCGTGACCCGCGAGCAGCTTGCGGCGATCCTGTACCGCTACGCAGTCTACGGCGGCATGACGGCTGTGACGCTCGAGGAAAATCTCGGCAGCTTTGCCGACACGGCGCAGCTCTCCGCCTACGCCATTCAGGCGATGAACTGGGCGGTCGGCCAGGGTCTGATCAACGGCTCCGGCAGCAACCTTGTGCCGAAGGCGCAGGCAACCCGCGCACAGGTCGCGGCGATCATCCACCGGTATCTCGAGCGCTGAGTTCCCCAACAGTACAAAGCTGCCCCGCCGGGTCTTCCGGCGGGGCAGTCCCCCATCATTCAAAAACTGCGCATCCTGAAGGAGAATCCATGAAAAACTTACAATGCAAGCTGACGCGCAAGCGCTGGCTGGAGATCGGCGTGAGCGCGCTGCTGTTCGTGCTGATCATCGCGTGGGCGCTGGTTCTGGAATACACGGAGCCTGACCGCGAGGCGACTGCCGCGCGCAAGCGGTATTTCGCCGTTGCGCGCGTCACGGACATTCTGGACGACAACGCGGAGACCCAGGACTGGACGGAGGGCCGCCGCATCGGCCAGCAGTATCTCGAGGTCGAGATCCTGAACGGCCCGTGGAAGGGCGAAACGCTTGAGGCGATCAACTATCTGACCATCTATACCAACGTCGACGCGAAGATCGGCACAAAGATCGTCGTCCGCCTCGATCTGGACGACGAGGGCGCGCCGTATATCATATCCATTCCGAATTATAACCGCGCCCCGGTGCTGCTCGGCCTGCTTGCCGTGTTTGCGGCGCTGCTTCTGCTGATCGGCCGGAAAAAGGGACTCACGGCCCTGCTGGGGCTTTTGTATACGCTTGCGTGCGTCTGGTTCATTCAGGTACCCATGATCCTGCGCGGCGCGCAGCCGGTCGTGGTCACGGTCGTGCTTGTCGCGCTGACGACGGCGGCCTCGCTCCTGTTCCTGAACGGCTTCAGCCGCAAGACGCTCTGCGCCACGCTCGGCTGCATCGGCGGCGTGGCGGTCGCGGGTATTTTCGCCGCCCTGTGCGGGTCGATCTCGCCGCTCAACGGCTTCAACCTGCCGGAAGCGGAGGAACTGGTTTTGCGCGCGTCCGACCGGGGACTGAAGATCAGCGGTCTGTTCGTCAGCGGCATTCTCATCGCCTCGCTCGGCGCGGTCATGGACGTGGCCATGTCCATTTCCTCCGCCTGCTGGGAGCTGCGCGAGCTGAACCCCGATCTGCCGCGCAAGGCCCTGTTCCGCTCCGGCATGAACATCGGCCAGGACGCCATGGGCACCATGGCGAACACGCTCATCCTTGCCTTCGCCGGTTCGAGCCTCAATACGCTCCTGCTGTTCCAGATCTTTGATTATCCCATGATCCAGATCTTCAACGCCGATTCCATCGCCATCGAGATCATCCGCGGCGTGGCCGGCACCATCGGCATCATCCTGACCGGCGGGCCGAACAGCGTTTACGCGCCGGAGGCTCCGCTGTGCAGCAAAGAGCTCT
>ERZ773108.4284-NODE-4284-length-10081-cov-3.481648_pt1 | contig 10081 bp, 11 predicted proteins | sample MGYA00580570_ERZ773108 | MGnify/ENA primary metagenome ERZ773108 (study PRJEB29015, sample SAMEA2737840) | human gut metagenome | biome: human gut; feature: human-associated habitat; material: faeces | place: China | collected 2012 ...
TCAGCATGGAAACGATATTTTTTCGCATACTGTTGATACGGCGAATCCAGCGGTTCAGCTCACCCTTGTCGGTGAGGATGCCTTTTGCTTCCATTTCACGCACAGCCGGTCCTTCGTGGATGGTGGGAACGATGTCAAGGCCCTGCTGTTCATAGCTGCGGTGGTCGATACGGCAATCCAAATTCTTCTCCGCAAATTTAGCGTTGCACAGTTCAGCCCATGCCTGCCGCCAATGCTCCAAGGTTTCCGGTCTGCCCCAATCGGTAGTAGGGACGGCGTTGAATACATAGTGACCGGCATCGTCACGGACACGGTTTCCGTTTTCGTCCAACACATACTCCCGCCGCTGTTTTGTTCCCCATGTGCTATCGGAGTTGATCGGTCGGATGGGGCAGAGAAAATGGAAATGGGGATTGGCAATGCCGCCGTCCTCTTTATCTGGCGAGTGAACAGCGAAGTCTACCGTCATGCCCCGGCTCACAAACTCATCCAGTAAAAACTGCCTTGCAAGGTCGATGTTTTCTTCCATAGAAAACTCGTTCTGCAAGGCAATGTCAAAGCTGTATGCGAGCTGTGCTTTCGGGTGCTGCTCGATTTTTTCAACGGCGTTCCATAAAGTTTCACGGTCTGCAAATTCTTTGGGCGCATGGGGCGGCAGCAGAATCTCCGAGCAAATCACGCCGCCCTTTTTGGTGTAGTCCGCATCCTCGCCGTAGTAATTGCTGTGCAGCTTTTCTCCCGCACGATAGGCAGCGGCAGCAATGGCAGACTGTCCTTTGCTGCGCTTGATTTGGAAAACATGGAAATGGTATAGGGACAGGTTATTCACCTCCTCGATTGATACGGCTGTTGTGGCTGTGTACGGCTCTCTCAATGGCTTTACGCACATCCGGCTGACGGAGCAGATGTTCAAATAAATCGTAGAACTCGGTTTCGGTCAGCGTTTGCAGTTCGGGGGCACAATGCTCGATATACCCCATACGGGAGCAGAGCCGATGGGTGCGCTTACTGCGGTCGCCCTTGTTCAGATACCGGATGCGGTTGTCCAGCCGTTCGTTCTGATGCCTGAGCTGTTCGATCTTCTGCTCGGCTGCTGTCTTTTCAGCTTCCAGTTCGGGAATGGTTTTCTTCTTGGACATAGGCTTTCCTCCTTCAAATAAAAGTACCGACTGCCCGGATGAGCAATCGGTATGTAAAAGGTTTCGGTATATGTTTTTAAGACCTGCCGACGGGGAGCAGTTTGTCAAAACTGCTTCACGGCGGCTGGTGCGCAGGTGATAGATGCGAAGCATCGCAAGAGGGTGCAGCCCGCTTGTTCGGAACGGAGTGACGCAAAACAGCCCAGACTTCGAGTGTCTGGGCTGTCTGCCTCGCAGAGCGCACATACCGGGCATGACCCGGTATAGAAGTGCGCCCTTTGTTCCAAAGGGATTTTCGTGACTGTTAATCAGATGTTGATTCTCATGTTCTGCAAGAATCCTTCGATATTTGTTGCTGTTGCTTCGGACTCATCTGTGAGCAGACCATCATCTGTCAAAATGGGCGTGTCCAGCACGGATTTGATAGATACGGCAGTACTTGCACAAGAAGCAATCACTTTTCTGGACTCTGCGCTATATTGCTTGTAGTCATCACCCTCTGCTTGGAAAATATCCTCCATTTTATAGATCATGGGGAGAAAGTAGGTGTCAAGTCGTGCAAGCAGATTGTAGAACATATAAGTTCGTCTGCGGATGGTTTCGCATTGCAAAGATGCCGTGTTAAGCTGAGATGCAATTTGCAACGCCTCTGCTTTATTCGTATAAGCTTTTTCAAGGTCTTTCTTTGCGGCATGACCTGCTACAAATCCCATAACCATAAGTGCGGGACCGGCAACAAGCCCACCGAGGACTGCTGTACCTCCTGCCATACCAAGTCCTCCGGCAGCAAGCGACCCTCCACCGAAAAATGCCAAGGTAGCATTGGTGGCGGCAGCCCCACTTAAAGAAGCAATCGCTGTTCCTGTAGATGCACAGGCAAGTGCCTGCGCTACACCGTATGCGCCAAAGGCAGCCAATGCTCCACCGGCAGTTCCCGCTACTGCGCCTCCTGCAAGTGATCCCGCAAAGCTCACCATAGATTTCAGTTCCACAAATTCTTTCTCATCAACATGGAGCTTTTTCAGTTCTTCTAATCCCTCAGACTCACGAAAGTCAACATTTTTAATTTTCGTAAATGTATCAAGAAATCCTGTAATGCTACTGTTAAGAATAAATAGTTTTTCTTCACCGAGCTGACGCAGAGAATTTCCGCAAGCCATTCTCTGAGCGTTAAGCCACTCGGTAGAGGCTTCCACTATTTCATTCGCATTCTTATTGATTTTCTTCGCATTGTTCGCATCAATTCCGGCTTTAATGGTCTTTCCAACACCAAGCCCGCCTGTTGCTGCGGCAATGCCGATAAACAGTAATGGCAACGGCATATTGCGTCCTCCTTACAATGCTATAAGATCTAAAACACTTTCAAAAATGACATTCTTTCTATCCGCAAGTTCATTGACCATGGCTTCAATCGTGAGATACGGTCTGTTGGTAGTTTTAATCCACGCCAACTCTCGCTCAATATCCATGAGTGTCAACATACTGCTCTCCATTTCGAGGAACACCGCTTTATCAATGTTGAGTTTCCTAACAACATATTTCAGAAATCTTCTTTCGGCATCATTATACTTTTCATCGCTGTAGGCAACCGACAAAAGATTCCATACAAGGTGTTTTGGAGAAATGGATGCCCCCTCCGTTTTATGAGAAGAAAGCAGAGCTTCTTCTGCACCGTCTTGAAGTGCATCGTAATAATCTTCCGGGTCTATAACCTTGTCCAAAGCAGCTTGGCACTCCTGGATGATCTGCTCCTTGGATTTAGAGAAATCCGGGTCAAGCTCCATGCCAATCAAATCAAATTTTTCTTCTTCCATGTGATATATCTCTCCATCTGCCGCCATAAGGAAGTATATGAGCTTAATCGCAGAGTGGGTTGAGATGCTTGTAATAGTTTGCGGCGGCGAAGTCACCTCGACAGAAGGCTTGTCCTCTTCGGCCTTTTTGAAAAGGCTTTTTATGCGCTCCGATGTTTTTTCGCCTGTTTCCTTAATGTCGGGAAGCTCAACTTCTTTCGCCTTTGCCTTGACTGTATCTACGGCATCGTGCAAAGAACTTTTTAATCCCTTGCCAAAATCTTTTATAGCCATAACCGTCCCTCCCGGATCATAGTACAAGAGGAATATCAGACTCCATCAAGTCGTCAAATTCCTTTTGATTTGCAAATTGCGGCTCTCTGCCGAGAACTCTTTGTATTACAACATTGCCTTTTATCACCAGATCAGAATCGCTGGATGCAATACCTTGATTCATAAAGTCAAAGCCGCACATAAACGCTTCTATATCCTCTGCAAAATACTGAGAAACCTTTTCTTCAAGCTGCTCCTTAAATTGCTGGAGCTGGCCCAAGAAAACAGCAGCTTTCGCTTCGGACAGGATCATCTTTTCATGGATAAGCTGCGTTTCTTTTCGCTCATTTGAGATTTCCTTGACAATGGCAACAGCAGCTCTGCCGGCACCGACATAGTTAAACCTTGTAACAAAGCGTCCGGAAAACAGCACCCAGTTCCCGCCAGATTCAATCGCTGCGTGTACCGCCGCATCTGCCGTATCTGCAACGGTAAATGTCATACTGGCAACCGCAAGCATACGGTCAACGGTTCGGTTGCGGAAAGGAACCACATTGTTCCAGTTGATCTTCGCAACATCACTTCCGTGTTCTGCGAGTTCAGCCGCCAGATGGGAAACAAAATAACCGATGCGAACATAAATCTCATTGAAAGCTACGGGGATGGCTTGTTTGCCCGCCGCTTTATAAAGAGGAATTTCATGGCGAAGATCAATTTTTTGCTTTTCGTAAAGTTCATTGACAAACATCGGCAGCCCAGTGTTCCGCATGATCGGCAGCGAGGCAAATTCGTACAAGAGAGAAATGAACACGCCCGGAATACCCATGCCTCCACCAGCAGTATTCTTGGAGCCGCCCATGTCACTCACCAAATGCCCAAACCAATTATCTGCGCACTTGGCAAGTTCGATAATCATCGGTGTTGATGCCACCAAATGAGCAAGCTTACGGAGTGCGGCAGGAATTTCTTTAACCTCGTCCTGTTCATATTTTTTTGTTGCAATAAACACCAGCCAATTCAATATGCCGGTGATTACAGCCGGGGTAAGGATTTCAACAATGTCTTTTGCCGATGTTTCGACAAGGGCAAAGTGCCACTCGCCATCTTTGTTTACGAATGTTCCGATCCTCAGAAATTGAACAATTACGGAAGAAACAAGCCCCAGCGGAGTAGGATGATGTGCCAGATCAGCCAGATGGTGATTTTTTGCAGAAACACCTATTCCGGCACCTTTCCAAACATTGTCCTGCGCTACCTTAAACGCTTTTTCGAGATCTCCAATAGCATCTTTCAAACGTTCACGGTCAAAGCCCCGTGCATTGGCATATTCTTGAATAAAATTGTTGACCTGCTGATGTGAGAGCGCAACATCCCCATCCGTAATGATTGTTTCGCCAACAAATAACGCATCTATCGCTCCTGCCATAATCCCACTAAACACGGCAAAAGCATAATCCCCTTTGTCAGTTTTGCTGGTATATTTTTCCAATTCGCAGTTTACCTTACGAAGCGCATTATTGAGAGCATCAATGTCTGCGGCTTGCTGCGGATTTGCCGATTCTGCAACCAATTCAGCGGCGACAACTTCCTGTTCCTGCGGTTGATTTTCTGTTCTATTCTTTTCCTCAACAGTGTATGTGCCATCAAGGATTCTTTGGAATTGCTCTGTATTTGCCCATCCGTGGCTTTCATAGGCACGGGTCGCCAATCTGGGGTGACTCTCATCCTGTGTTAGCATTTGCTCCATGAGCTTATTGGACTTTGAATCATTTACAAATGCCTTCAAATCCATAGCCTGTTTCAGAAATTCTGCACGATTGATATTTTCGTACCCGTGAAGTTTCAAAAGAACATCTATTGTTTTATCTGCTGTGCCATCACATAGAACGGCGGCTCGGTCAGCAGATAGCTCGCTGCACCGATCCCAAAACAACAAGGCTCGTACCAAAGTGGGAGTAAGGTATTTTCTGATAGCAGGTATTCTGGATAAGGGGCTGTTGTCAATACCATCAATCAGCTGACTCGCCATGGAATGATAAAGATAATGCTGACAGGCGATATGCCCACATTCATGTGCAAGCACTGTGGCAATCAGCTCGACGGGTATTTTCTCAACCAATTCCGATGTAACGAAAATATAGGGGCTTGTGCTACCGCCCGTAGCGGCATTCATCTTTTTGTACTTTATATAATACAGTTCGGGAACATCTATTCCCAACTTCTCGCATATAGGAGGAAGCAAATTATATATTTCGGGGAATTGATTTTCGCTCAGTCTGATTGCAGAAGACAGAAAATTGATTTTAGCTGCTTTCTCATCCACATTGGCGATATATGATTCCCGCAACTTAGCAAATTTCGGGAAAATGCTAAGTGCATCAAACGCTTTCTGATCTAATTCGTGTTTATATAAATTCGGACTGAACGACATAGCATCGAATCCTTTCTCTGGTTTTGTAGGAAGCTTTATTCTCTTGAGTCCGGCACAAACTCAACAATATCGTCCAGTTTGCAATCAAGAGAGGTACACAACTTTTCCAGAATATTTACTCGGACATCTTCATTCTTTCCAAGCTTTGCCATTGCATTTGTACTGATTCCCGCAAGATGTGTTAGCTCTGTTTTACTCATATTTTTATCAATCATCATCTTCCAAAGTTTATTGTAATTGACCGCCATACAACAACCTCCGTTTCAGTCTTGCGGCTTACCATTGCAGAAAATAATCTACACTAATTATAGCACAGAAAATGTCAAAAATCAAGATATTCTTGTAAATTGCAAGAAACAAGACAGTTATATTTTATCCAATCAACCACAATTTATCGCTATCCCGTTCTTCTTCGCCCATTCGCTTGCCGCTTGGCGGCGTTCCTCGCTGTATGGGGCAGTCAACCGAATAGAGAAGCGACCCTTTTGAATTTCAAAAGCCTTACAACCGATTTCTGCATCATCCTCAGTCAGCTTGCAAAAATCGGGATACTGCTCCGCATAAGCGGTCAGCCGTTTCTTCAGATTGGTGTTGTGTGTACGGATAAAAACGGGATTGCCGGTTTCATCAAAGATAATTTCGGTGGTCTTTTGTGCTTTTGTCAGTCCTGTTCGCATAAAGCTCCTTTCTACGCCCTTGTTTGAAAGCAAGAGCTTCTTTCGTGTGTTATTCTCGGTTCTTGACTTGGCAAAATCAGCGGTTTTCAAAAAGAAAACGCTGTATCGTACCATTCCTTGTCTGAGCCATTTCTGTTCGATAATTTTGATATTTTACGGCTCTTGACCGTTGGTGTGGCGTTTCAGCCAAACGAGCAAATCTCGCTTCATCACCATCTTTCGCCCACCGATTTTCAGCGTTGGAAAATCTGGTTCGTTCAACAGATTGTAGGCTCCTGCTTTGGAAATCTGCAAGGCTTTGGCAAGCTGCTTTGCATCCATCACGTCGGGCATGGTTTCAAAGGGTTCTCTGGTCATATAAACTCCTTTCGGACATCAAAAAAGCAGCCACGGTTATCGTGACTGCCTTGATGAGCAAATTGTTATTTTGCGTGTTTATCCAAAAAGCTGCCGTACTCGCCGGACACATAATCCTCATACGCACCGGCGATCTTCTCAATGTGTTTGCTGACGGCGCTCGGTGTCCTGAATCCAACAGCGGCGGCAATGTCTTTGAGTGAGCTGCCGTCCATTCGCATCCGCAGGATTTGCTTGTCCTGCTCTGTTAGCTTTCGCTCAAACTGTTCAATACCGATTTTTTGCAGCACCTTTGTTTCAAACTCCGCCGATGGGTTGGGAATATCAAACAGCATTTCGCCGTCGATCATAGCGCCGGTCTCTGCGATTTCCTCGATAGAGAGGTGTCTGTGATTGCGGTCGTGATACCACGAACGGTTGAAGTCCCGCTTGTGGACGCTGGAGCCGCTATAATCGTCGGGATTGCGGTTTTTCCAGAACTCGTCGATCATCGGCTGCCAGTTTTCCTCGGCAACGATCATATCCGTAAGATTGCCAATCAGATTACTGAACTGCTGATAGGTGAGCCAGGGGTGTTCATCATCTCTGTCCATCAGAAACAGCCGTTGGAAACTCCAATCCATCTCCGTTTCAAACTTTTTGCGGAAATGCTTGATGATTTCATAGGACAGCCGCCACAATGGGAAGTCACCGGAGTAGTTCTTCCAATCACCGGGGATGTCCTTGTATGTGCCGTCTTTACTTGGCACTTGGAAGAATTGCCACGCAGACCACGCATAGCAGTCCCATACAAGCAACAGGAACATATCGTTTTTAACAATTTCCATACTGTCGGGATCGTCAAGCAGTTCATAAATGTTTCTCGGCAGGGACAGCGCAGGGGGATATTTCTCGACAAGCTCTCTCGGAAGCGCATAGAACAGTGTCAGCCATGAAAGATTGCTCCCTTGGGGTATTTCGATAATGCCATCGGGTACGACGGCGAAGAAGCTGTAGCGCAGGCTCATGTGGTTCATCTCCCTTCGATTTATTCTTATCTGCGTTACGGATAGTGTAGGTTACCAACTTGGGAACTTGACTCATCTGTAACGATTTTGCTGAAAGTGAAAAGTCTCATTTTCGGACTTTTCGTTACGGTTAGGCAAGTGGGCAAAATGTCCACTTGCGGTAATTGTAACATTTTGCGGTATTCCGTTACGCTTATTCCAAGTTGTCAACTTGACAACTTGCCTTATTCGTAACGCTTCCACGGCATGCTTTCTGCCGGCAGGCATTGCAGCAGAACTTGGCATCCGAACGTTTTGGGGTAAAGGTATTGCCGCAGGTCTGGCAGGTGCGGTCTTGTCTTGCATACTTTCGCCGCCACTTTAATTCCTTTTGATAGCCCCGGTTGCCACACAGGGAGTACAGGCAATACTTCTTGGTTTCAATCTGTGTGTAAAATACCCTGCCGCAGCCCTTGCAGTAAATCTTTCTGACCGCAAGGTCGGGGCATTCGCCGGAGACCTTCTTCTCATACTTTGCTTTCAAGTAGTCTTGATTGTTATATTCCCATTCGCTGTTCCAAATCATTTGTGCATCCTCCGTATTGAAAAAATTATGAGGGATTTTCATACCCCTCTATAACAGAGGGCACGAGAAGGCTCGTTTTTTTCCAACTTCTCAAAAATTTTTGGAAATTTTTCATTTTTTTACGATTGACATCGTGATCGAAGCGAAATAAACGATATTATCATTATTATACAGGAAAAATGTGAATAAATCTATTGTTTCCAGCGATGGCAAAAAAAGAAGTGGTATCCGAGCTACCAAGACTCGGATACCACCTCGGTTAGGTCAGTCAAGGGGCGTGTATTCCGTAACCGTTTTGAGATATGTTTCGGGATCGCCGTTCAGCACAAGGTCGGCGTAAGAAATGGGGGCGTTATAGATGAGATAGTCCAGCTCCGACCGTTGATACATATTGTCGGCAACCTCATTTTCCACGGCGATAGTGTCAATGGCGATCATACTGCCGTCGCTGAATTTCAGCTCGACACAGCAGTTATCCATATTATAGGCGCATGAAAGTAAAGACTTCATAAGAAACCTCCGTATGTTCATTTTGTTGATAGATAGCAAAATCCCGTCTGACTTCCTGTTAGAAATCAGACGGGATTTCCGTATGCACCCCGGTACCGTCAGCTAACAGTTGATAAGTGAATTAGTTCCTTATCACTGTTTAGCCAAGGCTTGCGGGGTTTTTGTTAATGATTAAGGCCGGTTGAACTTAATTTTAATATCACCGCATTCGTTTTCTGCTGTTAGGTCATAAAGTCCATTTGCCTGGTTTGAAAGGTTACAGTCGCCAAATTCTGTTTTGGCAGAAATGGTAAACTCGCTTTTTGCTGCGTTAATCGTGCCCGATATATCTCCAAACTGGCAGCTAAAGCGCATGGAATTGCTGACAATATTTTCAAAATCGATGTCTCCGCAGGAGTTGTCGGCGGAGAGCACGTCAGCACTTACATCTTCTAGGTCAATGTCACCAAACTCTGCAACACATTCTAGCTTTAAAAACGCGCTGCGTTCTAATTCAATATCTCCGGCGTTGGCAGAGGCGTGCACGGTTCCTTGTAAATTTGTTGCCTTAATGTCGCCATAATCTGTATGAAGGTCAAATTCAGGCGCCAAATCTTTCGGCAGCTCAACAGTAACGCGGCCGGTATTGCGGAAATTAATATCAATATAATCATACCACCGCTTATTCAGTTCTGAGGCGGGCATGGTTTGCATTGTGAAAACACCGTCCTCGGTGCTGATACGATAATCTTTTGTTTTTCCCGTATAGTAAGTTACTTTAATTTCGCTTGTATCTTTTGTGGTAATGTAAATATCGTCAAACGAAAGGTCTATATCAATTTTAAAGACCCCTTCGGATGGAAACGATTTTGTCTGCAGAACAGGCCCCGTCTTTGTTAGCGCGCCCATCGCAGCCGCGGCGCCTGCAATTATAATTCCGCCCAGCAGGAGTATTCCGGCTGTGAGCATAATAATTTTTTTCGATTTCATACTGCCGCACTTCCTTTCTTAACAAATGATTCTTTCACCTTGCGGAATAAAAACAGGGTAAAGCGAATGACCTGCTTGGAACACCACACAGAAAAGAAAAATAAAAATACTGAAAGTCCGATAGAAATGAGGGCAAAGCCAAAAAACAGCATGGCCTTAAGTGCCGCTTCGGCAAACACAAACGGTGTTGCCAAAAGAAATGCAATTGCGGAACACACAAGAGCGGCAAACACAGCAAAAAGGGAAATAACCAACGACCACACCGCGATATACAACGCAAAAATCACAACAATTGCGGCCAGCAACAGTGAAACCCACAGCGGGGATGATATTGCCAGCAAGATGGCGGTTAAAGTGTCG
>ERZ773108.4285-NODE-4285-length-10080-cov-3.787631_pt1 | contig 10080 bp, 9 predicted proteins | sample MGYA00580570_ERZ773108 | MGnify/ENA primary metagenome ERZ773108 (study PRJEB29015, sample SAMEA2737840) | human gut metagenome | biome: human gut; feature: human-associated habitat; material: faeces | place: China | collected 2012 ...
TACTCAGCTTCCATGCCGGATAGCCCTTCTTCATAGAGAGCTTTGCTCACGGCGAGTGATTCTTCCGCAGCCAGCGCGTCAAAGAGCTTCTTGCGTTTTTTCTTGCGGACGTTCAGAATCGTGCGCTGCTTGGCAAGCTGTGTGACCTCATTCTCTGCCTGCTGCAAGCAGGCGGTCAGATCATCTGCCGTGGTGATATTGTTCTCTTGCAGGAACTTCAGACGCGCTTTGTAAACATCAGCCTTCATGATCTCTTTTCGCAGGTGCGGCGACATGCGCGGCGGGTACTGCCGTTTTTCGATCCGACCGAGCAAATAGCAGTAGTGATAATACAGCGCAAGGAATCCTGTGTACTTTGGATGTGGGCGGTATGACTGCGGCTTTGGCCTTGGCGTGAAGGCAGGTTTCCTTCCGGCTTCAATTTGCTCCAGATTGCCCAGAATGGTCTGCTCGATACGTTCTTCCGAGAAATCAGGATTTCTGCGTTCCGGACACATGAAATGTTCCTGCCCGCGTAACCGAAATCCAAGGCGTTTGCCGTGATGGATCTCATAGCCCCTATGCTCCATAAGAAGGAAAAAGTGACCGAGATCGTTGGCATCCTCAATGGCGTCACGCAGATCCGCTTCCAACATGGAACGGAAGGTCGGCTGGCTCCTTTTCTGACGCAGCCACTCCGCATAGCTGACGGTTTTCTTTTCACCGTTTTCCAAAACGATGCTCAGACCATGCGCTTTGCACAGCCGATCTGAAACGCCGCGAATCTGCTTGTAGTAGTTTTCGCGGGTGCTGTGATACATTTTCCCGGTGACGGCATTGACCGAGTTGAACACAATATGTGAGTGAATATGTGCTTTGTCCACATGGGTCGCAATGGCAGCTTCATATCCCGGCAAATGCTCGGCTGCAAATTGCCTGGCGATCTCATGTGCCAGCTCCGGCGTAATCTCGTCCGGCTTGAAAGACTGGATGATGTGATAGCACTGCCGTCCGGCGGTTTTGCCAAGGGCGCGCTTTGTGTCCATCATCTGCTGTGCGGCGTAGCCGGGATCGCAGCGGACATAATCGGTCAGCAGTTGCTCGTTCGTTTTAGCAGGATTCGTGATGTAATCAATCGCCTGCCGCAAGCCGCCGTTCCGGTACAGAATCTTTGTAATTGCCATTATCGTTTCGCAACCTCATAGAGTAGACCGTAGACCTCGTCCAGCATTCGTAACGCTCGTGTGGTTTCTTCCCGAGTGGCAAATCCGGCATTTGCTTTGCGGGCGATCTGGTTGATGTTGTTGCCGATCTGATGGATTTCAGTACGCAGCGCTTCCATCTCTGCGGATGGTCTGGGTTTGAGATCATATCCGTTCAGCAGCCTGCGCAGGTACGCGGTTCGTGTCAGACCGCAGGCTTTGGCGTTCGTGATCAGCTTTTGGGCTTCATTGGTGCTCAGCCGCAGACAGATTTTGTATGGTTCTTCGTTCATCCGTTCTCCTTTCTTCCGCCAGTAGGCGGCATATTGGGGTCAGGGTTCTCCCTGCAAGTGCCGTTTTGATATCAAACGGCGATGCTTGCGCTTTTCTTGCGCAGCAAGAAAAGCCAAAAGTGTAGTCCGATTCTCATTCCGCTTAGAAGAATTTTTTGCTTTTCATTTTGCACAAGCCATGAAATCCAAAATTTTTGCGCTTCGGATGCCGTAGTCGCTACATTAGTCGCTATGAAAATTTGAAATTCGGATTTTTGCCTTTTGTAGTCGCTAGTATAGTCGCTATGGTAATCTTTTTCACCGTATTTGCAGCTCGCGCCCCGACGATGGGGAACCGCGTGGGCAGAGCGTGGCAGCTCTCACAGCTCGTGGAAGTGGTCTTGACTGCTTTCAACCCCAGCGCATGGCAGCCTGTCTTGCGTCGAAACAAACTGCGGTGTGATCCGCGTTGCTGGTTATTCAGTTGTCTGGGATTGTGATCCCACCCCCAAATTTTCCTAAAGAGCACCAAAAGGAGCGCTGCGGCCATTTTCGGTCGCAGCGCTCCTTCATTATTTTTCATGGTGCGCTTCGGATTATTCTGTTGTCGGCAGGATTTCCTGTCACGATTCACATGATAGCATCAGAACAAACGTTTGTCAATGGTACTTTTGAAAAATAGAAGCTTTTCCGGATTGTATTTTTCTTAAGTTGCGAAAAGAAAAAGGCATTACACTTCCAAACTGACGGATTATGGTGTTAATCTGGAAGAATGGGAAAAAGAAATAACGGATTCTGTTGCGGACTGACATTATTTGTGGTATGATTCAAGTGCCACACAATTGATTTTTCCGTATTGCAGGGAAGCATCTTGGTAAAAGGTGCTTTCCCTCGTTCTCATACCCTGCGGTACGGAGAGATTGTGTGGCAACAATGAGGGAACGTGCTTTTTCGGTGCGCTTCCGTCATTGGAGGCGCACTTTTTATTTTTTACAAAAGGAGAATGAAAACAAAAATGAAAAAACTTATTTGTGTGTTCCTCGCGTTTGTACTTGTTCTTGGATTGACCGCCTGCGGTAAGGATAAGGAAGCTGCTGAAAATCCAACGGAAGGCATCTCAGAATCAACAACAGAAAATACAGTGAAAAGTACAGAGCCGGTTGAGATTACCCCCGCAGAAGCTCCAACTTCTGAGCATAGTGATGCAGAATCAGAAGAAAAAATAGAGGAGGTTCCGGCTATATCGGAACAGCCCGAAGAAGTTGAACCAGCAGAAAATGATAGTTCCTCTGAAGAAATGGTTGATGGGATGCGTGTATCATTCAAGGAAGCTATGGATAGTTACGAAAAGTTCTTTGATGAATATGTTGCCTTCATGAAAAAATATCAAGAATCTGATAATGCCACGGAAATGTTATCTGATTATCTGAAATTTATGGAGCAGTATTCAGAAATGACAAAAAAGATGGAAGAATGGAACGACGGCACATTGAATGATGCAGAGCTTAAATACTACCTTGACACCATGAATCGTGTCACTCAAAAGCTTCTGGAGATTACGTAAAGGAGTAATGATTATTGCCGCGATTGTAGACCGAACTGGTGGTGATTCAATCAGCACTGCGAAAAGCAACCATGCGGTCGATCGATTATGGAGCATGCGCACTTGGTGGAGTTGTTGCTATACTGATATCCTTTGTACTGGACAACGGGTCAGGTGCTTTGCTTGTGGGGACGATTGTCTTAATCATCACTAGTATAAAATACATAAAAAAAGCTTCGACGTTCATGATCAGATTAGCTCTTGTGGGCTTCTTCGCGGGCCTCACAGTTTCCCCTGTTGTGTTGATCTAATAATATTTCGATGCCCAGATAAATGGGTTTGCGGCGAATGGGAAATGTGGTGAAATCGCATCGGTGACATCTACGCATGCCTGAACTTAGACTGCCGTGACTATAGAAAAGCAGATTCCAATAGTTGGAGAAGTCCTTCCGGTTTCCCGGAAGGACTTCTCTTGCTCTGAGCGGTATCTCGTTGTTGTCCTTATGCGTGTTCGCCAATTGGTCGCCCGCTTTTGAAAAAACTAAATCTCTTTTCTCAACACCCGATAAACGAATTCCATATTCAATCCCGCGCGCACCGCGTCCGCCAGCAGATCATACTGCCGCTCCCGATATGCCGCCCGGTCGAAGGTCCCGAGCGCCGAAAACGCCACGCCGCGCCGCGCGCAGATCGCCTTCAGGATCTCATCCGCGATGCCCGGCGCGTCAAATATCCCATGCACATAGCTGCCGTAGACGTTCCCGTTCCCGGCCAGCGCGGGCATCTGTGCCTCGCTGCGGCCCATGTGGATCTCATACCCTTCATAGCGCAGTTCGTTCAGCCCCGCGAGCATCCCTTCCACACCGGAAAACATCCCCGCCGTCTGCCGCTGCACCTTCTCCCCGTGGAACACGGTCTCCATCTCGAGCAGTCCCATGCCCCGCAGTTCCGTCAGCCCCGCGGCCTCGACACCCTCCGGGTCCGAAACGGACCGGCCCAGCATCTGGTATCCGCCGCACACGCCGAATACCAGCGTCCCGCCTGCCGCCTCCTTCAGGATCGCGGCTTCCAGTCCCCGCTCACGCAGCCAGCGGAGATCGGCGATCGTGCTCTTCGTCCCCGGCAGGAGGATCATATCCGGCGTGCCGAGCGCGCCCACATGGTCGACATACCGCAGCGACACATTTTCATATCGCTCAAACGGCGAAAAATCGGTGAAATTCGAGATCTTCGGTAGCCGGATGACCGCGATGTCGACCAGCTTCCGCGCCGTGTCGCGCGAAAACCGCTCCGTCAGGCTGTCCTCATCGTCGATGTCCGCCGTCGTGTACGGCACCACACCCGCCACCGGCACGCCGCAGAGCGCCTCGAGCTGCCGCAGTCCCGGCTCCAGAATGGCCCGGTCACCGCGGAACTTGTTCACGATTGTCCCCTTGACGCGCGTACGCTCGTCCGGCTCCAGCAGCGCGATCGTCCCGTAGAGCTGCGCGAACACGCCGCCCCGGTCGATGTCCCCGATCAGCAGCACCGGCGCATCGACCAGCTTGGCCAGCCCCATGTTCACAAAATCGTCCTGTTTCAGGTTGATCTCTGCCGGGCTGCCCGCGCCCTCGATGACGATCACGTCATATTCCGCCGCAAGACTCTCATATGCCGCCGTCACCGCAGGCAGAAATTCCCGTTTCCGCCGGTAATATTCCGTCGCGCGCATGTTGCCTACGACCTGTCCGTTCACGATCACCTGGCTGCCGGAGTCCGTCGTCGGCTTCAGCAAAATCGGGTTCATCCGCACATCCGGCGCGATCCCCGCCGCCTCTGCCTGCACCACCTGGGCCCGGCCCATCTCGCCGCCTTCGGCCGTGATGAAGGAGTTCAGCGCCATGTTCTGGCTCTTGAACGGGGCCACGCGATAACCGTCCTGCCGGAAAATGCGGCAGAGCGCCGCGGCGAGCAGGCTCTTCCCCGCGTTCGACATCGTTCCCTGCAGCATCAGATTCAGCGCCATCTTCCATCCTCCCTCGCCCGCCGCATCGCATCCAGCAGCGCATCATTTTCTTCCCGCAGCCGCACAGCCGCGCGATACCATCCCGGCCCCAGGCCCTCAAAATTCGCACAGTCGCGGATCGCAGCGCCGCGCTCGCGCAGCCGATCCGCCAAGCCCGCCTCACCGCGAAACAGAATGTAATTCGCCTGCGACGGACACACCCAGAAGCCAAGCTCCCGCAGCCGTTCTTCGAGCCGCGGGCGCTCCGCGCGGATGACCGCGCGGTTCCTCTCCAAAAATTCCGCATCGCCCAGCGCGTCGACGCCCGCCGCGTCCAGCTGCTCAAGATAAGCCGGGAGCGCGGCGGCTTCGTCGTTGCGCGGCATGATATTGACCGTGCAGTGCACCTTCACGCCCGCGTCATGCGCAAGCTTGATCGCCTGCGGCAGCTCGTCCGGGGCAAAGTTGGCGGTAAACGAGCGCATACCGAAGCTGGTTCCGGCCAGATAGACCGCATCCGCACCGTAGGCAACGGCCATGCGCAGCTTTTCCATGTCCCCTGCGGGGCACAAAAGCTCCGGTTTGCGTCTATCCATCTGTCTGATTCTCCGTATCTGCGGTGTCGCCGGTCTGGTCGGCTGCTCCATCCTCTGTGCCGGTCTGCTGGTCTTCCTCTTCGTCCTTGCCCGCGAGCTCGTTCAGGAAGTTCTGATGCTCATAATACGTCTCGGAGAAGTGGTGCACACCGGTCGTATCCAGCGCATAGAAATAATATTTCGTCTCCGCCGGGTAAAGCGCGGCACGGATGGAATTCATGCCGGGATTTGCGATCGGGCCTGCGGGCAGGCCAGCGTTCGTGTAGGTGTTATAGGGGCTGAGGACGCCCTTGTCCGCATTGGACAGGATCTCCTTGCGCTCGGCAAGCGCATACTGGATGGTCGCGTCGATCTCCAGGCAGGGATAGAGCTTGCTGCACAGGCGGTTATAGATGACGGAGGCGATCGTTGCGCTCTCGGACGTTCTGGCCGTCTCCTTTTCGACGAGGGATGCGACCGTGATGAGGTCGTAGAGCGAAAGCTTGGCGTCCGTGATCTCCGTTTCGGTGAATGCGTTCTCCCGCATGCGCTGGGCAAGGCGGTCGTTCAGCGCGTCCAGCGCATCATAGAGGTCGCTGGTGAATTTGTTATCAAAGTTGCGCAGGAATTTGTCAATGACGTTCTCCGGGTCGTCTCCCATATAGAACTGGTAGGTATCCGGGAAGAGATAGCCCTCCAGCCGGTTCTCGCTGCCGTAGGGGATCTCCTGCAGGAACGCATAGTCGAATTCATAGGTCGACGCGGCGTTCGCCAGATCCTGATACGAGCAGACGCCGTTTTCCTCCAGCAGACGGAAGATATCCTCGCACTCGTAGCCCTCGGGAATGGTGATCTCCACGACAGAGCGGTCGGGGCTGGCCTCGACCATATTGCTGACAAGCGCATGATAGTCATAGCGGCTGTTGAGCGAATACGTACCCGGCTCAATGGTGCGCTCGGCGTGGGTGGCCCAGCAGTACAGCTTGAAAAGCGTTTCCGAACGGACAAGGCCACTGTCCCGCAGTTCCTTTGCGATCTGCGAGATCGTCGCGCCGTCTGCAATGGTGACGGTCACCTCTGCGTCCGGCTTGGTCAGGGATAGCACATCGTCCGCGCAGCGCCACGCAAACACGGCAAGCAGCACCGACGCGGCCAGCACGCAGCACACATACAGCAGCACCCGGATGCCGGACGGCAGCCGTCCGTGCTTTTTTTCCTCCGCCGGTTCCGGCTCCTGCGGCTGCTGGTCGACGGTCAGATCCGCATATTCCTCCGGGATCTTCGGCTCGAACAGCGGAGGCATATTGGGCGTCTGCTTCTGCGGCTGCGTCTCCTGCTCCAGCTCGGCCTCAGCCTGCGTTTTGGCCTGCTCTGCCTCATCCTTGTCGTTCATCATCGCGTCGACGCGCGCAAGATCGTCCTTGACGGACGCAAGCAGCTCGTCGAGCGAAAGCGATTCCAGACTTTTTTCCAGCCCGCCGTCTTCCGGCGACTGCCCGTCCGGACGCTTATTCGGGGTCAAATCTGCCATGTGTTCCTCCCTTATACGCGGTAGACAATGTCGGAGGCGACCTGACGGGCCGTATCCTCACCCTTGAGCGCCCGCAGGCAGGCGAGGCCGAATTCGTCGGCAGAGCCGGCTGCGCGGCCGGTGATGACGTTCCCGTCCTGCACTGCGCCGCAGGGGATCATCTGTGCTGTGCCCATTTGGTCTTCCATGCCGGGATAGCAGGTTGCCTTGCGTCCATCCGTGATGTGAAGTCTCGCAAGAATAGTCGGCGCGGCGCAGATAGCCGCGATCAGGCAGTTTTTCTCATACGCAAGGCGGATGAAATTCATGGCCGTTTCGCTTGCCAGGATCGAATGCACGCCGCCGAGGCCGCCCGGCAGGAGCACCATATCGGCCTCCGCCAGCTTCATCTGCTCAACGGTGCAGTCCGCCTGCACCGAAATGCCGTGGCCGCCCTCGATCAGCGTCCCGCCGATCCCGGCAAAACGAACCTCCGCGCCTCCGCGCCGCAGAATGTCGCACGGCGCAATTGCTTCCATCGGCTCAAAGCCCTTACCCAAGATGATATATACCATGGTATCACACTTCCTCCAAACATGATTTTACACGTGCATACAATTCCTCGTGGATATCCTCGATGGAGCGGAGCTTTCCGTCCCGGACGCACGAAACGCGCGTCCAGCCGAAATAATCCGCCGCCTGCTGCGCGACCTCGCGGCATTTGTGCAGGTACCCGTCGTCGCGCTCGTGGATATCGGCCTTCGTGCTGGTGTCGCTCTCGCGTCTGCGCATGAGCGTCTCGGCGATCTCGACCGGCATATCGAGCCACAGGACCAGATCCGGCTTCGGCAGGCCCATGCGGTTGAATTCCAGATCATAAAGCCACGAGAAGAATTCCTCCCGCGCCTTTCCCTCCAGCTTGCCGCCCTGGTGGACAGCGTTGGAGGTCGTATAGCGGTCGGACAGGATCAGCCCGCCCGAGGCATAGTCGTTTTTCCACACGCGCTGATAGGACGCGAAGCGGTCAACGGCATAGAATGTGGAGGCCGCGTAGGCGTTGACATCGTTCGGGTTCTCGCCGAACTCGCCGTTCAGGTACATCCGGATGAGCGCTGACGACGGCTCCAGATACTGCGGAAATTGCAGACGGCGGAATGAAACGTTCTCGTTTTGCAGGCGCTTTGTCAGAAGCGCAAACTGCGTCGACTTCCCTGTTCCGTCGGTTCCTTCAAACACGATCAGTTTTCCCATATTGCTTACCCTCTTATCCGTTTGCCAAGCACGGCGAACAGGTATTTTGGCAGCCGGAGCATCCGTCCGAACCGCTTCGGCTCCTTGATGAGCCGGTAGAGCCACTCAAGATTGCAGCGGATCATCCACTTTGGAGCGCGCTTGACCGTGCCCGCGAAGCTGTCGAGCGAGCCGCCGAGGCCGATCATAAGCTTGATATGCAGCTCGTCCAGATGATTTTTCATAAACAGCTCCTGCTTCGGCGCGCCGAGGCAGACGAAGAGTACATCGGGCTTTGCGGCATTGATCTTCTCGATGACCGGTGCTTCATCCTTGAAATAGCCGTCGTTCATGCCGCAGATGTACAGCTTCGGGTGCTTTTCTGTCATTTTCTGCGCGGCAAGCTCCGCAACGCCGGGCTTGCTGCCGAGCAGGAACAGCCCGCCGCCGGTCTTTTCGAGGATGGACAGCAGGCAGTCGGCAAAATCGACGCCCGCGACCTTCTGCTTCAGCGGCGTTTTGAGAAGCTTCGACGCGAGCACAACGCCTGCGCCGTCCGGCAGGACGAGATCGGCGCCGTTGATGAGCGCGCGGAGCGTTTCGTCGTACAGCGCCTCATAGGCGATCTCGGCGTTCGGGGTCACGGCATAGCAGGTCTTTTTGCCCGCAAGGATCTGTTCCGCGCGCGCAGAGGCCTCGTCCATCGTGACATTATCAAATTGCAGCCCCATGATATCCAGTTTCATGTGCAGGCATACCTCACCAATTTAGAATCATACGCATATCATCTTAGCACATATTTCCGCATTTGTCCACGCAATTTCGGGTTCAATTTCCCCGCGCGGTGTTTCACATACGGGCGGTTTTGCATAAACTGTTATGAAAGCGAAGCGTGAACGACCCTGTTTCGGCCACGCGAACCTTTACGATATCATATATAGGAGGTCATCCGAATGTCTGAACCTGCACAGACGGGCAAGACCTGTGATCTGCGCGGCATCCGTGAAGCGGTTTGTGTGCATACGGGGAAAATCACAGACAGCTGTCTCGCCAAGGACTGCATTGAGGATCTGCGCGTGTACTTAACGGTCGACTCCCAGCAGACGCTCGACTGCGCGGCAAGCGCAAAGGCGCGGTATGTGGAGCTGCTCTTTACTCAGGTACAGGTGGAGCCGGTTCCCTACTCCTCCGGCTATTTTACGGTCGACGTAACGTTCTATTACCGCGTCATTGCCGACGCGACGCTCTCGGCCGGACGCACGAATACCGTCACGGGCCTTGCCGTGTTCTCCAAGCGGCTGGTTCTGTTCGGCGGGGAAACGAGCGCACGCATTTTCTCCAGCCGGGACGATCTGACGTGCCTTTGTAAGAAGTCTTTGCAGTCCGTCTCGCTGCCGCGGGCCATTGCGGAGACGGTCGACCCGATCATCCTCGGCTCGCGCGTGATGGAGGCGTGCAGCTGCTGCTGCCAGAGCGAGACCGCTCCCTCCATCCCCGAGGCGCTGCTGCTGACCGGCGAATGCAAGCGCCTGCTTGTCACGATTGGACAGTTCTCCATCGTCCGGCTCGAACGCGACACGCAGCTGCTCATCCCGACGTTCGACTACTGCGTTCCGTCGAAGACCTGCCCGCCGGTGGGCGGCACGAGCACGGAAAGCCCCTGCGAGGTCTTCAGCCAGATCGATTTCCCGATGGACGCGTTCTTCCCCGGGAAAAACGAACCGTGCATCAAGCCTGAAGACAGCTGCACCGGCTGCAGCAGAACCAAATAAGCAACCGCGCCCC
>ERZ773108.4291-NODE-4291-length-10049-cov-55.924355_pt1 | contig 10049 bp, 10 predicted proteins | sample MGYA00580570_ERZ773108 | MGnify/ENA primary metagenome ERZ773108 (study PRJEB29015, sample SAMEA2737840) | human gut metagenome | biome: human gut; feature: human-associated habitat; material: faeces | place: China | collected 2012 ...
TCCGTGTTATCCGTCCAGCAGCTTGCCAGAAATTTTTCATCTGCATTTTCCAGCTCTATCCTTACACCGAGCACCTGCAAAAATGTCTTTCCACTGTCCTTTACGTTTTCGGTATCTACATTATATATCTCTCGCGCTTCACCGTTTTTTACCGTAAGCTCTCCTGCCTCTATGACCGCCTCCGCTTCATATACCAGATACACTTTTCCTTTTCCGGAGTATTTTCCGAGATTTTTTATCTGTACGAGAAATGCACTTTTTTCTCCATTTATTTCTACTTTTATAAAGCCTGCATTATTTCCTTTCATTCTGCCATCATATAAATACAGGTATGTAACGAATCTCTTCATACTTATTTACCCGCCTGCGCGTTTTGTACTATTCTATGAGTGGAGCAGTGATATTATGTGTATTATTAATTTATACTTGATTTATAGCTATTCGAGCCATCTTGTGAAAATAAAATAGGAATTATTCTTATTTTCCTCTTGACAATTATAGTACTATCATGTATATTGATATCAGTAACAATTCCTGATTTCATTTAAAAGGAGATTCATATGATTAAGTATAGTCGTCAAAGAGAGTCGATAGTCAACTTTCTGGCGAGCCGGACCGATCATCCGACTGCTGAAACTATCTATCAGAATATCAAAAAAGAATTTCCAAACATCAGTCTTGGAACTGTTTACAGAAACCTTTCCTTGCTTGAGGAAATTGGTGAGATCATCAAGATTTCGACCGGAGTCGGTCCTGACCATTACGATTACAACACAGCGCCTCATTATCACTTTATATGCAGAGGCTGCGGACGCGTGATGGATATCGATTTGGACTTCGCCGATGAGCTGATGACACAGGTGCAGGAATCCACTGATTTAGCCATTGAGAGCTGCTCAGTTTCGTTTACGGGACTTTGTCCGGATTGCAAGAATGAGCTTTCCTAGAGCCTGACAATTTTTACAACAATTAAACATTTATTTACTATCTTTAAAAGGAGGAACATTATTATGGCAAAATGGGTTTGTACAGTTTGTGGATACGTTTATGAGGGAGAGAATCCACCGGCAGAGTGTCCGGTATGCCACGTTGGCGCAGATAAATTCAAGAAGGTTGAGGGAGATTTAACACTTGCTGCAGAGCATGAGTTTGGAGTATACGCTTCAACTGTTAAGAACAATCCTGAAATCTCTGATGAAGATAAGAAATACATCTTCGAGCAGTTAAAGGCTAACTTCGAGGGCGAGTGCTCTGAGGTAGGTATGTATCTTTGCATGGCTCGTGTAGCTCATCGCGAGGGATATCCTGAGATCGGTCTCTACTGGGAGAAGGCAGCTTACGAAGAGGCTGAGCATGCAGCTAAGTTTGCAGAGATGCTCGGTGAGGACCTTGAGCCTAACATGAAAGCTACTACAAAGGACAACCTCGCTTGGAGAGTTGACTGTGAGTTCGGTGCTACAGCAGGAAAGACTGACCTTGCTAAATGTGCTAAGAAGAACAACCTCGATGCAATCCATGATACAGTTCATGAGATGGCTCGTGACGAGGCTAGACACGGAAGAGCCCTTAAGGGACTTCTTGACAGATATTTTGGCTAATTACAAAATAGATAAATATCATTTGAAAATGCAACGCAAAAACCAGTTCGTAAAAATATCATTTTACGAACTGGTTTTATTTTGGTCAAATTCTGCAAACTTGAAGTTATCAGTCTGTTTCATCTTTTTTATAACTTTTATTGGCTCTCCCAGCCGTGATAGCGGGTGCCATCGTAGCTGAAAATAAATCTGTAATTTGTCAAATGTATATCCTTCAAAAACGCTTTGGAATCTCAATTCACAGCAGCAATGTTGAATCAGTCCTGCTCAGCTTTCTGCTGAGTGCTCATATCTGATTCCGAGTTCTTTATTTCTGCCATATTTAATCCTGAAACTTCTTTCTTAAAGATACCGCACTTTATATTACACTCTCGCTGTTGATTTTGAACCGATCAAATAACACTCACAAAAGTCCCGCCTCACTCGTAAAAAGTAATGCAGGACTTTTCCTATAACATTTATCTTGGCCATCTCTTCTCTACCGGTAGTAGTTCTTTAAACTTCTGATGAGGTTCACTCTGATACCAGTATGCCACACTTGAAAGATCGTCTTGTCGCTCAAACAATCCATTATGACTAACCCCTATTTGCTGTACCGTTACTTTCAGATTTTCCTCAAAAAATACAGGATCAGGGATATGCCATCTGTAAAATCCACGCATTGGCGGACAATCATCATTATGATATTGATTCCAAACAAGTGAATCATGTCTGGAATAAAATGGATATCCCAAATATGGGGTAGAATAATTCTGTTCTACAATTCTGCCATTTTCATTTGATGCGAAACTCCAGGAACCTCCGAAATAGTCTTCCATTCCTGTTCCACATATTGTTGGATATTTTTCATCTCCATCAATGTAGAATTTAACTTCACCCTCTCCCCACCAGTACCTCTGCAAAGCTGAAAGTCCCAGATAAGTACCTACATAATGGCCACTTCCTTTTACATTATCAAGAATAACATAATCTTTTCCAATTTCAGTGATTGCCTGCCTTCTCCACTGAGCATGAAAATAAGAAGTGTCTTCTGGAAGCGAATCATACAGGCAGTAATCAATCTGATAAAAAAAAGCCGGTATTGGATTTTTATGCTGATTCTCAATAGTAATGCGAGCATGTTTATGAAATGGCATTGCAAAATAAGAATTAAGTCCTCGCGATGGAACAACAGTTATAATAGCAGAATTCACAATACATTCCTGTCCAAATCCACAACAGAAGAAATCACCCAATGGCACTTCTACCGACGGATTCTCTTCTCCATCCCAGTACATTCGCATAATCAGATCCCTCAGTACAAAACAGTCACCTTCCGAGGTCTTACTGTCAACAGTTATCCATATATGCTGTATCACACCTGGTCCCTCAATATCTGCCAAAAATTCTTCCTGTCCCGGTTGAATATTATTCAAACACGGGCTTCCCTTACGTGAAGGTCCAAGCGGGCTGGCTGCCATCCCGCCTTTTCCTTTTTCTCCTGTCCTGTTCTCAGCATTAATTGCTCTGCTTTTCCCATGTGTCAGATAGGGCATCTTTGAGATATCTCCCGGAAATATCATTTCATATCCTCCTAATATCATTCTATTTATCAACCTTTAGTTGCTCCCATTGTCATACCTGCAGTAACCCATTTATTAAGTGCAAAATAAATAATAAGTGGTGGAAGTATAGATATAACGATAGCTGCAAATGTTAAACCCCAGTCTACATTACCAAATGCTCCCACATAATCCTTCAATCCCATTGCAACTGTTTTTGCATTACTGTCACTGATAAATGTATTTGCAAAAATAAAATCATTCCATATAAGAATACTATACATGGATGCAATTGTAATTATTGTATTTCGTGCCAATGGAAACACAATTTTTATAAATGTAACACCTGGATTACATCCATCTACAATAGCCGCCTCAACCAGCTCATCCGGAACAAAATCATAGAAACTTACAAACATCATCACAGCCAGAGGAAGAGCAAATCCAACCTGTGGTAAAATCAGTGAAAAACTTGTATTCAAGATTCCCATTTTACTATAGAAAATAAACAGTGGAATCAATGTAATCTGTACTGGCACCATGATTCCGAACGTAAAAAATTTATAAATTTGTTTTTTTCCACGTATTCTGAATTTTGACAATGCATAGCCTACTGTCGAACTGAGAAAAATAATCAGAATCAGTGAGATTCCCGTTACTTTTAAACTATTCCACATATAAATGCCTATTTTTCCATCTGAAAATACCTTTATAAAGTTTTCAAATGTCACCACTTTCGGCAAAGCAAACGGCGTTGTAGACAATTCTATCGTCGGCTTAACACTTGCCATAAAAAGCCATATTATAGGATAAACCTGAATAAGCAGAAAGGCAAGAATAACTATCGCAAATACAATTTTTCCAATTTTCTTTTTCATGATTCTTTACACTCCTTCCGCTCTGAAAATATTTTACGAAGTATAAATACCACCAACATACTTTCAATAATGATAAACACTGCCAGAGCACTACCATAACCATATTGGTTATTGGAAAATGCTTTCTTATACATGTATGTAGAGAGCAGCTCGCTTGCATTTCCCGGTCCTCCACTTGTAAGAAGAAATGGAATATCAAATCCTCTCAGCGCACCTGTCAAACACATAGTAAGAGTCAGAAGAATAATATCCTTAATCAATGGAAGTTTTATTTTTAACAGAATTTGGAAATCTGTTGCACCATCGACTTTTGCTGCTTCGTATACAGATGGATCAAGCGAAATTAACGCCGCATAAAAAATAACCATATACATTCCTGTAAATCTCCAGCCTTCTGGCACTGACACTGCTATAAGTGCAGTGTGAATATTTGCCAGCCAGGAAGTAACCATTCCTTCCATTCCTATAGCCTGAAAAAACTGATTTATCAGCCCCATAGGTTCTGTTGCATACATACTTCTGAACAGCTGTGCGATAGCTACAGTTGTGATAATACAAGGAACATAGTATAAAGTCTTAACAAATGTCACATGTTTTTTCATAAAAGTCAGTAATACAGCAAAAATAAGTCCGATTCCAAGCTGCATAACTACCACAATAAGAAGATAAATCAGATTGTTTAAAAATGATTTATAAAATGTTGGATCATGAAACATTTTAACATAATTTTGCAGACCTGCAAAAGTTTTATCACCAATTCCGTTCCATTCCATAAAGCTTAGCCTAATAGACTCTTCAATTGGATAAAAAACTGACAAAATATAAAATAACAGTCCAGGTAATAAAAATATAAAAAACCATTTTTTGTTCTTAATTACGCCCATATTGCCCTCCATGGTTTTAAATACAGGATGTCTGGGAGAGTCTTCTCCCAGACATCAAACATCCTTAGTTTTTCGCGTTGGTTGCAATAGAATCATCTATCAGTTTGCAGAAATCATCAACTGACATATCCCCGGATGCAAGAAGCAATAAATTATCCTGCATAGTTGTATTAGTATCTGCATCCAGATATGTATCCCATGGTTTCAGGAACTGCGCACCTGTTTTATCCATATCATCACGAATTCTAAGATACAGATCTGAGAATTCTACATCTGACGGAAGTTCTGTTTTGATTGGTGACATCTGCTGTTTTGCTGCATATTTTTTACCATAGTTATCCAGTACGTAAAGTATAAAGTCTTTGGTTTTTGCATCAAATGTTTTTGCATTGAATGCCATTCCGATTCCAGAGTTTACGCAAAATTCACTTGCATCTGTTTTTCCGTTTTCGATAGTTGGAAGATAGAAATAATCTATTTTTCCAGCTTTATAAGCGTCCTGCATAGCTGCAATCTCCCAATCACCAATGTAGTACATTGCGGATTTTCCATCCAGGAACATCGACTGTGCAGTTGCATAATCCGTTGCTGCAAATCCATCATTAAAATACTGTCCCATATTCTTCATGAATGTTGCTGCCTCTTTACCTTCATCTCCGGCCATTTTTTCTTTTCCATCACGAAGATTGATAATATAATCGTTACCAGATTCTCTAAACGGCATCATTGCCAGATATCTCTGTACCGGCCATCTGTCAACACCATCTACTGAAATTGGTGTTACTCCATTTTCCTTCAACGTTTTACATACATCCAGCCACTCATCCATAGTTTTCGGTACTGATAAACCATATTTGTCAAAAATTTCCTTATTATACCAGGTCATTTCAACATGATATTCCAATGGAAGTGTATACATGGATCCGTCTGTAAATTCCTGATATTTCAGAGCAGTCGGATAAAAACTATCATATTTACCATTATCCTTCAGGAATTTTTTTACATCTACAAGCATTCCTGCATCAACCAGTTCCTGGCAATACGGATCTGCGTCAATATCAATGATATCCGGCATATTTCCACCTGCAATCAATGTTTTCAGTTTCTGCAAATATGATGGTCTATCAGCTGTAGTTTCAAATTCAATCTTCCATTTTCCACCCATCTTCTCACTGTATTCATCTGCGATTTCATGCATTACCTGATCAATTGCTCCGTCAACCGGTCTTGACGTAAACCATTTTACGGTAGTAACGTCCCCGCTGTCTTTACTTTTCTTTCCTGCATCAGCAGACGTCCCACATCCTGTTAATAAGCTACCAGCCATACACAATGCCAACATAGCACTAATTATCTTTTTCCTCATATTACTCGCTCCTTTTTTCTTTATATTGAATTAATTTTACATCGCCTTGTACTACATAAATACCTGCATAACCATCTTTATGATTATACATCCTGGTCGAAAGAACAATTTCATCATTAATATACACTACGCAGATATCTTTTTCTTTTATGATGTGAACTCGATATTCTTCCGCTTTTGGCAGTTTTCTTGCAGTTTCTATCTGATAAGGAACATCTCCCTTTATCTGCCACTGATATCTTCCCTGTTCTCCTCTTGGCCACATATCCCATGCAACTAATTGATTTTTAGGGTTCATACGTAAGAAATAACCCGTTTCGAGTTCTTTATCCACATGTAACGCAATTCCAAATTCATGGTATCTCTCAGGCTTTATTACCATATCCAACGCAAAAGTATCACCTTCTAAAGGATATAAAAGAGCCCCCAGCGTATCACTTTCAACGCTGACTCCATCCTGCGCCTGTACCATCTTGCAGTTATATAAAGTTTCTTTTTTCAATTCAATCTCTTTCGAAAAATAATCCAGCACTTCCGGAATAGCTTTAATTCTAAGTTCTCCGTTTTTCGAATTCTGAATTATTTCATGAAAATTCATTGTTCCGCCCCATTCCCATGGACCAAAATCAGTATTTCCATATTTGCTCGCTATCCATCCGAAAGCAAATCGTCTTTTGCCATCAGAAGCAGTCTTGATTGCATAATCAGCTCTTGTATCAAAAACATCATCATCAGGTATTTCCCATGGGCCATTCCAGTTTTTCGAAATACGATAATGTGTTGTAAACTGATCTGAAAATGTTGAAAATACCAGATACCAATATTCGCCCATTTTAAACAGTTCAGGACATTCCATCGTAATATACATTTTAGGATCATAAAAAGGTTTCTCATAAGTCCAGTTTATTAAATCTTCGGACTTACACAATGCAATGCATCCACCCCTGAGATCTCCTCTGTTCGTCACTCTTGACGCCAACAGCATATAATAGCATTGGTCTTCGTCATTCCAAAAAACAAAAGGGTCTCTCCAGTCAAACTCTTCATACTGTTTTCCATCTGAGACAAACAAAAAATCTTTTACTGTCTCCAAATTTTCCAGATTTTTCCCTGTGGCCTGCATTACAGATTGAATTGTTTTACCGCGAAGTTTAAAATCCTCATTATAAGCGGTATAAAAAACATGATACAATCCATCTTTTTCACATTTGATAACCGATCCTGTATATGCGTTCTTGTTGGCATCATGAATACCACCTCTTGCAATTGATTCACCTTTATAATCCAGATTAACAAAATCTTTGGTCTCAATCAGATGCCATGTAGTCTCTTCGGCATATTCTTTATCACGTATTCTTGGATCATGAAGATAAAATCCATAATAGGTTCCGTTTTCATAATATGGAATCAAATCACCAACCCAGGCATTTTCTGGTTTATAAAATAATCGCCCCATTTTTACCCTCCTTTTTGCACCATTTGCACATTTCATTTCATGCATTTACATTATCATATTCCTTGCATTATTTCAAGTTTTTGCACAGTATTTTCTCCTTTTCCCTCTTTTCTATATTTTAGCCTCACATTTTTTGTGCATTATTTATATTATTCTCTTCTTTTTCCGTGCATTTTGTGCATTTTGTTTTTACGTTGTATTGTTTGCAATTCGTGCATTTTGTGTTATACTATATCTAAAGCATATAAATACAATATAAAAGGAGTTTACTATGAAATGTACCATTCAAAATATTGCTGATCATCTGGGGCTTTCCAGAAATACTGTTTCAAAAGCCTTAAAAAACAGTTCTGAGGTATCTGAAAATACAAGAAATCTGGTTATAAAGACCGCTTCTAAGCTTGGTTATAAAAATGCCACTTTCGCCACCCCTGTCATACCTGCCTCCGAAACAGACAGCAATGGGACGATTCTTTTCCTTACCAGAACTTACGCTTCCGACTCCGAATTTTGGACCACCGTTTTACGAGGAATTGAATCGATTCTTTCAAATGCGAATTATCATCTGGCAATCAGTATCATGTCCGACAGTGATCTAAAACAACTCAATTTCCCACAAACTATTTCCGATTCTTCTATCAAAGGAATTATTCTTGTTGAGATCTGTGATAAAGTTGTATGCGATGCTCTCTCACAATTTAATCTTCCAATTGTATCTGTAGATATGCCAAATGTTCCGTTTGAAGAACTAAATGGAATAGATGTAGTCACAATGGAAAGTAAAAAGAATCTAAAAAAAATAATTAATCAACTTATAGAAAAAGGAGCTGAAAGCTTTGGTTTTGTTGGAGACCTCTATTCCCCTAATGTAAGCCGTGGATTCCAGGAACGTTATAATGCCTTATCCGAGTGTCTTGCTGAACATCAGCTTCCACTTAATCAGAAGAATTGCCTTCTTCATCAAACGCCGGAGGATTTTCGGAATTTTCAGACCACAGTTAATAATTTGCAAGCTATGATATCACTGCCAGATGTATTCATCTGCGGAAATGACTGGACTGCTATCCAGTTGATATACGCACTGCAGTTCCTTGGTTTCCAGATTCCCAAAGATATATGTGTTGTTGGATTTGATAACATCCCTGCTGCTTCCAGAATTTCACCGTCATTGACAACCATAAGCACTCCTCAGAAATATCTAGGTATTGCTGCTGCAAGACAAATTCTTGAAAGAATTCAGCATCCTAATTGCCCTCATGTTTTCTGTCAATATGAAACAGAATTGATCATTCGAAATTCGACTAATATAATATCTTTTTAATAACTCAACTATATTTATATTGATATATCGGAAAAATCATTGTTGATACACTGCCTGTCAAAAAGTCGAGTTAATAATTGTGTTTTTGAAAGCGGATGACTATATGAAAACATCGTTTGCATCGAGCTTCTTCGCCGTGGATACGATGTTTATGTCGGCAAGCTCTATCAAAAGAAAATCGACTTTGTTGCCCAGAGAGGCAGTGAGAAGATTTATATTCAGGTCAGCGACAACATTTCCGGGCAGGAAACATTTGAGAGAGAATACTCTCCTCTGCTTCAGGTTCGAGATGCTTATCCGAAAATTATTATTGCCAGAACCAAACATCCCCAATATAGTTATGAAGGAATCGAAATTCACAATATAGCCGATTGGTTACTACAAGAATAAGCAGGGCGAAATATCAGTAGTTAATGAAAAACCCTGCTTACATGGAGGTGCATTAGCATAATAAAACCGCTTGTCAGAAAAGCGGTCAAATGGTATTCTTTTCATAGGCAGTGGTGTCTTTCTGTATTGAATTGTTTTGTGTGGTAACTTTACAATATCAAATACTGGTAAGAATTGCCATTGCCTATTTTATTATTGAGAAAAAGAATGCCGTAAATACGAAAAAAAAACAGTTCGTAAAAATATGCTTTTACGAACTGTTTGTATTTTTGGTCAGTTCTGCAAACTTGAATTTATTACTCCAAAATAACCGGAAGCATAATCATAATAATTCCAAATAAGGCAAATAGAATACCACCTATTTTTGTTGTTTTCAAGTAAAACTCAGATGGTTCATCTGCACGATAAGATTTCCATTCTTCTGTTAATTTCCATATTAAGCCCGGCTTTAAGAAGATAAACATACCTAACGCAAAGATTATGATTCCACCACCAATAGACCACCACATATTTACCATCTCCTTTAGCAAATTCCGATTTCTCAGTTTCAAAAACTGGGAGTTGTTTAACTGATTCTATAATGTCCTATGATATCATCACGATGTTCCAGTATAT
>ERZ773108.4305-NODE-4305-length-10024-cov-3.469656_pt1 | contig 10024 bp, 8 predicted proteins | sample MGYA00580570_ERZ773108 | MGnify/ENA primary metagenome ERZ773108 (study PRJEB29015, sample SAMEA2737840) | human gut metagenome | biome: human gut; feature: human-associated habitat; material: faeces | place: China | collected 2012 ...
CCGCCGCTTCCTCCAATACACGTAAGTTGAAACGCAACCAGCTAAGTTCCCGGTTTTGTGTGTATGCATATGGATTTACAATTTTGTTTGAATCCGCTGGCACAAATACCCCTCCCGTACTCCATATTTACTGACGATCATTTGCGAAGCTTTTGTTTTTTGGGCAAGAAAGCAAAGAATTGACATGCCGGGAAGAAGCGTGTGAATCCTTTCCGGTGCAGTTTTTAAAATCAGTTCTGCCGCGCGCCGATCCCCAGTGCAAAGATCATTATAGAGAGCTTTCAGCTGCTCGATCGATAGGACATTGCAGGAATCAGGCAAATGGTATCGTCGGCGTCCAAGCTTTAAAACAGCTCGGGCAGTTCCGCCTACACAAGCCAGAGAAGCGCCGCAAGAAGAGATCCTGCATGATGCCAGTTCCGCCTCTATCCGCTTTTTTATTCGTTCTCGGGACCCTTTTCCCGGTAAAATGTTTTTTACACAGTCTTCATATAAACGCAAAGATCCTATTGGATAGCTTTCTGCTTCGATTAACGTCCCATTTGCAAAAAATGCGATTTCAGTGCTAGCGCCTCCAATATCCAAAAAGATGCCGCCGGGCAAAGAAAGATCTAGCATAGCACCAGTATAACCGTAAAAAGCTTCCTGTTTACCAGAAATCACTTCTAGACAGAAGCCTGTTGTGGAATAAATTTTTTGGAGCACGTCCTGGGTATTGTTTATGTTGCGAAGGGAAGCAGTTGCAAAAACGGAAATATTTTGAATATTTAAAAGGCACAGCCGTTCCTTCAATTCTATCAGGCTATGGCAGGCGCATTCGATTCCTTCCGGGCTTAGAACTCCATCTTCCACATAGCTGGCCAGGCCAGCCATGATTTTTTCTTTAAATAAAATTTTAAAATTCGTTTTTTCCGCATCGTATACGGATAAACGTATAGAGTTGGAGCCGATATCGATAATGGCACATTGCATGGATTATTTCCCCCTGAAAAGTGGTGTTTAATTGTATTGTCCAATAATGTAAAAGCAGATTCTGGACGTGATATATCTGACACGATTTCTGTTAAAAGTATTTTGCCCGATTCTAAGAAAAAGATCATCAGAAAAAGATTCTACTAATGATTATAAAAATAAAGGTAAAATCCAAACTAGAATGAAAGAAAAATTTATGTAAGTTTCCTATATACCATAAAAAGGATCAGAAAAATTTTTCTTTTGGTATTCTATATAAAAAAGGGGAAAATATTTTTAGCCGCAGAGGGCAAAAAATTTGAAATGTAAAAGGAGAAATTTTTGTGAAAAATTCTGATTCAATTGCACTGCTGCAAGAGTGCAATAGCGGAAGCAAAATGGCTATTAGCAGTATCCGCGATGTTTTGGGAGATATACAGGAAGAAAAACTCGAGCGTTTATTAGAAAATTATATCCATAAGCACGAGGAATATGGCGAAGAACTTCATGCTCTTCTGTCAGCCAATCAATCCCCGCCAGAAGAACCAAAAGTTTCTGCTAAAACGATGGCTAAGGTAGTCACTGGCGTTAAGCTGTTTGCGGATCATTCTACATCCCAGATTGCCAATTTGATGATTGATGGGTGCAATATGGGAGTTAAGTCCATCAGCAAATACCAGAACCAGTATAAAAATGCCGATCAGGAGAGCATTGAAATATCAGAAGAATTAGTTAAAATTGAACAGCATATGGCCAATGGTCTGCGCAGATTCCTTGCATAAAATAAAAGCCAGTGTTTTTCTTTATCAAAAATGCAAAAAACCAGCTTTTCATTGACTTTTTGAAATAAATGTGTTATAGAATAAGAGTATAAAAGACGTTGACAGAGACAGTACGCTTTAAGCAAAAGGTAAAGCGAGCTGGGGAGAGTGCAAGCCCGGCACGAGTCACTTTTGGCGGAATATCCCTCTAGAGTCGCAGGCTGAAAGAGGAATCGACTAAGCTTTGCCGGTATTTCACCGTTATCGAAAGCACATATGTTGGTATGGAGCAATGGGTGGTTGAAACGAAGCACACGCTTTCGTCCTGTTTGCAGGGCGAAAGCGTTTTTGTTTTCCGTATCAAATGTAGGACGATTTGGGAGGTAAACAGAATGAGCAAGTACGAGAAAGTATCCACTGATATGAATTTTGTGGATCGAGAAAAAGCAGTGGAGAAGTTTTGGAAAGAGAACCAAATCTTTGAAAAGAGCCTTGACAGCCATAAAGAAGGTGAGACCTATACTTTTTATGACGGTCCTCCTACGGCCAACGGAAAACCCCATATTGGTCACGTATTAACCCGTGCGATCAAAGATATGATTCCCCGCTATCAGACGATGAAAGGCCATCAGGTTCCCAGAAAGGCGGGATGGGATACGCATGGTCTTCCGGTGGAATTGGAAGTAGAAAAACTGTTAGGGCTCGATGGCAAAGAACAGATCGAAGAATATGGTTTGGAGCCATTTATTGAAAAATGCAAAGAGAGTGTTTGGAAATACAAAGGTATGTGGGAGGATTTTTCCGGTACCGTCGGTTTCTGGGCAGATATGGAGCACCCTTATGTAACCTACGACAACGATTTTATTGAGTCTGAGTGGTGGGCTCTAAAGCAGATTTGGGAAAAAGGACTTTTGTACAAAGGCTTTAAAATTGTCCCCTATTGTCCCCGCTGTGGAACGCCGCTGTCCAGCCATGAAGTAGCGCAGGGATATAAAGATGTCAAAGAGCGCTCGGCCATTGTCCGCTTTAAAGTAAAAGGGGAAGACGCTTATTTCCTGGCTTGGACTACCACTCCTTGGACACTTCCTTCTAATGTGGCTTTGTGTGTTCATCCAGAAGAAAGCTACGTTAAAGTGGAAAATGAAGGAAAAACGTATTATATGGCTGAGGCGCTGGTAGATACTGTGCTCAAGGGTGAGACGAAAATTTTGGAACACTTTGTGGGCAAAGATTTGGAATATAAAGAATATGAGCCTCTTTTTGACTTTGTAAAACCGGATAAAAAATGTTGGTATGTAACCTGTGACCGCTATGTAACATTGACCGATGGTACCGGCGTGGTACACATCGCCCCCGCTTTTGGTGAGGATGACGCAAATGTAGGACGCAATTACGATTTGCCCTTTGTTCAGCTGGTAGACGCAAAAGGCGAAATGACCAAAGAAACGGACTGGGCCGGTACATTTTGTAAAGACGCGGACAAGGCGATTCTTGTAGATTTGGAAAAACGCGGCCTTTTGTTTGAGGCGCCGGTGTTTGAACACAGCTATCCCCATTGCTGGCGCTGTGGAACCCCGTTGATTTACTACGCCAGAGACTCCTGGTTTATCAAAATGACTGCGGTAAAAGACGATTTGATCCGCAACAACAACACGGTTAATTGGATTCCCGAGAGTATCGGCAAAGGCCGTTTCGGCGACTGGCTGGAAAATGTGCAGGACTGGGGCATCAGCCGTAACCGCTACTGGGGTACGCCGCTGAACATCTGGGAATGTGAGTGCGGACACCGCCATTCGGTAGGCAGCATTGCGGAGCTGAAAGAAATGTCGCCCAACTGCCCGGACAATATTGAACTTCACAGACCCTTTATTGATGAGGTGACGATTACCTGTCCTCATTGCGGCAAACAGATGAAACGGGTTCCAGAAGTAATTGACTGCTGGTTTGATTCCGGTTCTATGCCGTTTGCACAGCATCATTATCCGTTTGAAAACAAAGACTTGTTTGAGCAGCAATTTCCGGCAGATTTCATTTCCGAAGCGGTGGATCAGACTCGCGGATGGTTCTATTCACTGCTGGCAATTTCCACTCTTTTGTTTAACAAGGCTCCTTACCGCAATGTAGTCGTTTTGGGATTGGTGCAGGATGAGAACGGACAGAAAATGTCGAAATCCAAGGGAAATGCCGTCGACCCCTTTGAGGCGCTGGACACTTACGGAGCCGATGCGATCCGCTGGTATTTTTACAGCAATTCCGCGCCCTGGCTGCCCAGCCGTTTTCATGACAAAGCGGTAAAAGAGGGACAGCGTAAATTTATGGGTACGCTGTGGAATACCTATGCTTTCTTTGTTTTGTATGCGAATATCGATGATTTTGACGCGACAAAATATCAGCTGGAATATGAAAAACTGGCGGTAATGGATCGCTGGCTGCTGTCAAAACTCAATACGCTCATCAGGGAGACGGATGACGATCTGGGACATTATCGAATCCCTGAAGCGGCCCGGGCTTTGCAGGATTTTGTGGATGATATGAGTAATTGGTATGTGCGCCGCAGCCGGGAACGTTTCTGGGTCAAGGGAATGCCACAGGATAAGATCAATGCTTATATGACTTTATATACCGCTCTGGTTACTGTTGCAAAGCTGGCTGCGCCAATGATTCCGTTTATGTCTGAGAGTATTTACCGCAATTTAGTCTGCCGATTGGATTTTTCTGCACCGGAGAGTGTACATTTGTGTGCTTATCCAATTGCAGATGAGAAATTAATAGATAAAAAACTGGAAGAGGATATGGATACCGTTTTGAAAGTGGTTGTTCTGGGCCGCGCTGCCAGAAATGGCGCAGCTATTAAGAACCGCCAGCCTCTGGCCAAGATGTATGTTAAGGCAGAAGATAGGGTAGGAGAATTTTACAAAAAGATCATCGAAGAGGAGCTAAATATTAAATCAGTAGAATTTACCGATGATGTTTCTGCCTTTACCGCCTATCATTTTAAACCACAGTTAAAGACTCTTGGTCCTAAATACGGCAAGCAGTTAGGGGAAATTCGCAATGTTTTGTCTACGTTGAATGGCAGTGCTGCGAAAAAAGAACTGGATTCCACCGGATTTCTGAAGCTCCAGCTTTCTGCCGGTGAAATTGAACTGGCACCGGAAGATTTATTGATTGAAATGACCCGTTCGGAAAACTATTATTCAGTAGAGGATGGCGGCGTTACAGTGGCAATTGAAACTGTTTTGACAGACGAATTGCTCGAGGAAGGATTTGTCCGTGAAATTATCAGTAAATTGCAGACGATGCGCAAAGAAGCAGATTTTCAAGTGATGGATCATATCGTGGTTTATGTCAAAGGGAATGAAAAAATCGCCGGTATTGTGCAGAAAAATCTGCCTATTATCGAGAACGACACTTTGGCTGATATAGTAAAATTGGAAGAAATGGATGGATATGTTAAAGAATGGGATATTAATGGCGAAACAGTTGTCTTGGGCGTAAAACGGGTAAATAGCTGATCGTAATCACTCTGAAAAATCCATATAACGATTTTAACCAGTTTATAAACATCCCCCGCAAAGATATAATCTTTGCGGGGGATGTTTTCATCGTTGTCCATTTAGTTTTCTTCTGCCGGCAATGCAGTTTTTTGCTTTACTGTAACGGATTCATCATAACAGGAAAAAATTTCGTCAATTTCTTTTTTCTGCATTTTAGGAGTTATGATGCTAATCAATGGTACAAGAATCAGCCCGGCGATCATGGCAATAGCACCAGCGTTAATGGGGGAGGAAATATAGTTCCAAAACATATTGGTCACGGTGATACCGATTCCTGCGGCAAAACTTGCCCAGACTGCAGCTTTGGTGACCCCCTTCCAGTACAATCCATAAAGAAATGGCGCCAGAAAAGCGCCTGCTAAAGCGCCCCAGGAAATCCCCATTAACTGAGCGATAAAGGTAGGCGGATCCAATGCCAGAACAACCGAAAGCAGAATGAAAAATACAATAAGTACACGCATTAGTAAAAGGAGCCGTTTTTCATTTAAATTTTTGAGAACATTATCTTTTAAAAAGTCCAGTGTTAGCGTGGAACTGGAGGTCAATACCAAAGAGGATAGAGTGGACATGGAAGCAGAAAGAACCAGAACAATCACAACTCCAATCAAAATATCGGGCAGAGAAGAGAGCATGAAGGGAATGATGCCATCATATATTACTCCACCTTGTTCGTTATACAAAACAGGGTTGTCAAATAACCGTCCAAATCCTCCGAGAAAATAGCATCCGCCAGAAATGATAATAGCAAAAATAGTTGAGATGATTGTACCTGTTTTAATGGATTTTTCGCTTTTAATGGCGTAGAATTTATGTACCATTTGTGGTAATCCCCAAGTCCCTAAAGAGGTCAGAATTACAACACCCAACAGGTTGAGCGGATCTGGTCCAAAAAAAGAAGCATACGCGCCTTGCTGTCCTAATGTGGCTGGTACTTTGCTGGGGATTTTTGCCAACTGGAACAGCGCTTGAGAAAACCCACCCTGGCCATTCAGTACAGCTATAATGACTGCTACGATCCCTCCTAGCATAATAATGCCTTGAATAAAATCATTGATGGCGGTTGCCATATATCCACCTAAAATAACATAAGCTCCAGTTAACACTGCCATAGCAATGACACAAACAGAATAGGGAATGTCAAAGGCCATGCCAAACAACCGAGACAGTCCGTTATATACAGAAGCGGTATAAGGAACAAGAAAAACAAAAACAATGACAGAGGCTACAATTTTTAATGCCTTGCTTGCAAAGCGCTTTCCAAAAAAATCAGGCATAGTTGTAGCAGAAAGGTGATTGCTCATAATGCGGGTGCGACGTCCTAATACGACCCAGGCCAAAAGGCTGCCAATTAATGCATTTCCAATGCCGATCCAAGTAGAGGCAACGCCGTATTTCCAACCAAATTGGCCAGCATAACCTACAAATACCACGGCAGAAAAATAAGAAGTCCCATAAGCAAAAGCAGTCAGCCAAGGGCCGACATTCCGACTTCCCAATACAAAACCTTGAACGTCAGTAGAATGTTTGCGGCAATAAATACCGATAGCGATCATGGTGCCGAAGAAAACCACAAGCAGAATGACTTTGGCAATCATAAAAATACTCCTTTGCTTTAAAGCACTGAATAACTCTGGCCATTATCATATCAGATATTAGCTAGTATGTCAATTTAAACTTTTGAAGATTAAAACTTTAAATGAGAAAAAATAATCATTGACAGAACCTCCATTACAGGATAAAATGAAAAAAATATCACCATATGGAAAGGGGCGGTTTTGTGTTTTGGCAAAAAGATATAGAAACCATGCCGCGCGCAGAGATTCGCGCATTACAGCTGAAAAAGTTGCAGCATACGGTCAAATGGAGCTATGACAGGGTTCCTTATTATCATAAAATTATGGAAGAAGCAGGTGTTACGCCAGATCAAATCAGATCGTTGGATGATGTGCGCCGTCTGCCTTTTACCACGAAAGCGGATCTGCGGGATAATTATCCCTTTGGCTTGTTTGCTGTACCCAAAAAAGATATTGTAGAGATTCATGCATCTTCTGGTACTACCGGAAAGCCGATTGTAGGCGGGTATACCAGACACGATTTGGATGTTTGGAGCGATTGTGTGGCCCGCCTTGCCGTTGCGGCGGGAGCCACTTCAGATGATATTTCCCAAATTGCCTTTGGCTATGGATTGTTTACCGGCGCTTTCGGATTGCATTACGCTTTGGAAAAAATCGGCTCTATGGTCGTACCAATTTCTAGTGGAAACAGTGAAAAGCAGATTATGCTGATGAAAGATTTTGGTACTACTTTGCTGGTAGCCACTCCTTCTTATGCGGTATACTTAAGTGAACTTGCCAAAGATATGGGGGTTGCCGATCAGCTGAAACTGCGTCTGGGTCTATTCGGCAGCGAAGTATGCACTACTGAAATGCGGGATCAGATTGAAAAAAATATTGGAATCACCGTAACCGATAACTATGGCCTTACCGAACTGGGAGGCCCTGGTGTATCCGGTGAATGTCAGTTCCGCAACGGCCTTCATATCAATGAAGACCATTTCTTGGCAGAAATTATTGATCCGGATACGGGGGAAGTACTGCCGGAAGGAGAAACCGGTGAACTGGTCATTACTCCTTTGTCAAAAGAAGCGTTCCCCATTTTTCGCTACCGGACCAAGGATATTGCGAAAATTACATATGAGCCCTGTGAATGCGGACGTACTTTTGCCCGCATGAACAAAGTAGTGGGACGTACGGATGACATGCTTATCATTAAGGGCGTTAATGTCTTTCCATCCCAAATTGAAAGTGTATTGATTCAATCGCCCCATATTGGACCGCATTATCAATTGATTTTGCGCAAGAAAAATTATATGGATAATTTAGAGGTTAAAGTGGAGTTGATTGATGGCTCCCTTCTGGATCAATATGGCGCACTGGAAAAGGTAGCTAGAGAAATCCGTGCTCAGCTGCGTACAGTGCTGGGACTTGATTGTAAAGTGACTTTGGTGGAGCCTCGTTCCATAGAACGTTCCACCGGTAAGGCAAAACGCATCGTAGATTTGAGAAATGAACCCAATTCATAAGGAGGAAAAGCCATGCTGGTCAAACAAATTTCTGTATTTGTACAAAATGAGCGAGGGCGTCTATCGCAGATTACTCGTTTAATGGCAGAAAACGGAATAGATATTCGTTCCATTTCCATTTCTGACACGGTGGATTTCGGCATTCTGCGGCTAATTGTTAACGATCCGGAAAAATGTGAAAAAGTGCTGAAAGAAAATGGCTTTACCGTTTCCATTACCAATGTAATTGCAGTGGGAATTACAGATGAACCGGGAAGTCTGGCTCAGGTATTTGCATTGGCTGATGAAAATGGGATTAATGTAGAATATGTTTATGCGTTTATCAGCCATACAACGCAAGATGCCTGTATTATCATGCGAGTGACGGATGGCGAGCGGGCGGCAAAGGTTCTGGCAGAGCGTGGAATCAAAGTTCTCACAGCAGAAGATGTTTATCGTTTTTAAAACCGGCGTCCCTGTTTTTCACAGGGGCGTTTTTTTATCAAAATTTCCCGAAATGAAAGTGGAAAAAAGATGCATACAGTGGAAGAAATTATCCGGGAATATAAAAATTTAGATCAAATAGTCGGGGTAGATACCTCCGAACTGGAAATTGCATTTTCTTCTCGGGCAGTATATCAGTACGGATGCTGTAAATACCAACAGAAAAAGCGAAAGGTCGTCCCCTATAAAATCTTAATTGCCTCTTTTCTGCGGGAGGAGGAAGAAGCTTTTTGGAATACTGTCCGGCATGAGTATGCCCATGCGGCAGCCGCTCTTTTGACCGGAAAGAATCAGGGACATAATTCTGTTTGGAAAGCAGTTTGTCAAAAGATTGGTGCAGATCCAGCCCGTTTGGCTGAGGCCTGTTCGGCACAGAAAGAAAAAAGCAAAGGGCAGGTCCGGTATGAAATTATCTGTCAGGTCTGCGGTACTCGATACAAAAGAATCCGCCGCAGCAGGTTTGTAGTTGAGGTTTTGGAAAACCCTGATCAACCAACGTCGTATCGTTGCCATTGCGGATGTCGATTTTTTCAATGTCTACACTGTAATGTACCACAGAAGACGAGAGGTGAAAATGAATGAATTTACAAATCAGACAATGTGAAATCACAGATGCAAAGGCAATTCATGATTTAAATCTTAGAGAACAGGGATATGATTATTCAGATGATGCAACAAAAGAAAAGATAGTAAAACTTTTGGATAGTAGCAAAGATAGAATCTATGTTGCTTTAATAGACGGCAATGTTATCGGATATGTTCATGCCAATGACTATGATGTGATTTATGAACCTCATATGAAAAATATTATGGGAATTGCTGTTTCAAGTAACTTTCGGAAAATGGGTATCGGTAAAGCTTTATTGGATTCAGTTGAACATTGGGCACGAGATACCGGCGCCAGCGGAGTTCGACTGGTTTCAGGAGCAACAAGAACTGGTGCACACGAATTTTATCACCATGCGGATATAGTGGGGATAAGAAACAGATCAATTAAAAAAAATGTTTTATTTTCGCTGATCAAGAAGATTTTGAGCATTGTTAATTACATCTGTGGGAAGTTAGAAAGGGGTTTCCGTTTATAAAATCAATAAAAATAAGAAATCATTTTAAATGTAAGTTGTTGTTTTTAATCAAAACCACAAGTAAACTAGTGGTTTGCTCAAACCCCTTTCAGGGGTCAGTACTTG
>ERZ773108.4310-NODE-4310-length-10017-cov-2.994479_pt1 | contig 10017 bp, 9 predicted proteins | sample MGYA00580570_ERZ773108 | MGnify/ENA primary metagenome ERZ773108 (study PRJEB29015, sample SAMEA2737840) | human gut metagenome | biome: human gut; feature: human-associated habitat; material: faeces | place: China | collected 2012 ...
GACCTTCTTCAGGGTGTCGCCCATGCCGACGAGGAAGTCCTGCACAAACGGCATACAAGCGTTGAGCGTGTCGGTGATGACCGGGCTGATTTCCTCGAAGGTGTCGGTCAGGATTGGGGCCAGCGATGTCAGCGTGTTGGCGATCATCGACGCCATAGGCAGCAGAGTCACTTCGGCCGACCTCTTGACCGCCTCGAAGGCAGAGCCGAGGTCGTTGTACTTGACGTCGTTGATCTGCTGGAGCGCGGCGGCGCCGTCATAGGCTGCGGTCTCGATGTCACCGAGCACGGGCAGGATGCCCGCCTCCAGATCCTCGAACTGTGAGCCAAACAGTGCGACGCCGATCTCGTTGCGCTTGAGAGGATCCTCGAGCTTGTTCAGAGCCTCGACGGTGTCGAAAAATGCAGCCTGCGCGGTCTCGCCGCCGGCTGCAAAGGCCGCGAACATTTTGTCGGAGTTGAGGCCGAGGCCCTTGAAGGCTTCGGCGCTGCTGTCGCTGCCGTCTTTCGCTCTGATGTTGAACTCCTTGACGGCGTCGGCCACTTTGTCGATGCTGAACAGGCCGGCGTCAGCGCCTTCCACGAGGGAGCCCATGAACTGGTCGGCGCTCAGGCCGAGGGCCGCAAACTGCGCCGAGTATTCGTTCAGGGTGTCGAGCAGGTCGCCGTTTTTGTCTGCGCCGTTCTGTGCGCCGGTGGCGATTAGGCCGTAGGCTTCTTCGGCGCTGATGTTGAAGTTTTTCATCAGAGCCGAGGCGGCTCTGGCGCTTTCACTGATGTCGTAGTCGAAGGTGTCACGCAGCACGAAGCCGGCCGCGGTGGCCTGCTCCAGCGCTTCGCCGGCCAGATCGCTCGCTTTCTGCGTAGCGGCCAGCCCTTCGGCCACGTCGTTGAAGTCCTCGCCGAGGTTCTGCGCGTAGATGTTTTTTACACTCTCGCCCAGCGCGTCCAGCTCGTCGCCGGTGGCGCCGGTAGATGCGGAGAGCTGGTTCATGGCTTTGTTGTAGTCGTCGCCCAGCTCTGCCAGATACTTCCCGGCCTCGACGACCGCCTTGCCCGTCGCCACAGCGATGCCGCCCACGGCAGCACCGACGGCAACGGCCTTCCAGTTTACTTTGTCGAGGTGTCCCGCGACGTTGTCCATCGCCTTCCCGAGGGATGGGTCGATGGTGCCGGCGAAGCTGACGACGGCCTGCATGATCTTGTTTTTGCCTGCCATCAGTGTCACCTCCTTCTGTATTTCCTGAAGTTATTCCGGGGCATTGAGGCGGCCTTGTCGCGTTGCCGCTTGGCCTCCTCGGCTGCCTCGTAGTATTCCATCAGGAAGTCGGTCAGGCGTTCCCGTCGGAGCTCGCCGACTGAGGTGTGGAAGGCTCGAGAGTAGTCTCGGACGAGCTCTCCGAGCCGCTTTCCTCGGATTGTGCCGCCGACCTCGCCGTAGTAAAATTTCGGCCGATCCTCATAAGCTCCATGACGTCGGGGCCGCTGATGCGCTCGAGGTCGCTGACGTCGATGTCGCTGTTGACGGCGACGATCGCCATCATGGCGAGATAGGCGTGCAGGGAGTAGTCGAGCTCGCAGGCGCCGGCGCTGCCGCCGCCCTTGTTGGAGGTCGCGCGGAGCTTGCGGGCCTCAGCATCGGCAAACATTCCCACGGTGATCGCGTCGGTGTCATAGGTCAGAGTCTTGACCTTTTTGCCGTTGATGGTGATAGGGTTCTGGAGTGTCAGCTTTTCCATGTGTGTCTCCTTTCGATAAATAGAGGGCGCCGCCCGGAGGCGACGCCCTTCTTGTTACAGGACGCTGCGGATGTCCTTGGCGTAGTCGACGCCGCCGACGCGCATGATGGTGTTGAGCTGGTCGATCAGCCAGTATTCGTTGCCAGCGACGAAAAGCTGGTAGCGGCTGACGGCCAGCGCGATCTCGTTCTCGCTGGCGTTGCCGGGATCCACGTTCAGGCCGGGGATGCCCTTGGAGACGCAGCGGAGGAACGCCTTGCAGCCCTCGGTCTTGGTGGAGCCGTCGGAGAGCTTGACGTCCTGCGCCCAGCGGATCTCGATGGTCTTGCTCGTCAGCTTGACGAGGCTGCGCAGGCCGAGGTCAATGCCGATCTTAGTGATGGATGCCTCCATCGCCTCGATCTGGCCGGGCAGCGGCGCCGTGTAGGTTCCCATCGCCTTGAAGTCAGCCGTCACAAGGTTGACGGGGGGCAGGGCGATGGTCACGTCCTTGGCGGCGAGAACGCCGTCCACATAGACGGTATCGGCGAGGATGGGGCCCTTCAGGTCGAGCCACAGGTTTGCCATTACTCGTCACCTCCTTCGTAGTAGACGGAGAAGCCCGCGTCGGTGTAGGCGACGTAGACGCTCGCAGACTTGAGGGGCGGGGTCGGGGTGACGGCGATGTCCCAGCGGAAGTCGCCATTCATCACGTCGGTGGTGCTGTTCTCGCTCTCGAGGAACAGGATCACAGGGGATCCGAGCAGCGCGCCCATGCTGACATAGCCGTCGAGCTTCTCCTGCTCGCGGTTGATGATGCGATCCTTCAGTGCGCGGGTCATGGGCTCGTCGATCTCCGGGCTCCACTCGCGCTGGAAGTTGTTGGTGATGTGCATGAGCATCCGCATGGAGACGTCGAAGATCGCGCGGGGATCCACGTCTGCGCCGTAGGTGTAGGCAGCCGTGTGGTCGCCCCACAGTACCCATTCGCCGCCCCATGCCACGGCGGTGCTGATGCCGTTCTGCGTCAGCTCCTTGCCGCTCTGCTGGTCGAAGCCGCGGTTTTTCGCATTGGCGCCGAAATACTGCTTGATGACGGGGATCGCCTTGTTGCCGCAGGTCTCCATCGGGACGCTGTTGTGGCTGAAGTCGGCGCGCATGAGCTCGACCACGGCCAGCGTGCTCAGGTGGAACACGTTGCCGAGGTTGTCCACAGCCTGCGGCCAGTAGACCTTAGAGCGCTCGCCGGTGAAGGCGTTGGCCTTCTTCCATGCGATCGCCTTGGTGATCGTGTCGACCGCCTGCGCGGTGCTGTCCACGAGGGGCAGGTCGGCCACGACGAAGGCGTCCCAGTGGCCGTTGATCTTCTTGCAGACCGTCAGCATGGCGTTGTAGACGGCAGGGCTGTGACTCCAGCCGGGGGCCGCGATCAGATTGCAGACCGCGAACTGCTCGGGATAGAGCAGCGCGATCGCGCTCAGGCCGCTGTACTCGCCGGAGGAGGTGACGCCGCCGATGATGTCGCTGTCTGCGATCTCAGAGTCGTCCACCTCGCTGAAGCTGGCCGTCAGGCTGCCGGCGAGCTGCGCGTCGTCCTTCAGGCTGGTGATGATGACCGTGCCCTTGGTGAAGTTATAGTCCACAGCGTAGTCGGTGCCCTCGACGTAGTTGCCGCTGTCATTCTTTGCGATGGTCAGGGTGTCGAGGATGATCTTGTCGCTGGCGAACTCGGCGCGACCGCCGGTGAAGGTGAGGGTCTTGGTAGTGGCCGTCTCCTTGCGGTGCTTGCCCGCGGAGGGGTCGAGCACATTGATGACGTAGATCGGGCCGATGTTCCCGAGGGTGTTGTTGAAATGCGCGTACACGGCCTCGCACAGGGTAAAGGTGCCCCAGTCGGACGAGTAGCCGATCTTCTTCTGCGCGTCGACCAGACTGGTGATCTTGATCGGCGCGTTGATGATGCCGGCCTCGCCGAAGCCGCGCACGAGGTTGACGGGTGCCGTGCCGATATAGACCGGCGTGGTGCCCGCCTGCACGGCGCTCTGTGCCACGGTCTCGCCGATGTGGCCGTAGGCGCCGTAGAGGTATTCGTTTGCCATCTGCTTATCCTCCTTTGCATGAAATTAGAGCAGCCGAGTGGCTGCCCTTAAAGCAGGTGTTGGTAGCTTTTCGGGTTGCGGGTCAGGGTCTCCTCGACGGAGAACTCAGCCCATGCAAACCAGTACGGGTAGAAGTCGGGGACGGCGTCTTGCTCCGCGACGGGGCCGAAGGTGATGCCCTTCTCCTTGATGACGCGGAGGTCGCCGAGGTACTCGGCGTTTTCAATCAGCCGGAGAGCTGTGTCCACAAAATTCCATGCGTCACGCCAGCCCTCTCCGTTCTTCACGAAGTAGGAGGCCGCCGCCTCGTTGTATTGCTGGATGTAGGTGCCGCTGCCGTCGCCCTTCGGCTTGAAGATGTCGGGCCCGTGGTAGCCGGGATCCCACGCTGAGAAGCAGAGCCGGATCTTGATGTCTCGGGCACTCTGGAGCAGGTCGTCGTCGCCCTGAACGATCTGCACGCAGACCGACGGGATCGGCGCGGCGATGTTCGGGGGCGTCCTGTCCTTCGATGGTACGAAAAGCGAGAACGCGGCCGGGTTTACCAGCTTGTATGGGTAGGAGGCGTCCGTTGCGTTGTCGTCGGGGAGCTTCAGCTTGACCAGAGGGCAGACCTCGGCGGTCAGCCAGTCCCGGACGGTTTCGATGCTGTTGACGATGGACATGGGGCACCTCCTACATGGTGACAGTCTGGCCGAGGGCCACGGTGGCGATCCCCATGTCCTCGCTCCAGTCGTTGACGATGTACTCGCGGCCGTCGACGTTGAGCCCTTCGCCCGCCGGGCGCCGAGCGGGCAGATCCTCGACCGCCGCATAAAGCAGCAGAGAGGACTCCGCGACGCTCAGCTCTTGCCCCCCTTGGCGTTCCTTCAGGGCGTTGTCGTCCAGCACGGCGGCGATGGCTCTGCCTTCGACGGTGTGCTTCTCACCGAACTCGTCGAGATTGAGAAACGTGCGCCGACGGTCAGCCTCGACCATCGCCTTGAAGCTGAAGGCCATCAGACGGGATCGGCGGCGCCGATCTGAGGGGGCTCCTCGTCGTCGGCGCCGTCATCAGGCTGCTCGGCCTTGGTGGCCTCGATGGCAGCGATGACGTCGGCCTTCTTGCGCATAGCAGAGGCGTCCACGCCATAGCGCGTGGCCACTTCCTTCAGCTCGTCGAGCTTCATGTCCTCGTTGTACTCAGGGGCCTCGTCGGCCGCGGTGTTGGTGCTGGCAGGCTCGTCGGCGTCGTCGCCGGGAGCGGGTGCGGGCTGCTCGGCAGTCTCGCCCAGCTCGCCGATGTACTTGGCGACGCCTTCCTTCACCAGATGGGCCTCCAGCTCGTCGTCGAACTTCTGAGGGCCGTCTGCTTCAGTGATGGGGATCACCTTGCGGCCGTTATAGTAGCCGAAGGTGCCCTTGATGATCTGGATCATGCTCTGCTCCTTTCTGCTGCGCTCAGTCCGTCAGGACGTCCGCAACGATGAACGGGTTCTTGTTGTTGGGGATCATCAGCGGGCGGCTGGAGATGGTCAGCGTGCGGCTGTTGCCTTCGGCGCTGCTCACATACTTCGGCACGCGGCGGCCGGCGTAGGTGTGGAACTCGCCGTCGCTCTGCTCGACCTGAGAGACGGCGCCGTAGGCGGTGCGGCCAGCGCCGGGAGCGGTGAGGACGCACTTGCCGGACGGGATGTAGAGCTTGTCGTTGCCCTCGTCGTCGGTGTAGGTCAGGTCGTAGGAGATGACGCTGATGATGCGGCCGAGGACGTTCAGGCGGGCCACGATGGCAGCGCCGTCAGGCAGCAGCTCAGGCTCCACGTTGCCGATCTCGATGCGGCGGTTGTCGAGGAGCTTCTGCACGGCTGCGTCGTTGATGATGGTGTCAGCCACGTCCGGGGAGCAGACCAGATCAGAAGCGCGGAGGCCGCGCTTGGTCAGCATACGGATCATGGCCTCCAGATCCTTCAGAATCTTGCCGCCGGTGGCGTCCCACTTGGCCGTCGGGGTGTAGGTCGCGGGGTTGCTGGCCTCGGAGTAGAAACGGATCTCCATCTCGTCGGCCTTGTCGACGTCGTCTGCGATGTGCTTCATCACGCAGCCATTGGTCAGCATGGTCTCGGCGGCCATCGCTTCTTCGCGGTTGGTGATGAGCTCGCCCAGCTCGTCAGCGTCGCGCAGGATGAGGGTCTGCTGGCGCTGCTCAGGGGTGAGCTGAGAGTAGAGAGCCTCGCCGAAGCCGCGCTTGCGCAGCTCGTCGAGGGTCAGGACGCGACGGGGAGCCACGAAGGGCGGGGTGTAGCGTTCCATATTGTAGCCGGCGCGCAGGACGGTGACGCCGCCCTTGCGAGGGGCCACGAAGGGCGCCAGCTTCTTGCTGCCGTCACGGAACTCGACGAGCACGTCGTCGGTGGCGAAGATGTCGCTCGCGTCGTTGGTGGGGAAGTAGCGGTCACGCAGGAAGGTCGCAGCAGGGGTGAGCTGCTGCACGGCCATGAGCAGCGTGTGGGTGTCGTAGAAGTTAAAAGGCATTTTGTTGTCCTCCTTCTCTTAGTATTCGATGGCGTCGGAGAGCAGGATGCCGGCCTTGCGCAGCTCCTCCTCGTCGGTCGCCTTCAGAGTGTAGCCGCTTGCGACGGCCAGCTTGTTGCGGGCGAAGTGGCCGGTGCGGTAGGCCAGCACGGTCACGTCCGCGGTGGTGCCGACTTCCACGTCCTCGGCGAGGATGCAGTTGGCGGTCAGGGTTTCGTTGGTGGTCGCGGTGGAGCCGAGGATCACCAGCTTGCCGTCGCCGGCGGTGCCGGCAGACAGGGCCAGCACGGTGCCGCGCTTATAGGTGGCTGCGGCGGTGGCCTCCTTGCGGATGGTCACGGTGAACACGTCAGCGACGGGCTCGTTGGCAACGATCAGGCCGTCATAGCCGACGCTGCCGAGGTTTTCGTCCAGTCTCTTGCTCATTACTTCTTACCTCCGTTCTGAGACTTGGTGGAGTTGTAGAGGCCGACGATGGCGTCCACCTTTGCCTTGTCGTCGCTTTCGCTGCCTTCCTCGCCGCCGTTAGGGGCAGCGCCGACGCCGGCAGCGCCGGACTCGTCGTTGTCAGCCTTGGCGTCCTTCAGGTGCTTGGCACCGAGGGCCGCCTGCTTCTGCATAGCCTTGAGCGCGAGCTGCTCAGCGGTGCAGGGGGCCTCGCCGTACTTGGCGTCCCTGACGAGCTGCGCGTCGCCCACACTTGCGGCGATGCTGTCGATGGCCTCGATGCGGGCGCGCTCCTGCGTTCTGGCAGTTTCGGCCGCCTGCTGCTCGATCTGAGCCACGACGTCGGGGTGCTGTGCTCTCATTTCTTCGAGGGTCATGGTCTTGTTGTCCTCCTTCTTGGGGCCGTCGTTCTTGGCGGCCGCGTGTTTATTTCCAGCCGCAGGGGCGGCGTGGATGCTGTTGTCGATGGGGATCGTCCCCGGGATGTGTCTGAAGCCCTTGACGTCGTGCCGGATGCCGGCGACGAGGAGCACCTTCTTGTCGGCGCTCAGGGCGACGTCGGGGCCTTCGTCTGTGAGCAGGGTGTCGGCAAAGCCGTTGTCAATGGCCTCCTGCCCGACCATCCACGTCTCGCGGGTCATCATGCTGCGGAGCTGGTCGACCTCGAGGCCGGTCTTGGCGTGGTAGATCTCCGCGATGGCCCGCTCGCTCGCGTCGAAGTCCTTCTGGAGCTTCTTCAGGTCTGCGAGGGTGTAGTAGTCGTAGAGCAGCCCGGCGACGCCGTGGATCATCACCATGCTGCCGGGATAGACCTGTACCTCGTCGCCCGCGCAGGCGATGACGCTGGCCGCGCTGGCCGCGATGCCTTCCACGACGACGACCTTGTGGCCGGTCAGGCCCTTGATGGCGTTGTGGATGGCGATGCCGGTGTAGAGGTCGCCGCCGCAGCTATTGATCTTGATGGTGATGTTGCTCTTGCCCTTGACGGCCGCGAGATCCTCCATGAAGCTCTCGGGCGCGATGTAGAGGCCGGGCTCGGGCTCGCCCGTCCACCAGTCCACAGGCTGACGGCTCACGACGTCGCCGTAGAGGGTGATCTCGCCCTCGTCGTCGCCGATGCTGGCGACGTTCCAGAACTTGATCGGCGTGCCCGCAGTCTGAGGCCCGGCGCAGAGCCGGGGAGTGTTATGCGTTCTCATGCTTGTCTCCTTCCTTGATGCTTTTGATGGCCTCGGCGACGATCGCCTCCCGCAGAGCTGCGGAGATCGTGCCGCTGGCCGCTGTGCTCTGGTCGACCTGCCCCTGCGCTGCGCGCAGCTTCTCGTTTTCCCGAGTGAGCTGGTCGACGTTGGCGTCCCACTGACCGCCGTTGAGTCGGATGGTCGCCTGTTCTCTGGTCGTGATGCCTTCGCCGATGGCGAGGATCTCGGCCGTGATCTCCTTCGTCGGGTCGAGCTGTCCCTGAGAGGGGCCGATCCACTCGGCGCCGAGGTATGCGGCGCGGATCGCCGGATCTGCGAAGAAGCCCGGGGCGCTGATGCGGCCGCGGGCGACGGCTTCAGAGAGCCAGATCTCATATACCGGCGTGCAGAAGTCATCGACAAACCACTTGCGCCTCATGCGGAACGCCTTCCACGCCTCCATCAGGGCGGCGCGGCTGGCGCTGTACGAGCTGTTGAAGCTCTTGAGCAGAAGGTCGGCCGGGATCTCGAGTGCCGCGCCCACCTGTTCACAGATGGCGCGCAGGAATGTGTTGAAGCCACTGGCCGGCCGCTTGGGGTCTGCAAAGGTCACGTCCTCGCCGGGCTCCATGATGTTGATCTGGCCGGGGCCCATCTCGTACTCATTAGGATCTCGGCTCACCTCCGGCAGGCTGCTCCCGACCTCGTTGAACGGGTTGTCGCCGGCGCCCGCCTCGGTCTTGATGAAGGCCGTGAAAAACGACTCGACGACCGCCGCAGTCAGCTCGCTCTCGGTGTAGCGGCGAAGCTGGAGCAGGGGCTCGATGACCTGCGCGAGATAGCTGACGCCGCGGTATTGATCCGGGCGCTCGCTCTCCATGACGTGCAGGATGTTCGGCAGGCCAGTCCGCTCGCCGTATGCCTGAACACGGGCCCACGTCGTCGTCGTGCTGCCGAGCTCGAAGGGGTAGGTGCTGCGGATGTGGTACGCCTCGATCTGGCCGTCGTCGTTCACCTCGACGCCGTCGTAGATGGTGTTGCCGTTGGCCGCCTTGCCGGTGGTCAGCAGCATCGGGGTGATGATGCCGGAGGTCGTTGGCGTGGCGACTCGGTCGGCCTCGATCAGGTGCAGGCGTAGCGAGTAGGGCGTGAGCGGCGTCGGCTCGTACTGCTTCACGACGGCGAACACGTCGCCGCTGACCAGCCACGAGGAGAGTGCGAGCTGCTGCATGGCTGCGAAGTTGTTGACGCCGGTGGCGTCGCACGCCCTTTTGTTCTCAGACCAGAGAGCGAACTCACGCTCGGCCTGAGCCTGCCATGCGTCAGCGGCCTCCTGCGTCATGCCGAGCGCCTCGCGGTCGATCCGGCTCTTGAGCTGGAGGCCGATGCCGACGACGTTGGTGCGGTTGGTGCGGATGGCAGAGGTGGCGATCGGGGCCGCCATGTAAAGCATCCGGGCACGCTGCCGCAGGGTGTAGTTGTTGGCGTCGATGTCCTCCTTCGGGCTGCCGCTCATAGCTCTGAAGCCCTTGGTCGCCTTCTTGTGCCAGCTCGCGCCGGCGTCGCCGTAGCCCTTATTCACAGGGCGCGGCTGCTGCCGCCTGTTCTGTGGGCGGCTTCTGCTTTTTCTTTTGCTGTTCCCGTGTATCCATTTGTATTAGAAAATAAATTTTTTGAAAACTTTACTTTAAATCCATCTGCTTCAACAATTTCTTTTGCTCTTTTTATTTCTTCTATATTATCTCCTATAATTGGATTTGATGGCGCTACAACTCCAATTGTATCACCTTTTTTTATTTTGTTTGGAATTATCATTATTCCTCTCCTTTTAAAATATTTAAACGTCCGTCCCAATGGCAAAAAATTGCCAAAAAGGTCCGTCCCCTATGTCAATTCGATTAATGCTGTTGCTAACCCATATCCTTCTTTTTCTACTCTAAATGAGTGTATTATATCAGAATTACATACACTACATAAACCACTATCTATTATATTTTCTTCTTTTATTCCTAAATTTTTAAATAATATTCTGTTTATTAATATTGTATCTATATGCCATTTA
>ERZ773108.4323-NODE-4323-length-10001-cov-29.223708_pt1 | contig 10001 bp, 10 predicted proteins | sample MGYA00580570_ERZ773108 | MGnify/ENA primary metagenome ERZ773108 (study PRJEB29015, sample SAMEA2737840) | human gut metagenome | biome: human gut; feature: human-associated habitat; material: faeces | place: China | collected 2012 ...
TTTTTTGTATAAAAAATGTTTATTACTCGATGTAAGGATACATTAATTTTACGTTTATTATGATGAATCCTCTGCAAATGAGCGAAATTTGATAGAACATTTATCTGCTGTACGATTTAATGAACTGAATGATACAGCATTACAAAAACAATCGAAGTTTATAAAGATGATTCCTGATTGACCAGAACCCTATCCTACAATGGTGACTAATTTTATTACTCCCGATGGAGATGATGATATGAATATATCATATGTGAATAGCAACAAAACGACATCTTTACCTGTTGAGCTAGATGCACTAAATAATAAAGATATCTCTTATGCCAAAGATTTTTCTTATGCTAAAGATTTCTTTTTATACATAGAAACACAGTTAAAAATTGCAAAAGATTTTTGTAGACCTGGAGAAGAAGTATCAAGTTCTATTGCAAGTAAAGTTTTTCACGCATTTATTGATTTAGTTAACAAAATCAGGGGTAAGAAAGACTTTATGTATATTTGCACGCTTTGCTGTTTTGCCGAGGAGGTTAAAGGTGATTATTCTCATTACAGGACCTTTTTATTTGATATTGGTAATCAATATAAGGTTAAACTTACACAAAGCGGAAAAAAAGAGCTCTCTTTAACTTTAGAATTTAACGATACTATAATTGAATCTCAGAAAGTCACAGGCAATAAGGCAAAGCATATTCTTGAGGATATAGAAAAATTCTATCGTAACAAACCCGATACTTATTATTAAATTTAATAATGGTTAGATGTGCAGAAATTATTACTCCACCCAAAAAAACAGGATAAGGAATTCCAGATAATTAGGATAAGCTTAACAATAAAAGAACTAATAACGTTTATTATCTCTCACGTAGAACGATGGCATCAAAAAAATCATCTATAAAGAAAGAGTGAAAGCGACGACAGTTTAATTTCACTGCAGGCTGGGTAGCTCCAGCCTGCTTTCCTGCATTACATCACCGCAGCAAACGCCTTTGCCACACGTTGTACATTTGCCGTATTTAACCCGGCGACACACATGCGACCGCTGGCGATGAGATAGACACCAAATTCTTCACGTAGTCGGTCAACCTGAGCGGCACTTAAACCGGTATAACTGAACATGCCGCGCTGATTAAGCAGATAATCGAAATTGCGTTCTGGCATCTCTGTGCTTAATACCTTCACCAGTTCCTGACGCATTGCCAGAATGCGAGTACGCATCTCTTCTACTTCCGCCAGCCAGCTGGCTTTCAATGCCTCGTCATTTAGCACTGCAGCCACCACCTGCGCACCAAAATTCGGCGGGCTGGAGTAGTTGCGGCGAACTGTTGCTTTCAATTGCCCCAGTACGCGGCCAGCGGCTTCGGCATCTTCACACATAACAGAAAGTCCGCCGACGCGCTCGCCGTAAAGGGAGAAAATTTTCGAGAACGAATTGCTCACCAGAGCGGGTAATCCAGCGCTGGCAATGGCGCGAATAGCGTAGGCATCCTCTTCCATACCGGCACCAAATCCTTGATAGGCAATATCGAGGAATGGAATAAGCTCGCGGGCTTTGAGAATTTCAATCACCGCATCCCACTGGTCATTAGTGAGATCGGCACCCGTTGGGTTGTGGCAACATGGATGCAGCAACACAATACTGCGGGCAGGTAATGTTTTCAGCGTCGCAAACAGGTCATTAAAGCGCACGCCGTTAGTCGCTTCGTCATACCAGGGGTAAGTACTCACTTCGAATCCAGCCCCGGCGAATATTGCTACGTGGTTTTCCCAGGTAGGATCGCTGACCCAGACGCCTGATTCCGGGAAGTAGCGTTTCAGGAAATCCGCGCCCACTTTCAATGCCCCGGAGCCGCCAAGGGTTTGAATGGTTGCTACGCGCTGTTGTTTCAGTACCGGATGGTCCGCACCAAACAGCAGCGGCGCAATGGCATGGCGATAGCTGTTAAGCCCTTCCATCGGTAAATAAAGCGAAGCGCCATGAGGCTGCGCATTCAGGCGCGCTTCCGCCTCCGCCACGGCTTTCAGTTGTGGAATAATTCCGTCTTCGTTGTAGTACAGACCGATACTTAAATTCACTTTGTCGCTGCGAGGGTCTTCTTTAAAACGCTCCATAAGCGTAAGAATCGGGTCGCCAGCGTAGGCGTCAACTTTTTGAAACACGCGATGGTTCTCCAGGTTTACGGGCAGGTGGTTAAAACACAATAAACCGGAAGAAGGCGAAGATCGAGTGGATGTTCAGGAGCGAACGGCAATTAGCAACAGAGTGAGACTCATGACAAACGTACATCCGCCAGAGGCACGACCTTTATAAGAGCATGAAAGAACATCAACTTATTGAATTTTTAGGATTTTATTGGCCGGATAAGGCATTCACGCCGCATCCGGCACAGACAATCAAATATTACAGAACGATTAATCCACGTATTTCATCGCGACCCTTGAAGTCAGGCGCGTAATAAGTTCGTAAGCGCTTACTTTCGTCATTTCAGCGATACGTTCTACGGGCAAACCTTCGCCCCATAAAATGACCGGATCCCCGGCTTTGTCCTGCGCCTGTGGACCTAAGTCTACGCAGATCATATCCATCGCCACGCGCCCGACAATCGGTACTTCGCGACCGTTCACCAGCACTGGCGTACCGGACGGCGCGGCGCGCGGATAACCATCGCCATAGCCCATCGCGACTACGCCAAGACGGGTATCACGTTCGCTTACCCAGGTTCCACCATAACCAACAGGTTCTCCGGCTTTATGCTCACGCACGGCAATCAGGCTGGAGGTTAGTGACATCACTGGCTGACAGCCAAAATCGGCACCGGTGGAGCGATCTTCCAGCGGCGAGACGCCATAAAGAATGATGCCCGGGCGCACCCAGTCAAAATGCGACTGTGGCCACAGCAGAATGCCACCCGATGCGGCAATGGAACGTTGACCAGGTTTGCCTTCGCAAAAGGTATTAAAGATAGCGAGTTGTTTCTCGGTTGCGCCACATTTTGGTTCATCCGCGCGCGCAAAATGGCTGACGATATTCACCGGCTGACGAACGTTTTTGCACTGGGTCAGGCGATGATAAAACGCCTCAGCCTGTTCCGGCCTTACGCCCAGACGGTGCATACCGGTATCGAGTTTCATCCAGACGGTAACCGGCTCGTCCAGGCTAGCCTCTTCCAGCGCAGCCAGCTGTTCTTCGTTATGCACGGCGGTATGAAAATGTTGCGCAGAAATCGTCGGCAGATCTCTGGCATCAAAAAAGCCTTCGAGTAACAGTACAGGTTTGGTGATTCCCCCCGCACGCAGTCGCAGAGCTTCTTCGAGACGGGCTACGCCAAAGGCGTCAGCATCGGGGAGCGTTCGCGCGGTCTCAAGAAGACCGTGACCATAAGCGTTCGCTTTCACCACCGCAACCATTTTACTGGCAGGGGCCAGTTCACGAAGACGTTGCAGGTTGTGTCGCAGAGCGCGGCGGTTAATCACAACAGTTGCCGCTTGCATTTGTGTTCCTTGATAAGTGTTTGCTTTAATTACCTAATTCATAAAATAATTATTATTCGTCGTCGTACTGCGGCCCCGCATAGTTGTCGAAGCGCGACCATTGACCGTTAAAGGTCAGGCGTACCGTCCCGATTGGGCCGTTACGTTGTTTACCGATAATAATTTCCGCGATGCCTTTTAAATCACTGTTTTCGTGATACACCTCATCACGATAGATAAACATGATCAAGTCCGCATCCTGCTCGATAGAGCCAGATTCACGCAGGTCGGAGTTGACCGGGCGTTTGTCGGCACGTTGTTCCAGAGAACGGTTCAACTGGGACAGCGCCACCACCGGCACGTTCAGTTCTTTCGCCAGTGCTTTCAGCGAGCGGGAGATTTCTGCAATTTCCAGCGTACGGTTATCGGAAAGCGCCGGTACGCGCATCAGTTGCAGGTAGTCGATCATGATAAGCCCGATGCCGCCGTGTTCACGGGCAATACGGCGTGCGCGGGAACGCACTTCCGTTGGCGTCAGGCCGGAAGAGTCATCGATATAGATATTGCGTTTTTCGAGCAAAATACCCATGGTGCCGGAAATGCGCGCCCAGTCTTCATCATCGAGCTGCCCGGTACGGATTTTAGTCTGGTCAACGCGCGACAGCGACGCCAGAGAACGCATCATAATCTGTTCTGAAGGCATCTCCAGCGAGAAGATAAGTACCGGTTTATCCTGCAACATCGCCGCGTTTTCGACGAGGTTCATCGCAAATGTTGTTTTACCCATCGACGGACGCGCGGCGACGATGATCAAATCCGACGGCTGCAAGCCAGCGGTTTTTTTGTTGAGATCGTCATAACCGGTGTTTACTCCGGTAACGCCATCGTGTGGCTGCTGAAACAACTGCTCAATACGCGCCACGGTTGCGTCGAGCACATCGGCGATGTTCTTCGGCCCTTCGTCTTTGTTTGCACGACTTTCGGCAATTTTAAAGACGCGGGATTCAGCAAGGTCCAGCAGATCTTCGCTGGTACGCCCCTGCGGATCAAAACCGGCTTCAGCAATCTCATTCGCAACCGAGATCATCTCACGGACAACGGCACGTTCACGCACGATGTCCGCATAGGCACTGATGTTCGCCGCACTTGGCGTATTTTTTGACAGCTCTGCCAGATAAGCAAAACCACCGACGCTATCGAGTTGCCCCTGGCGTTCCAGCGATTCCGCAAGGGTAATCAGATCGATAGGACTACCGCTTTCCTGCAAACGCGCCATTTCAGTAAAGATATGGCGGTGTGGGCGGGTGTAAAAATCGTCTGCCACCACACGCTCGGCTACATCGTCCCAGCGTTCGTTATCCAGCATTAAACCGCCCAACACCGACTGCTCCGCTTCGATCGAGTGCGGAGGCACTTTCAGCCCGGCAACTTGTGGATCGCGTTCACGGGGTTCAGCCTGCTGTTTGTTGAAGGGTTTATTTCCTGCCATAGTGAATGGAGTTACCGAGATAAAGAATGGGTCGAAACTTTACCATATGAAGCAGACCCTGACGATACGTTCTGGAGGACACATGGCAACACGAATTGAATTTCACAAGCACGGTGGCCCGGAAGTACTTCAAGCCGTAGAGTTCACTCCTGCCGATCCGGCAGAGAATGAAATCCAGGTCGAAAATAAAGCCATCGGCATCAATTTTATCGACACGTATATCCGCAGCGGCCTTTACCCGCCGCCATCACTACCCAGCGGATTAGGTACCGAAGCGGCAGGCATCGTGAGTAAAGTCGGCAGTGGTGTAAAGCATATTAAGGCAGGCGATCGTGTAGTCTATGCGCAGTCGGCGTTAGGCGCTTACAGCTCTGTGCATAACATTAATGCGGATAAAGCGGCGATTCTGCCTGCGGCAATTTCTTTTGAACAAGCTGCAGCATCTTTCCTGAAAGGCTTAACGGTTTATTATCTGCTGCGCAAAACCTATGAAATTAAACCCGATGAACAGTTCCTGTTCCACGCAGCGGCTGGCGGCGTTGGCTTAATTGCCTGCCAGTGGGCAAAAGCCCTGGGCGCGAAACTTATCGGCACCGTAGGAACCGCGCAAAAAGCGCAGAGCGCGCTAAAAGCCGGCGCGTGGCAGGTTATTAACTATCGTGAAGAGAATCTGGTCGAGCGATTGAAAGAGATCACCGGCGGTAAGAAAGTGCGCGTAGTGTACGATTCCGTGGGCAGAGACACCTGGGAACGGTCGCTGGATTGCCTGCAACGCCGCGGCTTAATGGTCAGTTTTGGCAACTCATCAGGTGCGGTTACCGGTGTGAACTTAGGCATTCTCAATCAAAAAGGCTCGTTGTATGTGACACGCCCTTCCCTGCAAGGCTATATCACCACGCGGGAGGAATTAACCGAGGCCAGTAATGAACTGTTCTCTTTGATTGCCAGCGGTGTGATTAAGGTCGATGTCGCCGAGCAGCAGAAATATCCGCTGAAGGATGCGCAGCGTGCGCATGAGATTCTGGAAAGCCGGGCGACGCAAGGTTCCAGCCTGCTGATTCCATAAAAGAAATAGGGCGTCCACCTGGGAAGCCCTTTCTTTTTATAGTTCGGCTGTATGTAGGGTACAGCACGATGAATCTGTTAGAGGCGCAATAGTGACAGATTTGATTATCAATTCCTATTTTGTTCTAAGGATAAAACCTTAGGTTGTGATCATCCGCACAATCCCTTAGTAACGCCAGCGGTCATAACGCTGATATTTCGGCACTTTTGGTGCTTTAATCGCCTTAATAACCCACACCACCGCAATCGCCAGTAGTAACCACGGCAGCAACTTAATCATCAATGCCAGCATACCGCCGAGGAACATAATGGCCGTCGCCACAACCAGCGCGGCGATAATGCCCAGCAACGAAACGCCGGTGACCATCAGCATGACAAAAAAGCCAAACACAAAAAGTAGTTCCAGCATGATGCTCTCCCAAATATGAAATCTCTTGCTGGCATTACAAGAATCATGCCAAAAATAATCTATTGATTTAACAGCAAAAAGCCCCGCGACGGTGCGCAGGGCGTGGTGAATTTGACTACTTTTTGGTGAAAAGTTAACGCTTATCCGCCACCAGTTTGAGCGCGTGTTCCAGCACATTAATGTCTGCACCCGCTTTATGGGCATTTTCACTTAAATAACGCCGCCACTGCCGCGCGCCAGGAATACCCTGGAACAAGCCCAACATATGCCGGGTAATATGGCCGAGATACGTCCCCTGGCTGAGTTCACGCTCAATGTACGGATACATGGCGCGCACTACCGCCACTGGATCGGCATCGGTATCCGAGGAACCAAAGATCTCCCGGTCTACCGCCGCCAGAATACCCGGATTCTGATACGCCTCGCGCCCGACCATCACGCCATCCATATGTTGCAGGTGTGCTTTGGCCTCTTCCAGCGACTTGATACCACCGTTAATCGACATTGTCAGATGCGGAAAGTCACGCTTCAGTTGATACACACGCGGATAATCGAGCGGCGGGATTTCACGGTTTTCTTTCGGGCTTAACCCCGAAAGCCAGGCTTTACGTGCGTGGATGATAAACATCTCACACTCGCCTTTGCCGGAAACGGTGTTGATGAAATCGCAGAGAAATTCATAGCTGTCCTGGTCATCGATGCCAATACGCGTTTTCACCGTCACTGGAATCGACACCACATCGCGCATCGCTTTCACGCAGTCGGCAACCAGCTGCGCATTACCCATCAGACACGCACCAAACATGCCGTTCTGCACCCGGTCAGACGGGCAGCCGACATTCAGGTTGATCTCATCATATCCACGCGCTTCTGCCAGCTTCGCACACTGTGCCAGCGCCGCCGGATCGCTACCGCCGAGTTGCAACGCTACCGGATGTTCTTCTTCACTGTACGCCATGTAATCACCTTTACCGTGAATAATCGCCCCTGTGGTCACCATTTCGGTATACAGCAACGTATTGCGGGAAAGCAGACGCAAGAAATAGCGGCAATGTCTGTCCGTCCAGTCGAGCATTGGTGCAACGCTAAACCGACCACTCCAGTGAACGTCAGTTTTTTCAGGCATTGCGCTGGTTTGGTTGATTTTTTGCATTTCAGAATTACCGTGCATTTTCAAATGTAGAGATTATTTTATCGATATATCATGGGGTTATGTTATTCAGCATCACTATTCAGGAGGCTCAATAGCGGGGTACTATACCATAACAACAGGAAGCGCCTGTCTCATTGCAAAAGAAAATTGAGATCCTCTCAAGGCATGAAGCTCTCACGAAGTGATGGAAATAATCTTATTAGCCGTTAACTTTGTTAAGGCCAATGATAAACAATCCAGGTTCGACGATAAATAAAAAATCACACATTAAACTCTGGTGATATATCTCCCTGCTAATAGCATTGATAGAGAAAAAAGAACCCAATAAATATTGGGTCCTTTTATATAATGCCTTCCATACTATCGAAGAACTTCACATATTATTTCTCCGATTTAACCCCGAACAAATCATAAATTAATTTAGAAGTGTCTGTAAGTATTTTAATCTCTTCCTTTGAGGTTGGGTCAAACGACTTCGCGAAGCTAATTAATTGTGGTGCAGCATCTCGCATTTTGCTTAAAATATCAGGATCGAGCGTTCCTTCATTCACCAGATGTGACATCTTATCCAGATAGCCATCAAAATTCATTTCTCCCCCATCAGCCAGACGCTTCATCTCTCCCAGGTACTTCTTCATATCACGTTGAGATAATTTTTCAAACTGAGCTTTCAGGTAGCTCTCATTATTTTCATTAATATACACTGTTTCTGATAAATCTGCGTAGGCACTAGAATATGAAAGTGAAATTAACAGCGAAGCAAATAATTTTAAGCTGTTGTCATCATGTTCCTGGCAGGCATTAACAAACGTTAAAAAACCAGAACCTATTGCTTGAAAATGTATATTCGCTAAAGGTTCATTATCCTTAGATTCCTCATAAAATAGCTGAACCGTGGAGGGAAGGTCATTCTTAGTTTCTACATCAAAAGTACATTGTTCAATGGGCATTGCATCTTTATTATCCCCAGGATTACATATACTATTAATCGCGAAATGAAAAATAGCCCGGTCAACAACTGATGCAATAAAGTCACGATCGTTTAAATCCTCATCAGTGCAATCGTCAATATACTTATTGACCCACATTTTGAGATCATTTATTTGCACAATTAAAAACACATTTTTTTACGTGCATGCCATAAATTATGCGTGATTCATTGAATAAACAAATCTATTTTTGCAATAATTATATCCCGATGACGCAGCGCTGCATAATCAATAGATTCACCATATATATTATTTAATTTACCTTTGATTGAACCTCTATTATCTAATTTATCTTTGATTGCATCTTCATTATCGAATTGATTTGAATTGAGTGTTTTATTAAAGTATCCAGTTGCACCGGGTATTATCTTCAACATGATTCATCTACCTTTTTTGTCGTACCGTGTCCTCCTTATAATTCTTTTGCCATCTGGTCACTATCAAAAATCGCTCATAATTTCTGAACTACAGGTATGCGTTTAAACCCAGTTAAATAAATAGCGAGTTAACTTGAAGCAATTTATTTAAAAATGAATTATTAATTATTATCGTGTTGATAATGGTACGACAAGGCAACATAACACCTTACCTACAAAACAGAAAATCAACATTACGGCAACAATAAGGGTTCTCGGTGTTTTTCCTGGAACATGGTAAAGTAAGGACATTCTTAACCCCCACTTTGAGGTGCCCGATGGAAAAGACCACAACGCAGGAGTTATTAGCGCAGGCTGAAAAAATCTGCGCGCAGCGTAATGTGCGCCTGACCCCACAGCGCCTGGAAGTGTTGCGCCTGATGAGTCTGCAGGATGGCGCTATCAGCGCTTATGATCTGCTTGATTTACTGCGCGAAGCTGAACCGCAAGCCAAGCCGCCAACGGTTTATCGCGCGCTGGATTTTCTGCTTGAGCAAGGTTTTGTGCATAAGGTGGAATCCACCAACAGTTATGTGCTCTGTCATCTGTTCGACCAGCCCACGCATACGTCAGCCATGTTTATATGCGATCGCTGCGGCGCGGTGAAAGAAGAGTGTGCAGAAGGCGTGGAAGACATTATGCATACGCTGGCGGCAAAAATGGGGTTTGCCCTGCGGCATAATGTGATTGAAGCACATGGGCTCTGTGCGGCATGCGTGGAAGTGGAAGCGTGTCGTCATCCTGAACAGTGCCAGCATGATCACTCTGTGCAGGTGAAAAAGAAACCGCGTTAAGAGGGCGTACATCCTTGTACACGTCGGGCAGGAGGGATTAATTACCAGCGATATTCATTGCGGGTTTCCCAATCCACGACCTCTTTTTCTGCCTGATCTTTCTGATAACCATAACGTTCCTGGATTTTACCGACCAGTTGATCACGTTTACCTTCAATGATCGTCATATCATCATCGGTCAGTTTGCCCCATTGCTCTTTCACTTTACCTTTAAACTG
>ERZ773108.4331-NODE-4331-length-9992-cov-7.970011_pt1 | contig 9992 bp, 8 predicted proteins | sample MGYA00580570_ERZ773108 | MGnify/ENA primary metagenome ERZ773108 (study PRJEB29015, sample SAMEA2737840) | human gut metagenome | biome: human gut; feature: human-associated habitat; material: faeces | place: China | collected 2012 ...
CTGATGGTGCGCACCAGATTCTGCAGCACCCGCTGATGGGCGGGGCTGCCGTCCGAGAGCAGCAGCTGCTCGTAGGGCACCAGCAGCACCTCGCAGGCGGTGGCCGCCAGCACCGTGACCGGGCTGGCCAGACTGGACCCGCCCAGCACATCGCCGAATACCCCGCCCGGTTCCACCCGGGTAATGGGCACACGGGCACCCTCCGGGCCGGGGCGGTAGGCTTCCAGTTCTCCGGACAGCACCACGCCCACCCGGCGGCTGGGCGCACCGGCCAGTACGAGAACTTCGCCCCGGCCAAAGCTGCGCTCCACGGCCCCCAGCCGGGTCAGCAGTGCTTGCAGCTCCTCGGCGGAAAGACCGGAAAACAGGGTGGTGGATTGTAACAGCGGCAGATCGTTTTTCATCGCAACTCCGTGGGAACCGCAGCGGCCCCCACAGTCCTCCTGCAATTCCGTTGCATGCGCAACGGTATTTTCCCCCCTATTATAGTAAACTAGGACGCGCAAAGCAAATATTTTTGCAAATTTGCCTTGTAAAATTTTGCATTGCAGGGTCTGCACCGGTTCCCATGCGGGGAACGGCACCCCTGCGGGAAGAAAGAGGACATCATGAAGAAATTTGTATCGCTGCTGCTGGCGTTCAGCCTTGCGCTGTGCCTGGCAGCCTGCGGCGGCAGCGCAAGCTCCGCCGTTTCCGGCTCTGCAGCCTCCAGTGAGGCCGCTTCCTCCGAGGCTGCTTCCAGCGAAGCCGCACAGGAGCTTTCCACCACCGATGCCCTGCGCATTGCAGGCCTGAAGGGCCCCACCACCATGGGGCTGGTCAACCTGCTCAGCATGGAAGCCGACGGCACCGCCGCCATGGACTATGACCTGCAGCTCTACGGTGCGGCGGATGAGATCGTGCCCCTGCTGATGAAGGGGGAACTGGACATGGCCGCCATCCCGGCAAACCTGGCTGCGACCCTGTACCAGAAAACCAACGGCGGCATCCAGGCCGTGGCTGTGAATACCCTGGGCGTGCTGTATGTGGTGGAACAGGGCGACACGGTGCAGTCCATGGCTGACCTGAAGGGCCGCACCATCCTGTCCACCGGCAAGGGCACCACCCCGGAGTATGTGCTGCGCTACCTGCTCAACGCCAACGGCATCGACCCCGACAAGGACGTGACCATTGAGTATTATAGCGAGGCCACCGAGGTGACCGCCCAGATGGCCACCACCAAGGACGCCATTGCCGTGCTGCCCCAGCCCTATGTCACTGCCGCTGCAAATCAGCTGGGCGAGAACTTCCACATTGCCCTGTCGGTGTCGGAGGAATGGGAGAAGCTGGAAAGCGATTCCCGCTGCACCACCGCTGTGGTGATGGCCCGAACCGCCTTTGTGCAGGAGCACCCGGAGCAGGTGCAGGCATTTTTGGAGGCGCTGTCCCAGTCCGTTCAGTGGGTCAATGAGCAGCCCCAGGAGGCAGCGGAGCTGTGCGAACAGCTGGGCATCATCAAGGCGGGGATTGCCAAAAAAGCCATTCCCGGCTGCAATCTGGTGTGCATCACCGGAGATGAGATGAAGCAGGCGCTGAGCGGCTGCCTGGAAGTCATTTATGACCAGAATCCCAAGGCGGTGGGCGGCAAGCTGCCCGGCAACGATTTCTATTATGGCGCAGAATAACAAAAGGAGAGGAGCCGCAAAGCTCCTCTCTGTGCTGCTGGCGCTGGCGCTCTGCCTCGACCCGTTGCAGCCGATCAACAAGAAACTCTGGACTCCGGCCTTCGTATTCGCCGCCGGAGCCTACTCGCTGGGCATGTTCGCGCTGTTCTATTATATAATAGATGTGTGCCAATGGCGGCGGTGGAGCTATTTCTTCAAGGTCATCGGCGTCAATTCGATCACGATTTACATGGTCCAGCGGATCGTCCGCGTGAGCTACACCTCGGAGTTCTTCTTCGGCGGGCTGGCTTCGAAACTCTCGCCCGAGGCGGCCGCCGTGGTCCTCTCGGCGGGGTACGTCGCCGTCTGCTGGCTGCTGCTGTGGTTCCTCGACCGGAAAAAGATATACCTCAAGATCTGACCGTCCCCCCAATGACGGGAAGGCGCATCCGAAAGGTGCGCCTTTTTTCATGCCACGGAAACCGGGAACGGCCAACTATCGAAAATTATTTATCGAATTTCAATAAATATTATTTGTTTTTCAAAAATTGTTTCGTATGTTTGCAGTGTCGAAAACAAAAAAGGCACCCCATGGAAATCGAAAAAGTCATCCGCATTCTGACCGTTTTTCTCGTCGTCGCGGCTTTCGCCGTGAAGGTCGCCACACATCTGATGTTCCCCCAGTCGCCGCACGGGTTCAACCTGCCGATCGCGATCGGCCTGCTCCTCTGCCTGACGAACATCTGGCGCAAAACCGGAAAACAAGAAGAGAACTCAAACGAATAAATCCCATGAAAAAACTCCTGATCATCGCCGCAATGGCCGCCACGGCCGTCGCCTGCACCCCGAAAACAGCCCCCGAGCTGCCGATGGAGACCTTCTTCCGCAACTCGGAAAAGTCGGACTACCAGATTTCGTCCGACGGAAAATACTTCTCCTACATGGCCCCCTGGGAGAGCCGCCGCAACATCTTCGTACAGCAGGTCGGGTCGGACGAGGCCGTGCGCATCACCTCGGAGAGAGAACGCGACCTGGCCGGATACTTCTGGGCCAACGACAGCCGCATCCTCTACCTCAAGGACACGGGCGGCGACGAGAATTTCCAGCTCTACGGCGTCGACATCGACGGCACGGACCCGAAGGCCTACACCGCCGTTCCGGGCGTGCGGACCACGATCATCGACCCGCTGGAGGAGATCGACTCGCTGATGATCATCGGCACGAACGAGCGCAACCCGCAGATATTCGACCCCTATCGTTTGAACCTCAACACCGGGGAGAAAACCCTGCTCTGCGAGAATCCCGGCGACGTGCAGGGCTGGCAGACCGACCACGACGGCAAGCTGCGCGTGGCCTACGCCATCGTCGACGGCGTCAACACCCAGATCCGCTACCGCGAGAGCGAAGCCGAAGAGTTCCGCCCCGTGCTGACGACCAATTTCAAGGAGGGGGTCAGCTTCGCGACGTTCACCCCCGACAACAGGATGGTGTATGCCATCACCAACCTCGGACGCGACAAGGACGCCCTCGTGCTGATGGACCCCGCGACGTGCGAGGAGAAAGAGGTGCTCTATACGAACGACACCTACGACCTGGCGGGCGTCTGGTACAGCGAAAAGGAGAAAAAACTGCTCGGCGTATCGTACGAAGGACACAAGGGGACGACGCGCCACTTCTTCGACCGTGAGGCCGGCGAGCTGTTCGGCCGCATGGAGCGCCACCTGCGCGGCTACGAACTGGGCATCGTCGGTTCGGACAAGGCCGAGGACAAATACATCGTCTACGCCGGCAGCGACCGCACGGCGGGCGCCTACTACATCTACGATGTCGCCGCCGACACGATGACCAAACTGGCCGACCTGTGCCCGTGGATCAAACAGGAGGAGATGGCCGAAATGCTCCCCATCGAATACACCGCGCGCGACGGCGAGCGCATCGAGGGTTACCTCACGCTGCCCGTGGGCAAGACCCTGCGCAACGCCAAAAACCTGCCCGTGGTGGTGAATCCCCACGGAGGTCCGTGGGCGCGCGACTCGTGGGGCTTCAACCCCGAGGCGCAGTTCCTGGCCAACCGCGGCTACGCCGTATTGCAGATGAACTTCCGCGGCTCGACGGGCTTCGGCCGCCGCTTCACGGAGATCGCCTTCGGCAAGTGGGGGCAGGAGATGCAGGACGACATCACCGACGGCGTGAACTGGCTGATCGGGAAAGGCATCGCCGATCCCGCCCGGATCGCCATCTACGGCGGCTCGTACGGCGGTTACGCCACGCTGCAAGGCATCGTCAAAGACCCCGACCTCTACGCCTGCGCCATCGACTATGTAGGCGTCTCGAACCTCTTCTCGTTCCTGAACACCATTCCTCCCTACTGGAAGCCGCTGCTCGACCAGATGTACGAAATGGTCGGCAATCCCGAAACGCAGCAGGAAATGCTGCGCGAAAACTCCCCGGCGCTCAACGCCGGGCGGATCAAGACCCCGCTGCTGGTGGTTCAGGGCGCCAACGACCCCCGCGTGAACATCAACGAGAGCAACCAGATGGTCGAGGCGCTGCGCGCACGCGGCGTGGAGGTGGACTACATGGTCAAGGACAACGAAGGCCACGGATTCCACAACGAGGAGAACCGCTTCGACTTCTACCGCGCCATGGAGAAGTTCTTCGGCAAGCACCTCAAGGGCGTCCGGCCCGAGGGCGACATCGTCCCCGAAAGCTGCCGCCGGTAAAGGCAGCGGAAACAGAATCTGTGAACCACAGCCATTCAAAATAAAAAGTTCAAACCCGGGCCGACCCGGAAGACGGCTCTCTTACCGGCCGCCGCGACGGAAAAGCCCATATGACAGTTGTGCGACGAAGGCCCGGAATTTCCGGGCCTTTTGCCGGAAAAGCCCGGAAAAATCCCTACTTTTGCTGTCGCAATGCACGCCGCGCCCCACATACCCCAGCGTCCTGCGGACGGACTGCCCATGCCCCAACGGCTCGGAGCCATTCTGGCCGTGGCCTTCGGCGTATCGCTCTCGGTGATCGACGGGACCGTCGCCAACGTCGCCCTGCCCACCATCGGGCTGCAGCTGGGCATCTCGGCGGCCGATTCGATCTGGATCGTCAACGCCTACCAGCTGGCCATCATGGTCTCGCTGCTCTCCCTCTCGGCGCTGGGCGACGTGGTGGGTTACCGCAAGGTCTACATCGGCGGGCTGATGCTCTTCACGGTGGCGTCGGTGGGCTGTTCGCTCTCCGGGTCGCTCCAGGCCCTCGTGCTGGCGCGCGTCATGCAGGGGTTCGGAGCCGCGGCCATCACCTCGGTCAACACCTCGCTGATCCGCTTCATCTACCCCAAGGCCCGGCTGGGACGCGGCATGGGCGTCAACGCCACGGTGGTCGCCACCTCGTCGGTGGCCGGGCCGACGCTGGCGGCGGGCATCCTCTCCGCGGCCGACTGGCCGTGGCTGTTCGCCGTGAACGTCCCGATAGGGCTGGCCGCCCTGGCGCTCAGCCGCCGGTTCCTGCCGGAGAATCCCGTACGGGTGCGCGAACACCGCTTCGACTGGCGCGACGCAGTGATGAACGCCCTGACGTTCGGACTGATGATGGCCTCGGTCGAGGGTTTCTCCCACGGGCTGGACCCGCGCGTGCTCTCGCTGGGCGTCGCGGCGCTCATCGTCGTCGGCTTCTTCTTCATCCGCGGCCAGCTGCGCGAACCGTATCCGATCCTGCCGTTCGACCTGCTGCGCATCCCGATCTTCTCGGTCTCGGTCGCAACGTCGGTCTGCTCGTTCCTCGGGCAGATGCTCGCCATGGTAGCGCTGCCCTTCTACCTGCAACAGGCCTGCGGCTACAACGACGTCGAGACGGGACTGCTGCTGACGGCCTGGCCCGCCGTGATCATGGTCGTGGCCCCGGCGGCCGGGCTGCTCGTCGAGCGCATTCACGCCGGGCTGCTGGGCGGCACGGGGCTTACGATGATGGCCGCGGGACTGTTCCTGCTGGCCTTCCTGCCGGAGCATCCGACCGATTTCGACATCATCTGGCGGCTGGTGCTCTGCGGCGCGGGATTCGGACTGTTCCAATCGCCCAACAACAGCATCCTGATCGCCTCGGCCCCGCCCGAACGGAGCGGTTCGGCGAGCGGCATGCTGGCCACCGCACGCCTCGCGGGACAAACGACGGGCGCCGCGCTGATGGCCCTGCTGTTCCACGTCGTGCCCGAAAACAGCACCCACACGGCCCTGCTGCTGGCGGGCGGATTCGCCGTCGCAGGGGCCGCCGTCAGCCTCGCGCGCATCCGCCTGCCCCTGCCCGAAGGGCTGAAGAGAATTAAAAATGAAAAATGAAGAATTAAAAATTAGTTTTTCGTATATTTGCTGAAAACAGCAACACTATGTTTTCAGCAAAAACCTATACCGCGCGCCGCCACGAGCTGCGCACGAAGATCGGAAGCGGCATCATCCTGCTCCCGGGCAATTCGCTCTCGCCGAACAATTATCCCAACAACGCCTACTACTTCCGGCAGGACTCCTCGTTCCGCTACTATTTCGGGCTGAACGTGCCGTCGGTCGTCGGCGTGATCGACGCCGACACGGGCGAAGAGGCGCTGTACGGCGACGATTTCACCGTCGAGGACATCATCTGGACCGGACCGCAGCCCACGCTGCGCGAAATGGGCGCCGGAGCGGGCGTCACGGCGACGTTCCCGATGGCGGAGCTTGAAAAACGGCTGCGCAGGGCGATCTCCCTGGGCCGCAGGGTCCACTACCTGCCGCCCTACCGCGGGGAGACCAAGCTCCAGCTGTCGGCGCTGCTGGGCATCAAACCCGCGCTGCTGCACGACTACAAGTCGGTGGACCTGATGTTCGCCGTGGCGGAGATGCGCGAGAAGAAGAGCGCCGAAGAGGTCGAGGAGATGGAACGCGCCTTCCGGATCGGCTACGAGATGCACACGACGGCCATGCGGATGTGCCGCCCGGGCGTCGTCGAACGCCAGATCGCGGGAGCCATCGAAGGCGTCGCCAAATCGCAGGGACAGGGCGTGTCGTTCCCGTCGATCGTGTCGCAGCACGGCGAGACGCTCCACAATCTCAACGCCGACGGCGTGCTGGAGGAGGGCCGGCTGCTGCTGTGCGACGCCGGCGGCGAAACCGTCGAAGGCTACTGCTCGGACCACACGCGCACCTATCCCGTGAGCGGACGCTTCACCCAAAAGCAAAAAGACATTTACAACATCGTACTGGCGGCGCACGACCACGTGGCGCGCATCGTGAAGCCCCACATGATGTACACCGAGGTGCACAACGCCGCCTACATGACCCTCGCCGAAGGGCTTGTCGGACTGGGCCTGCTGAAAGGCCCGGCCGCCGACGCCGTGGCCGCAGGGGCGATGACAATGCTCATGCCCCACGGACTGGGCCACGGGCTGGGCATGGACGTGCACGACTGCGAGGCGATGGGCGAGAGGTCGTTCGACTACGGTTCGATCGCCGAACGGGCCGCCGAGTCGGGAACCTGCGTCTACCGCGCGGCGTGGCGGATCGAACCGGGGACCGTGATGACCGACGAACCGGGTCTCTACTTCATCCCCGCGCTGATCGACAAGTGCCGCGCCGAAGGGAAATACAAGGGCATCGTGGACTACGACGCGCTGGAGGCCTACCGCGATTTCGGCGGCATCCGCATCGAGGACGACATCCTCGTGACGGAGTCGGGCAGCCGCATCATCGGCGACCGGAAAATCCCCGTCACGGTCGAAGAACTGGAAGGCGTCGTGGGCAAATAACGCACCGAAAACCCCGCAAACACAACGACTATGGACAAAAAATGGACAATCGGCCTGGGCCTGCTGGGCATCCTGATCGTCTTCCTGCTGCTCTGGAATTTCGCTCCGGCCATCCAACGGTGGCTGGCGAGCGTCTTCGTGGACATCATTCTCCTGCTGGCCGCCTTCGCGGCGGGATGGCTCTTCGGCCGTTTCGGAGGCAAACGCCGCCGCAGCGACGACGAACGCAACGCACGCAACATCACCCAAGCTCAAAAAAAGTAACGACCTCCATGAAAAAACTGATTCTGCTGATCGCGCTCGCACTTCCGGCCCTGCTGACGGCCCAACAGCGCGACTGGGCCAACTACGGCCGCTATGCCGAAGCCAATGCGCAGCTCACGACCCCGCCCGCGGTGGTGTTCATGGGCAACTCGATCACCGACGGATGGGACAACGCCCATCCCGAATTCTTCACGGCGAACAATTTCGCCTGCCGCGGAATCGGCGGGCAGGTCACCGGCCAGATGCTCTGCCGCTTCCGGGCCGACGTGATCAACCTCCATCCGCAGGCGGTGGTGATCCTCGCCGGGACGAACGACCTGGCGCAAAACAACGGGCCGATCGCCACCCAGCACATCGTCGAAAACATCATCTCGATGGCCGAGCTGGCAATGGCCGCAGGCATCCGGCCGATCATCTGCTCCGTGCTCCCGGCCGGAAAATACCCCTGGAGGACCGAGATCGAGTCGGTTCCCGAAAAAATCCGGGACCTGAACGCACGGCTGCACCGGTACGCCTCCGACCGCGGGCTGATCTGGGTCGACTATTACACGGCGATGGACGCCGGAGACGGCTCGATGCGCAGCGAGTACACCAAAGACGGCGTGCATCCCACGCCCGAAGGATACGACGTCATGGAGCGGATCGTTCTGCCCGCGCTGGCGCACTACTGTCCCGCGGCCGCAAAGTGAATCCGCGGTTCCGACAGACCGAAAAATCGCCCTCAAGGGGCGATTTTTTCATTCCCGAAGTTGTTTTTCACGAATAATTTGTATATTTATAGTCGGCTAACCGAAAAACCTTAAAACCATACGAGAATATGAAAAATTATTCAGCTAAAGAGATCAAGAACATCGTACTCATCGGCGCGCCCGGCACGGGTAAAACTACCCTTGCCGAAGCGATGGCCTTCGAGGGTAAGGTCATCGACCGCAGGGGTAGTATCGAGGCGAACAACACGCTCTCGGACAACACGGATATCGAGCACGAATACAAACGCTCGATCTATTCGACGATCCTCTTCACCGAATTCATGGACCGCAAGTTGAACATCATCGACTGCCCCGGCTCGGACGACTTCTGCGGAAGCCTCTTCTCGGCCTTCAAGGTCGGAGACGTGGGCGTCTTCCTGTTCAACGCCCAGAACGGCTGGGAGGTGGGCAGCGAGATTCAGGCCCGCTACGCCCGGCTGCTGCAAAAACCCGTGATCGGCGTGGTGAACCAGCTGGACGCCGAGAAGGCCAGCTTCGAGGCCACGGTCGAGTCGATCCGGGCTTCGTCGCGCGTGAAACCCGTCATCGTGCAGTATCCCGTCAACCAGGGTCCGGAGTTCAACGCCTTCATCGACGTACTGCTGATGAAGATGTACCGCTTCAAGGACAACGACGGCCACCGCGAGGAGCTGGAAATTCCGGCCGAAGAGCTTGAAAAGGCCCAGGAGCTGAACAAGGAGCTGGTCGAGATGGCCGCCGAACACGACGAGGCGCTGATGGAACTCTACTTCGACAAAGGCACGCTCACGCAGGACGACATCCGCTCGGGCCTGAAGATCGGCGTCTCGAAACGCGAAGTGATGCCCATTTTCTGCACCTCGGGCAAACGCGACATCGGCACCAAGCGTCTGATGGAGTTCATCATCAACGTGGCGCCCGGTCCGCAGAAAGCCCCGGCATTCCTTTCGACCGAAGGCGAGGAGATCACGGCCGACGAGACCGCACCTGCCGTGGCATTCGTCTTCAAGAGCCAGGTGGAACAGCATATCGGCGAGATCACCTATTTCCGCGTCATCCGAGGCAGGATCGCCGAGGGAGCGGAGTTGGTGAACACCCGCACCGGAAACAAGGAAAAACTCTCGCAGCTGTTCGCCGTGGCGGGCAAGAACCGGATCAAGGTCACGGAACTCATGGCCGGAGACATCGGCTGCACGGTGAAGCTGAAGGGCACGCGGACGAACGACACGCTTTCGGCCCCGTCGGCTCCCGTGACGATCGAACCGATCGTCTTCCCCGAGCCCCGCTACCGCGCCGCCATCAAATGCAAGGACCAGGCCGACGAGGAGAAACTGGGCAAGGTGCTCAACGACGCCAAATTCGAAGACCCGACCATTCTGGTCGAATACTCCAAAGAGTTGAAGCAGACCATCATCCAGGGTCAGGGCGAACACCACCTGAACATCCTGCGCTCGCGCATCGAGAAGGAGAACAAACTCGCCTATGAATACATCGCGCCGAAGATTCCCTACCGCGAAACCATCACCAAGGTCGCGCAGGCCGACTACCGCCACAAGAAGCAGTCGGGCGGCGCAGGCCAGTTCGGCG
>ERZ773108.4334-NODE-4334-length-9979-cov-5.419891_pt1 | contig 9979 bp, 10 predicted proteins | sample MGYA00580570_ERZ773108 | MGnify/ENA primary metagenome ERZ773108 (study PRJEB29015, sample SAMEA2737840) | human gut metagenome | biome: human gut; feature: human-associated habitat; material: faeces | place: China | collected 2012 ...
AAAACGGGCGTTTCTCATAGGGGGAGGGATCGGAGTGCCTCCGATTCTGGAACTGGCAAAACAGATCGGCTGTGAGAAAAAGCAAATCATTGTCGGATACCGAAATGACGAGACGTTTTTGAAAACAGAGTTTGAACAAAACGGGGAAGTATATATTTCTACAGAGGACGGAAGTGCGGGAACGAAAGGCAATGTAATGGATGCGATCCGTGAAAACGGATTGGAAGCAGATATTATCTATGCGTGTGGACCGACACCGATGCTCCGCGCGATCAAAAACTATGCGGAGGAAAACGGGATCGAATGCTATATTTCGCTGGAAGAGCGCATGGCATGCGGTATCGGAGCATGTCTTGCATGTGTATGCAAGACGAAAGAAAAAGATCATCACAGTAATGTGCATAACAAAAGAATCTGTAAAGACGGTCCGGTATTTTTGTCAACGGAGGTGGAAATCTGATGAATACAAAAGTGACGATCGCAGGAGTGGAATGGAATAACCCGGTTACAGTTGCTTCCGGCACGTTCGGATCAGGAGCAGAGTTTACTGATTTTGTCGATCTGAACCGACTCGGAGCTGTGACGACAAAGGGCGTTGCTAATGTTCCGTGGACAGGAAATCCGACGCCGAGAGTAGCGGAAACTTACGGAGGAATGATGAACGCAGTCGGCTTGCAGAACCCGGGAATCGATGTGTTTTGCGAGAGGTATATTCCGTTTTTGAGAAAATACGACACGAAGATCATTGTAAATGTATGCGGTCATGCGCCGGAAGAATATCTGGCAGTGGTGGAACGTTTGGCAGATCAGCCAATTGATATGATGGAGATTAATATTTCCTGCCCGAATGTAAACGCAGGATTCCTTGCATTTGGTCAGGATGCACATCATGTAGAGGAACTTACCGCTCAGATCAAAAAGATTGCAAAACAGCCTGTGATCATGAAGTTAACACCGAATGTCACAGATATCACAGAGATTGCAAAAGGTGCGGAAGCAGGCGGTGCAGATGCGGTATCCCTGATCAATACACTGACAGGAATGAAGATTGATATCAACAGGAAGACTTTTGCGCTTGCAAATAAAACCGGTGGTGTTTCCGGACCGATCGTGAAACCGATTGCTGTCCGTATGGTTTATCAGGTTGCACAAGCAGTCAATATCCCGATCATCGGAATGGGCGGAATTTCCTGCGCAGAGGATGCAATTGAGTTTATTCTTGCAGGAGCCAGCGCAGTATCTGTGGGTACGGCAAATTTCCACAATCCGGCAGTGACACTGGAAGTGATCGATGGAATTGAAGCGTACATGAAGAAGAATGGATTCAATTCCGTAAAAGAGATGGTTGGTATTGTAAAATAAAACAGATACAGGAGGCATAACATAAGATGGAACAGTATAAACAGGAATTTATTGAATTTATGGTAGACAGTGAAGTTCTGAAATTCGGAGAATTCACCCTTAAAAGCGGAAGAAAGTCCCCGTTTTTTATGAATGCAGGCGGATATGTGACAGGTTCTCAGTTAAAGAAACTGGGTGAGTACTACGCACATGCCATTCATGATAAATATGGCGATGATTTCGATGTGCTTTTCGGACCTGCATATAAGGGAATCCCGTTAAGTGTTGTAACTGCAATTGCATTCAGCGAATTATATGGAAAAGAAATCCGCTACTGTTCAGACCGTAAGGAAGAAAAAGACCATGGTGCAGATAAGGGAAGCTTCCTCGGAAGTAAATTAAAAGACGGCGATCGTGTAGTGATGATCGAAGATGTAACAACATCCGGTAAATCCATGGAAGAGACAGTACCGAAGGTAAAAGGTGCGGCTGATGTGGAAATCGTCGGTCTTATGGTTTCTCTGGACCGCATGGAAGTCGGAAAAGGCGGCGTGAAGTGTGCCCTTGACGAAGTCCATGACCTTTATGGGTTTGAAACAAATGCGATTGTTACAATGAAAGAGGTCATTGAACATCTTTATAATAAAGAATATAAAGGAAAAGTAATCATTGACGATACATTGAAAGCCGCAATCGACGCATATTATGAGCAGTACGGTGCAAAATAAGCAAATACAGGTAACAGCGATTTATAAATAAGATATCATGATCTGCGAAAGCAGATCATGATACTGATGAGGACGATTATGAACGAAAAAATTTATAAAACCATGTCTTCCACAGGAGCCTGCAGTCTGACAGTCGGGATCATTGTACTGGCAACGGGAATCGTAACAGGGATCATGATGATCGTAAACGGTGCAAGACTGCTGAAAAAGAAATCAGAGATATTGATATAAAAGGCTTCAGAAACAGGAGAAAACATTGAAAAAAGAAACGAAGCATATCATACGGACACTGGGAACCATTTTGTTTATCCTGTATGTTCTGGCACTGATTTATTTTCTGTTCTTTTCAGAAGAATACGGAAGAGCAGCAATGGAAGAAAGACAGTACAGATATAATCTGATACCGTTTGTTGAGATAAGGCGTTTCTGGGTATACAGAAAACAGCTTGGACTTATGGCGGTAGTTACAAATCTTTTTGGAAATGTAATTGGTTTTCTTCCATTTGGATTTATACTGCCGGTTATTCTGGACAAAATGAGAAGCGGATGGCTGATCGTACTGGCAGGATTTGGGCTTAGTGTTACGGTAGAGGTCATCCAGCTTATTACAAAGGTTGGGTGCTTTGACGTAGATGATATGATATTGAATACAGCAGGGGCGGCTCTTGGATATCTGCTTTTTTTTATCTGCGATCACCTGAGGAGAAAAATTTATGGCAAAAAGATATAGATATGCGTTTGCAAAGAAAAGAGAGGCACAGCAGGGAAAACTGTCAGCAGTGCTGGCGGCTGTTTCACTGGTTTTATTTGTGACTGCAGTTTTGCTGGCATTTTTTTTGCAGGGACAATACGGATATATTGTAGGCGGGATCAGTCTTTGCGCAATGCTTCTGTCTGTATATGGATTTGCGATGGGACTGAAAAGCTTTTCAGAAGAAAACCGGACACACAAAGCAGGTATGATCGGCTCTATTGCAAACGGAATCATAATGATCGGATGGCTGGGAATCTTTCTGATGGGAATTTCCGGCTGATTAACAGGGAAGTCTGATAGAAAAAGGAGAAATATAGTTTGGACGAATGGGTTATGGAACGGTATGAACTGGCGAAAGAAAGAATCGCTCAGATACCGGACGAGAAAATGGTAGAAGAACCGTACTGCGATTTTTTTACAAAAGAAGCAATGTTTTTACAGCAGGTGATTCATGTGATGGACCATGGAATTGCGGGGAAAAATCTTGAAGAACTTCAGGAACAGAATCATGAATTATATCAGGATATTCTGCCCGAAAATTATGAAAATTCTTATGGAAATCCTGCATATGCACAGAAAATGCTGGGAGAATACGGAAAAGTATTTACCTTTCTTTATACAGAGCTTCATGGCACGATTGCTTATGCGTTTGAAAAAAAAGCATGGGATCTTACGGTTGTACTTGAATTGTTTCTGGAAATCTATTCTGCATTTACGCAGGAAGAAATTCCTGCTGAGAAACAGGTGAAAGAAATTCTCGTTTCCTATGTGAATGACTACTGCCAGGATATGGTGGAAAATCGGATCAGAGAGGCGATTGATCCTGAGAATAATTTTGTGGTTGAAATGATCATGGATTCTGATCTGAGCGATCTGAGTTATCTGTATCAGTCCGGCGAATATGTATCGGAAAATGAACTGAAAACAGCAGAATTTATGAATTCACTTTCCCAGAGGGAAATTGATGAGATGGCACGTACTTATACAGAAGGCTATCGGATGGGATTTATCACAGGAAGAAAAGATATTACAAAGAAGAAAACGGTTAATATACGTTATCATCTTGGCTTTGAGCGTATGGTAAAAGCGGCTGTTCTTCAGTTCCGGGAGATGGGGCTGCAGACGGTTATTTACCGCCATGCACTTCATGCGGTGAACAGACGGAATCAGTTCAGAAATGGATTTACAGGAGGAATTGCAAATCCGCAGTTTGATTATGACCACAGACAGGACAGTGCGCTGTTTCTGGATCCGGATTTTGTAAAGCGTAAACTTCGTGCCATGCAGACTTCTTATGATGAATATGCAGATCTGGCAGATGTACATGGCGGACCGGCTGTGATCGAGACATTTGGAGAGAAGCCGTTTTCACCGGTAAGTAAACCGGAAAGCTGGGCGTTTACAGAAGCACAGCAGAAGCTTCAGCTGGAACTGGACAATGAATCCGGTCAAATCACAAATCGTTATATCAAAGGTGAGGAAAGAAGTTTTACGATCATTGCTTATCCGATACCTGAGATCGGAGAGGATTTTCCGGAAATTTTCCGCGAGATCGTAAAGATCAATACATTGGATTATAAGAAATATCAGAAGATCCAGCAGACGATCATAGATACTCTTGATACCTGTGAATGGGTGGAAATCAAGGGAAAGGGAGAGAATGAGACAGATCTGCTCATTCATCTTCATACATTAACAGATGCGAAAACACAGACAAATTTTGAGAACTGTGTGGCAGATGTAAATATTCCTCTGGGTGAAGTATTTACTTCACCGGTGCTTGCAGGAACAGGCGGAATGCTTCATGTTTCAAAAGTATATCTTAACGGACTGCAGTTTTGTGACCTGAAGCTTGTGTTTGACTGCGGACAGGTGATCGATTACAGCTGTTCTAATTTTGAGACAGAGGAAGAGAACCGTAAATATATTGAAGATAATATTCTGTTCCATCATCCGAAACTTGCAATGGGAGAATTTGCGATCGGAACTAATACAACAGCTTATGTGGCAGCGCAGAAATATAATATCGCAGACAAACTTCCGATTCTGATCGCGGAGAAAATGGGACCGCATTTTGCAGTTGGTGATACCTGTTACAGCTGGTCAGAAGATACTCCGGTCTATAATCCGGATGGTAAAGAGATCATCGCAAGGGACAATGAGATTTCAGAGATGCGAAAAGAAGACGTCAGCCTTGCTTATTATGGATGTCACACAGATATTACGATCCCATATGACGAACTGGGAAGCATCCGTACGATTGATGATGAGGGGGATATGATCTCTATTATTGAAGATGGAAGATTTGTCCTTTCGGGTACGGAAGCTCTGAACGAGCCGTTTGGGGAATAAAGGCATTTTCCTGTTAAGTTCGGAATACAAAAAAATTTATTAGTTCGTTAAAATATTTCTTTGCATTAATTTTATTGACAGAAAAAGGGAATCTTAGTAGAATCTACGGTTAGAGAGGGTTTTGATAAAATCTTTTCTGACCGTACTTTTTTTATCAATAAAATAAAAACAAAGTCCCGGACAGATAAAATCTGGTCTGTCTGAGAATACTTGAGAAGAAAAGGAGAATAATCATGGCAAAAGTAGGAATTGTGATGGGCAGCGACTCAGATATGCCGATCATGAGCAAAGCAGCAGACATTCTGGAGAAACTGGGAATTGATTACGAGATAAAGATCATTTCCGCACACAGAGAACCGGATGTCTTTTTTGAATATGCAAAAACAGCAGAGGAAAAAGGCTTTAAAGTAATCATCGCAGGTGCAGGAATGGCAGCTCATCTGCCGGGAATGTGCGCAGCAATCTTCCCGATGCCGGTTATCGGAATTCCTATGCACACCACTTCTCTGGGAGGAAGAGATTCCCTTTATTCTATCGTACAGATGCCGTCAGGAATCCCGGTTGCAACAGTCGCTATCAACGGAGGCGCAAACGCAGGACTTCTGGCAGCTAAGATACTTGCAACATCAGATGAGGAACTTCTTGCAAAATTAAAGGCTTACAGCCAGGAATTAAAAGAACAGGTGGAAGCAAAAGACGCAAGATTACAGGAAGTCGGATATAAAAATTACTAAGATAACTCAGGTCCATAAACAGGATCAGGGGTAAAAACGGAGGATTATCATGGATTACAAGACCGCTGGAGTAGATATTGAAGCAGGATATAAATCAGTAGAGCTGATGAAAGAGCATGTAAAGAGAACCATGCGTGAAGAAGTGCTGGGAGGACTGGGAGGATTTTCCGGTGCCTTTTCTCTTGCTAAGATCAAAGAAATGGAAGAACCGGTATTATTATCAGGTACAGACGGATGTGGAACTAAAGTAAAACTTGCTATGGTCATGGACAAGCATGACACCATTGGCATTGATGCAGTTGCCATGTGTGTCAATGATATTGCATGTGCAGGCGGAGAACCATTATTCTTCCTTGATTATATTGCATGTGGTAAGAATTATCCGGAAAAGATCGCAGCTATCGTGGGCGGCGTTGCAGAAGGCTGTGTGCAGTCAGATGCAGCTCTGATCGGCGGTGAGACAGCAGAGCATCCGGGACTGATGCCGGAAGACGAATATGACCTGGCTGGTTTCGCAGTAGGTGTCTGCGATAAAAAAGAGATGATCACAGGTGAAGAACTGAAAGCAGGAGATGTTTTGATCGGTATGGCATCCACAGGTGTTCACAGTAACGGATTTTCTCTTGTCCGTAAAGTTTTTGATATGACAAAGGAATCTCTTGATACTTATTATGAAGAACTTGGAACAACACTTGGTGAAGCACTTCTGGCACCAACCAGAATCTATGTAAAAGCATTAAAGAGCATTAAAAATGCCGGAGTTCGTGTGCACGCATGCAGTCATATCACAGGCGGCGGTTTTTATGAAAATATTCCGCGTATGCTTAAAGAGGGAACACGTGCAGTTGTGGAAAAGAACAGCTATCCGGTACTTCCAATCTTCAAACTTCTTGCTGAAAAAGGCAATATTGATGAACAGATGATGTACAATACTTATAACATGGGACTTGGAATGATCCTTGCTGTAGATGCAGCAGATGTGGACAAAACAATGGAAGCGATCAAAGCAGCAGGTGACACTCCGTATGTAGTAGGACGTATCGAAGATGGTGAAAAGGGAGTGACTTTATGTTAAAAGTCGGTGTACTGGTTTCAGGAGGCGGCACGAATCTGCAGGCTATCCTGGATGCCATTGACTGTGGAAAGATTACAAATGCAGAAGTTTCTCTGGTTATCAGCAATAATCCGAAGGCTTATGCGCTGGAGAGAGCAAAGAATCACAACATAGAAGCTGTATGTATTTCCCCAAAACAGTTTGAGAATAGAGAAGAATTTCACAGGGCACTTCTTGCGAAGCTGAAAGAAAGTGGCGTAGAGCTTATCGTTCTGGCGGGATTCCTTGTGGCTATTCCTCCAATGATCGTGGAAGCGTATCCAAATAAGATCATCAATATCCACCCGTCACTGATTCCGTCTTTCTGTGGAGTGGGCTATTATGGATTGCATGTACATGAGAAAGCTCTGGAAAGAGGCGTACGTGTGACAGGTGCGACCGTACATTTTGTTGACACAGGTACAGATACAGGTCCGATCATTCTTCAGAAGGCCGTAAAGATTAAATCTGATGATACCCCGGAAGTTCTTCAGAGACGTGTTATGGAGAAAGCGGAGTGGAAGATTCTTCCGAAAGCTATCAATCTTATTGCCAATGACAAAGTGAAAGTGGTGGATGGAAGAGTAGAAACAGAGGAATTTGATACAGAAGAGTAGATAAAGGAGCAAAAATAAAATGAAAGTCTTGATCATAGGCAGCGGTGGAAGAGAACATGCCATTGCATGGAGTGTTTCAAAGAGTCCGAAAGTGGATAAAATTTATTGTGCACCTGGAAATGCAGGGATTGCAGAACTTGCAGAATGTGTAGATATCGGTGCTATGGAGTTTGAGAAACTTGCTGATTTTGCTCAGGAGAAAGCAATCGATCTTACCATTATCGGTATGGATGATCCTCTGGTTGGCGGTGTGGTAGATGTATTTGAAGCACGTGGTCTGAAAGTCTTTGGCCCGAGAAAGAATGCAGCTATCCTTGAAGGCTCCAAAGCGTTCTCAAAAGATCTGATGAAAAAATACAATATTCCCACAGCGGCATATGAGAATTTTGATGATCCTGAGAAAGCACTGGAATATCTCCGCACAGAAGCCAGATTTCCAATTGTCCTGAAGGCTGATGGTCTTGCACTCGGCAAGGGAGTACTGATCTGTCAGGATCTGAAAGAGGCAGAAGATGGCGTAAAAGAGATCATGGAAGATAAGAAATTTGGAAATGCCGGAAATACCATGGTCATCGAAGAATTTATGACAGGACGTGAAGTCTCTGTGTTATCATTTGTAGATGGAAAAACTATCCGTACAATGACATCCGCACAGGATCATAAACGCGCTCAGGACGGTGATCAGGGATTGAATACGGGCGGAATGGGAACTTTCTCCCCGAGTCCATTCTACACAGAAGAGGTAGATGAATTCTGCAGGAAATATGTATATCAGCCGACAGTGGACGCAATGGCTGCAGAAGGACGCCCGTTTAAGGGAATCATTTTCTTTGGTCTTATGCTTACACCGGATGGTCCGAAGGTTCTGGAATATAATGCCCGTTTTGGCGATCCGGAAGCGCAGGTTGTTCTTCCTCGTATGAAGAACGATATCATCGAAGTGATGGAAGCCTGTGTAAACGGAACTCTGGATCAGATAGATCTTCAGTTTGAGGATAATGCGGCAGTATGTGTAGTCCTTGCAAGTGACGGATATCCTGTGAAATATGAAAAAGGTATTCCGATGTACGGATTTGAGAACTTCAAAGGTAAGGATGGTTATTATTGTTTCCATGCAGGAACCAAATTAAAAGATGGTCAGATCGTAACCAACGGAGGTCGTGTCCTGGGAATCACAGCTACAGGAAAAGACCTGAAGGAAGCAAGAAAAAATGCCTATGAAGCCACAGAGTGGATCACATTTGCAAATAAATATATGCGCCATGATATTGGTAAGGCAATTGATGAAGCATAAATAATTTTGAGGTGCTGCAGTTTCAGAAAAAATGTATTTTGGATGATTACTGTAAAACAGATCAGAAAACAGAAAGGTTTAAAACCAGACCGGACTGTTTTCTGATTTTTTTGTAAATGTTTTTGCATAAATAATATAGGCTATTTTCTTTACTTTTCATGCAATCTGTTATAAAATAGAAAAGTGCTGTAAAGCAAAGTTACAGATTGAGATGAATTGTAACGTAGCAGAAACAGCAAGGAGAAAGTTACTGTTCAGCATATGCACAGTAATGGGAGAAATATTATGAACAGGAAAAGTCAGAAAGAGATTCAGGTGACGACACATATGGTGCGCCAGTTTCTGCAGGAGAATGAAGATACCGATTATCGGGATTTTCACAGCAATCTTCTGCCGGGTGTGGATAATGTTATGGGAATCAGACTTCCGGTGTTGCGAAAATTTGCAAAGCAGCTTTCTGGTATGGACTGGCAGGAATGGTTTGAACAGGCGGATGACCAGTGGTATGAAGAAACCATGCTGCGGGGATTGACTGTTGCGTACAGTAAGTTAGATTGTGCAGAGAAGATGACATATGTGGAGCGTTTTGTACCGGACATTTCCAACTGGGCAGTGTGTGACTGTTTCTGCAGTACTCTGAAGGATGCGGACAGATACCAGGAGGAATACTGGGAATTTCTGGAACCGTATTTTATTTCAGACCGGGAATACAAGGCGAGATTTGGAGCAGTTATGCTTCTGTCACACTTTGTGAAGAAAGAATATCTGGAGAAATCCATACAGAGGCTTGAGAGCATCACTCAGCAGGGGTATTATGCGAGGATGGCAGTGGCATGGGCAATTTCCATATATTTTGTGGCATTTCCGGGAGAAATGCTGGATTATCTGCAGCACAGCCATAAGCTGGATGAATTTACATATAAAAAATCATTACAGAAGATTCTGGAATCTTATCGTGTAGATAAAGAGACCAAGCAGATCATAAAAGAAATGAGACAGAGAGGATAAGGCAATGGGAATCACAATAGAAGGATATTAAAGTTATCTGAGTTTCTTTTTGGTAGAG
>ERZ773108.4337-NODE-4337-length-9972-cov-36.622466_pt1 | contig 9972 bp, 9 predicted proteins | sample MGYA00580570_ERZ773108 | MGnify/ENA primary metagenome ERZ773108 (study PRJEB29015, sample SAMEA2737840) | human gut metagenome | biome: human gut; feature: human-associated habitat; material: faeces | place: China | collected 2012 ...
AATATTGTTGCAGGAAGTAATGCTACCGCACTATTTTTTGCGCCACTTATTTTTATTTTTCCTTCTAGTTCTTTTCCTCCATGTATTTTTAAAATCTTCATTTTTACCTCCTAATCTAATATATGCCACATTAATATTTTAGCATACTTTGGATAAATATAAAATGAAAAAAAGTAGACTTTATCTACTTTTTGGGTTTACATATTAATTATGCATTATAACTGTATGATTTTACTTCTTCATCTTGATTATTCATTGCTGCTTCAACCATACTTAATATTTGTTTTTTCTTTAGTAATTCTGCTTTTAATTCTGCTTTATTTGAAGTTTTTGCTTCACTTGTTTGACTCATATTGTTTTCTTGTACTTTTTTAATTAATAAAGCAACTTCACTACATTCTGTTTCTATATATTTTCCTTGTTCACTTTGAGCAAGTAATTTTCTTAATTCTTTACCATCTGCAAATGCTACATCATCTGTTCCAGTATAATCATATACTTTATTACCATTTTCATCAACACTTACTGATACATTTGAAATTAAATATATAGTAAATCCTTCTGATGATTCCATTTCTGGTTGATTAGCTGAAACTGCATTTAACATTGCTATTATATTTTTTTCATAATTACTTACAAGTAATTTTTTAGATGATGATAAATAATCATCGTCAATTATAGCATTACCTTTACGATAACTTATAGCTTCTGCATCTACTAATCTTGCAGCATCTTTCATGGCATTTTTTCTATCTTCTTCTGAACCTGTTGCATTTGCATTATAAATTTCATCTCTTAAATTTTCAGTTCTAATTAAGAATTCTTTTATTGTTTCATTATCATTTGATACAAGCTCTGATACCCTTGGTTGATCATATATTTTTAAAGTATCTTCATTCTTTTTAAATATATGTTTATCTATTTGATAATGCATATTATTTGAAAATATCATTTGATCTATTAATGCATATGATGATCTAATATCATCTGGCGTAATACCTTCAAAATCTTCATCTAATATTTTAACTAATTTTTCAATGTCTGATGGTGTTACATTTATATCATCATAAAATTCTTGATAAGTTTCATATGAATTTTGAGCTACTTCTTTATATTGTTCTCTATTTGATTCTAATTGTGCTTCTTCTGGTGATATTGTTGTTTCTTCTAATTGTTCTAAGGTTGTTGCTTCTGTTGTTATATTTGATTTTTCATCATTTGATGCTTGTTTTGTATTTGAATTACATCCTGTTAAGCCACTAGCAAGTACCATTGCTCCTAATGAGGTTGTTACTATTTTTTTCTTTATATCTTTCATCATTTTGTTACCCCCTTAACAATTTCTTGAAGATGTGTAAGTTAACACTGGTCCTGTATTTTCTTCTGATTTTGTTTGATCCATATTTGCAAGTTCTGTCATTATTGCTGCTTTTAAAGCAATATAATTATTTTTTAATGAACTAATATATGTAATGTCATCATCATCTTCTTCTATTATTTCTGGATCTTTAAAATCTGGTTTTTCTTCCGTATCTTTTGGTGTATTATCCTCTGTTGTTGATTCATCTATTTTTGGTGATTCAGTTGTTGGTTCGTTGGAATTATTTTTATCACCATCAACATAAGTAACATCTTTTTCGTCTTCTTCTATTTCGGTTGGTTCTTTAAAATCTGGTTTTTCTTCTGTATCTTTTGGTATATTATCTTCTGTTATTGATTCATCTTTATTGGTATTGTCCTTCTTAGTATCATCTTTTTTATTATCTTTTGATTCATCTATCTTTGTTGGATCATAATCTGTATTTGGCTTTTCTTCTTTTTCTATTACAGTTATTTTTTCTTCTTTATTTTGTTTGTTATCTTTTTTCTGATTATCCTTTTTGTTTGAATCATCTTTTTTGTTTGAATCATTTGTAGATGGTTCTTCTTTTGGTTCATCAATTTTTTCTGGTACGATTTCTGTTTTTACTGTATCTTCTGGTTTTGATGGTAAAGATACATTTGGTATTTCTTTTGTAGTGACTGTACTTTCTGTATTTCCACTGGTTGGAACTCCAGACTTTTTAACATATTCATCTATAGTTTCACCATTTCCATTATATTTAAGGTTTTTATAAGATTCATCTACATTTATATCATCATTACTAAATGATTTCTTTTTTATACTTGAATTAGTATATTCAGTAGTTGCTTCAGTTGTACTGCTTAACTCTTTTGTATTATCTATTGATTCAGTAGTTGTTTCAATCACTGTTGGATTTTCTTTATCTTTATTTTGTTTTTTAAGATTTAATCCTACTAATCCTCCGATTGCTAAAGCTGCTATACTACCTATAATAAGTGCACCTTTTTTAAATTTTCTGAATACTAAAGCTCCATGTTTTTTATTTTTTTCTTCATTTTCTTCTTTGGCTTCTTCAATTACATCTTTAGCTTCTTCTAATGATTTTGAAGCTATTATTGCATCAAATAAATCTTCTTTATCTTGATATTCTTTTTTATTTTTTAATATCCATTTAGCTCTTTTTACTTCTTCCTCATCAGAACTATAATTTGCTTTATCTTTCATTTCTTTTTCATCATATTTTGCAAAAAAGTTTTCTGAAGCATTTAAAACTGCTTTTTGATATTCATATTCTTTTTTTAATTCTTCCATTAATTCCTTATTATCTTCTTCTTTTGCTTTTTCGTAATCTTCACTAATTTTTAATATTTTTTCACTTATTTTAGATATTGACATATCTCTGTGAGCTATCTTAACTTTTTTCATTAAAATCCCCTCTCTTTCGAAATAACGTGCTATATACTAACACAAAAGGGCCATTTTGTCAAATAAATTAAGCTAATGAAAAAAATCAAGAATTATCCTGATTTTATTTAGTATATTTATCAATAATTTCTTTTATAAAAAATGTATATTCTGCATCACTTGTTGTGCTTTCATCTGCTTCTACTAAACATAATGGTGGGAATAATACACACCACCAATTATCTCCTTCACCAGTACCTAAAGTTATAACTAATGATTCATACATTCCTTCTTTATATGTTACACTTTTATATTTCTTTTTTGGAAAATAATTATAACCATAATTTATCTTATAATCTTTATCATATCCTAAGTTTTTTAATGTTTCTTTTGTTAAATTATCTAATAAATCAATATTATCTTTTAATATTTTTCTTGTTTCTTCAATTGTTTCTGTTCCTTTTGTTAGTTCAAATATTTTATTTTGTACAACATTTTTAAGTTGAACTTTTATATTTTGATCATAAATTGTATTACTATTTGCGATTACCCTAAATCTTATTGCTTCATCTGGTATTATTGTGTCCTCTGCTTTAACACCTGTAAAAACATATATCATAGATATTATTGCTAGAATTAAAACTATATACTTTTTCATAAAAAAATCATCCTTTCACTCTATGTATGGACGATTATTTTAATTTTATTCAAAATTATGTATAAAAATCATTCTATCTCTTTTTTCTAAGTCTTTTTTTACTATGACTTTTGGATTATTCAAATATTTATATGCATATGATGTAACACTTTCTGCTTCACTTTCACCTATTTCAAAACATATTAAATATTTATCTTTTAATATGTTTTTAGAGTTTTTTATTATTTCTTCATAAAAATATAATCCATTGTTATCCGCAAATAATGCCAAATGTGGTTCGTTATTATATACTATATCCATTATTTTTTCATCCTTAGAAATATAAGGTGGATTACTTATTATACAATCAAATTTTTTATTTATTCCTTTATAAATATCTGTATTTACAAAATTAATATCTGCATTATTTTCTTTTGCATTTGATAAAGCAACTTCTAATGCATCACTTGATATATCACTAGCAGTTATATTTACATTTTCTAATTCTTTTTTTAAAGTAATACTAATGCATCCAGATCCTGTTCCTACTTCTAATATATCTACAGGTAAACTAAAATACTTTTTTATATATTTTATAGTATTTTCTACAAGTTCCTCAGTTTCATATCTTGGGATTAAAACTCTTTTATCAACATTTATTTTATATCCAAAAAAGTCTACATTACCAACTATATATTGAACAGGTTCACCCATTTCTAATCTTTTTATTGCATTATTAATATCCCCATTATAATATTTTTTTAAATATTCTATATCTGTCATTATTCTCCTGCAAGTTTTCTTCTTTGGTCTTCATTAATTAGAGCTTCTATTATTTCATCTAATTTACCTTGCATAATTCTATCTAACTGCATTATTGTTAAATTAATTCTATGATCAGTTACTCTATTTTGTGGATAATTATATGTTCTTATTTTTTCTGCTCTATCACCTGTACCAATTTTACTTCTTCTTTCGTCTTCTATTTCAGCATTTTGTTTCTTTTGTAAATCTTCATATATTTTACTTTTTAATACTTTCATAGCTTGTTCTTTATTTTTAAGCTGACTTCTTTCATTTTGACAAGTTACTACAATCCCTGTTGGTAAATGTGTTATTCTAACTGCACTATCTGTTGTATTTACTCCTTGTCCTCCTGCACCACTACTTCTATATACGTCTACTCTTATATCACTATCTTTTATTTCTATATCTATATCTTCTACTTCTGGAAGTACTGCAACTGTCGCAGTTGATGTATGAACTCTTCCTTGTGATTCTGTACTTGGAACTCTTTGAACTCTATGTGTTCCTGATTCATATTTAAGTTTTGAATATACATTTTCTCCCTTAACCATGAATTCTATTTGTGAATATCCACCACTTGTTCCTTCTACAGCATTTATTATTTCTATTTTCCATCCCATATTTTCTGCATATCTACTATACATTTCAAATAAGTCTCCTGCAAAAAGATTTGCTTCATCCCCACCTGCAGCACCTCTTATTTCAACTATAGTATTTTTGTCATCGTTAGGATCTTTTGGAAGTAATAGTACTTCAAGTTCTTTTTCTAAATTTTCTTTTTCTGTTTCAAGTCTTGATATTTCTTCTTTTGCAAATGCAGCCATTTCTTTATCATCTAGCATTTCTTTTGCATCGTTAATATCACTAACAACTTTTTTATATTCTTTATATTTTTCAATAATATCTGCAAGTGATGCTTGTTCTTTAGATAGTGAAGTCATCTTTTTTACATCACTTAAAACTTCTGGTTTACTAAGTTCTTCTGTTAAACTATTGTACTTTTCTAAAGTTGCTTCTAATCTATCTATCATTTTTTCACCTACTCTTCTATATCGTCTTCATCAACTATATTTAAATCTTCTAAATCATCTTCCATGTAATCATCATCTGATTCATCTGTATAATCATCTTCTATCGCGTCATCTTCATCAGTTGTTTCTTCTTCTTCATCTTCACTTTCTTCTTCATCGTCTACTACATCTACTGCATCATCTTCACCATCATCAACAACTACTTTTACAACATGATTTTCTTTTAAATCCCAATTAACACTATCTATTAAAATAAATCTTTTATCTGTTGTAAGTGCTGTAAAAAAGTCTCCTATTTTTGCTTCAAATTCAGCTTCTGATAATTCAAGTAAATTACATACTTCTCTAAATAAATTTGGAGTATTATACTGTTTTTTATCTTCCTTAATAATTTCATATGCTATATCAGTATAGCTCATTAATTCTAAATCTAACTTATCTTTTTCTCTTATGCTCATATTTTTACCTCTTTCTTATTATTTGCTATATTTATATTCTTAAAATTATTATTTGTTCACTACATTTTATTTGGCATTTCAATACCAAGCAAATAAGTTCCTTTCTTAAGTATATTTCCAACCATATTTACTAAATATAATCTTGAATCTCTTTCTTCAAGGTCATCAGATAATATTTTATTCTCATTATAGAATGAACTATATGCTTTTGCAAGATCTATTAAGTATCTTGAAATAATATATGGTTCATTTTTACTTGCTGCTTCTTTAATGGTATCACTAAAATTATATATTATTTTTGCCATTCTATACGATAAATCATCATTTATTTTATTTATATTTACATTTTCTAGTAAAATTTTACTATTTGACTTTTCTAAGACACTATTAATTCTTACAAACATGTATTGAATATATGGACATGTTTCTCCTTGGAAATTAAGCATTATATCATAATCAAATAATTCATCTTTTATTCTACTATTATATAAATCATTAAATATAACTGCACCTACGCCAACTTTTCTTGCTATTTCATCTATATTATCTAAATTAGGATTTTTTTCTTCTATTATAGATTTTGCTCTTTTGATTGCTTCATTTAATAAATCATCTAATTTTATTATGTTACCTTTTCTTGTGGATAACTTACCACTTGCGACTTTTACCATTCCGAATGATACATGAATTAATCCATCAACATATTTTTCATCTAAATCAAGATATTTTGCTACTGCAAATATTTGTTTAAAGTGTAAATCTTGTTCATAACTTGTAACATATATACATTTATCAAAATCATATGTTCTTGCTCTATAAAGTATAGCTGCCAAATCACGAGTTGCATATATTGATGAACCATTTGATTTTTGAATGATACATGGTGTATTTATTCCATCTTGCTCTAAGTCTACTACTTTAGCACCTTCAGAATTAGTTATTTTATTATTTTTTTCTAATATTTCTAATACTTCATTTGTTTTATCGCTATAAAATGCTTCTCCTTTATAACTATCAAAACTTGTTCCAAGTAAATCATATGTTTTCTTAAATTCTTCTAAACTAAGTTCTTTAAATCTGTTCCAAAGATTCATACAATATTCATCTTTTTCTTCAAGTAATTTAAAATTATTTCTGCATCTTTCTAATACTTCAGGATTTTCTTCACATAATTCATTTATTCTTATATACATTTTAGTTAATTCATCAATTGGATTTTCATCTATATTATATTCATCATGCCAAAGTTTATAAGCCTCTATTAACTTACCAAACTGTGTTCCATAATCACCTAAATGATTTATTCCAACTACATTGTATCCAAGTTCTTTATAAATTCTATATAATGATTGACCTATTACTGTTGATCTTAAATGACCAATATGAAAAGGTTTTGCAATATTTGGAGAAGAATAATCTATTAATACTGTTTTATCTTGTCCAATATTTGATGAACCAAATTTTTCTTTTTCTTCATCAAATGAATTTATTACTTCTCTTATTAATACTTCTTTTTTAATGTAAAAATTTAAATATCCACTTACTGATTCTATTTTTTCTATAAAATCAGTATTATTTATTTTTTCTTTTAATTCGTCTGCAATCATCATTGGAGATTTTCTTAAAGTTTTTGCTAAACTAAAACATGGGAAAGAATAATCACCGTTTGTTTCGTCTTTAGTAAGCTGAATGAAAGAATATATTAAATCATCTTCCATATTCAATTCTTTACTTATTAGTTTAGATATTTCTTTTTTAAAATCAAGCATCTTTATACCTCCTTTAATATAATTTCATATTTAAAGTTACCAGAATATTCATCAGATAACCATAAGTCGTATTCAATTATAATTCTATCATCATCTATTTGTAAATGATTTGTTTTTACTTTTGTATCAATATAAAAGTTTAAGTTTTTAATAAAATACTTTGATTCTGTTTCTTTATCTAATACAAAATTAAATAATAGATTTGATTCATTATTATCTCTTTCCATAATAATATTACCATTATCGAAAGAAATATTTATATTTTCATCTATATCTTTTATTTTTAAATATTCATTTACTTTATAAACTGCTTCTAAGTTTTCTTTTTTTAATATTTCATCATTATTTTTTATCTTATAATCAATATATACTTTTTTCAAAAAAAATCACCAATCTTTTTTTCAAGTAGCATTATATCATATATATAGTAAAAATGCACTCATATTTTTTCTTTTTTTTTACATAATAATAAAGGAAATATAGGTGAAATTATATGAAATGGAAAAGAATACTGCTAAAATCGTTTGTTTTTTTTAGTTTTTTTATATGTATATTATTTACATTTATTTACTTTTATATTAGTCTTTCGCCTAAAATGGACTTAAAAAAAACTAATAATATAATTATTTATGATAAAGATGATAATGTAATTTATAAGGGAAATGGTTCAAAAGAATGGATTAGTTTAAAGCTAATTGATAAAGATTTAATTAATGCAACTATTTCTATTGAAGATAAAAGATTTTATAAACATAATGGATTTGATTATGTGAGAATATTAAAATCAATGTATAAAAATGCTAAAAATGGCTCTATTATTGAAGGGGCATCTACTATATCACAACAATATGCAAGAAATTTATATCTTAATTTTGATAGAAATTGGAATAGAAAATTTAAAGAGGCATGGCTTGCATTAAAACTTGAAATAAATTATTCAAAAGATGAAATACTTGAAGGATATTTAAATACTATTAATTATGGTAATGGCGTTATGGGAATACAAAATGCTGCTAAATATTATTTTAATAAATCTGCAGAGGATTTATCTCTTGCTGAAAGTTCTATGCTCGCAGGTATTCCAGGCTCGCCACAAGAATATTCACCTATTAATAATGAAACTAAAGCTAAGAAAAGACAAAGGGTTATACTTGATTCTATGGTTACTAATGGTTATATTACAAAGAAAGAAGCAGACGCTGCTTATAATGTTAAATTAACTTATCATGGAAAAAAGGATACATTAAATTTATCTACTTTAATGTATTATAAAGATGCTGTTATGAATGAACTTGATAAAATTGATATTATTCCAAATGATTATTTAGATACAAATGGAATAAAAATATATACTAATTTAGATGTTAATGCACAAACATATCTTGAAAATGCTGTTACTGGAAATATTAAATCTGATAGTGATATTCAAACATCTAGTGTAATGGTTGAAAATAAAACAGGTAAAGTGATTGCGCTTGTTGGTGGTAAAAATTATGAAAAAAGTCAGTATAATAGAGCAGTTTATTCAAAAAGACAAGTTGGATCTACTATGAAACCATTTCTTTATTATGCTGCACTTGAAGATGGATTTACTGCCTCATCTACATTTTTATCAGAACCTACTACTTTTTCTTTAGAAAATAATAAAACTTATAGTCCTGCAAATTTTGGAAATATATATCCATCTAAACCTATTCCTCTTTTACTTGCGATTGCTTATTCTGATAACATATACGCAGTTAAAACTCATTTATTTTTAGGCGAAGATAAAATTATTGAAGTTGCTAAAAAAGCAGGTATTAAAACTAAAATGGAAAAAACTGTATCACTTCCGCTTGGAACAGAGGAATTAAATATTATGGAGATGACTAATGCATATTCTACTCTTGCAAATGAAGGAGTTAGAAATAATTTATATCTTATTAGAAAAGTGGAAGACTTAAAAGGAAATTCTTTATATAAACATAAAAGTATACCAAAGACAGTTTTTGATTATAATTATACTTTTGTACTTAGTACTCTTTTAAATAATTGTTATGATAGTACTTTAATAGATTATAATGCTCCTACATGTCTTACTATTAAACCTAAACTTACTAAAACTTATGCTATTAAAACTGGTTCTACTGATTCGGATTCATGGATTATGGGATATAATAAGGACTATACTTTGGGTGTATGGGTTGGATATGATAAAAATCAAAAGATAAAAAGTAGTGACTCAAAAATATCAAAAAATATATGGGCTGATACTATGGAAAATTACTTAAGAGATAAAAATGATTCTTGGTATGATAAGCCTGAAAATGTTGTATCAGTTTTAGTTAATCCTATTACTGGAAATCTTGCGAATAATATATCTAAAAAGAAAAAAATTGTTTACTATATTAAAGGTACACAACCTACAACTTATGATAAATAATAAAAGATAACGTGCGTGTGAAGTTGTAATATAAAAGTGGACACTAAAAAAAGATGTTCCACTTTTTTGTTTGATATAATTAATTAAAGGAGATGATAA
>ERZ773108.4345-NODE-4345-length-9961-cov-3.538361_pt1 | contig 9961 bp, 7 predicted proteins | sample MGYA00580570_ERZ773108 | MGnify/ENA primary metagenome ERZ773108 (study PRJEB29015, sample SAMEA2737840) | human gut metagenome | biome: human gut; feature: human-associated habitat; material: faeces | place: China | collected 2012 ...
TGTTACAGCCAGCCAGAAGCAGGGTGAACATCATCATAACCGCCATCAGAAATGCCAGTTTCTTCATATGTATCCTCCTCGATAATATGATTCCGGTTTTACCGGTGTGTTCCGCTTTCCGTTCGCGAAGCACTTATCATAAAGTACAAATTCCTCAGGCAACCTAGAAAGATATGGGAGACAGGTTGTGAATCTGTCCAAAGCTGTCCAATTCCAACCAGCAGAACAGACCTGAAAGGCAGTAAAAAGACTGTTGCCTGAGAACATTTGGTACTTTTATGGCAAAATTAAAATATTATTGTAAATAATATTTTGTTATTCTGTGGTATATACTCATTATAATAGCTTTTTGCGTCATTGGCTCTATATTATATTGTTATTTATATCATTATTTTGTTTTATTTATCTATATTTACTATTATTTTTCATTATTTTTATTATTTTATATTATTTTTGCTCATAAGCCCTTTGTTCAATAGATATGCAAAAAAGGCTCCGGTTAAAACCGGAGCCTTTTTATTCTTTCATTCTTTTTGTCTATTTGTTGGCTAAAAATTCGTCTCTCTGGCGGTTCCACTCTTCCATATATTTCTCCAACCCGCCTTCTTTCAATTTCGCGACAAATTCCTCGTAATTTTTTTCCGTTTCGGCGCCGAACATACCCAGATTAAAGGACGTGCCATACTCCGTTACCAACGCGGAAATCACAGCCCATTCTGCGCTGACCGGGTTGTAGTCAAAGTTAAAGCCCCAATAAGGCCACTCTTCATCCTTGATCTGATTGGCTTTCAGCTTTTCGTTGGTCGCGTTGATATATTCGTCATCCGTCTTAGGCCACGGGAAGTCTTTATGACGGATACCCCAAGCCCAACCATCAAACTGGTAGTCAGTCGCTTCCGGACCGGGTTCAACTGTATTAGCTGCCTCGTCATAAACGTAGTGTCTGCCTTCAATACCGCCAGCCAGCAGCATATAGGTCTCAAAATCATTTTTGATGAAGTCCAGCAGAACTGCCGCTCTTTCCGGTTTGGAGCAGAAAGAGGGGATCGCCATCCCGTCGCCGATGTAGGAGTCACGCAGCGCACGGTAGCCCTCGGGGAAGATATCTACCATTTCTGCGTTAATGCCCTTCTCCTTGAATCCCTGAAGCGTGTTGATTCCATTATAGTAGTTGTTGTAGCCGGTAACGGTCTGACCATTCCGGAACATTGCGGTGATGCCGTTGGTATTGGAAATCGCATCAGAAGGCCAAATGCCTGCCTGCGCGTATTTTGCCATGTCCATCACGTAAGTTTTGTACTGCTCAGAAGTATGCAGGAAGAAGGGTTTTTCAAAAGTCGGATCATCCAGCTGGCTGTAATACATGTAATCAGATGCCTGATTGTTAATCAGATTGAAACGGTAAATCAAACCGATATCATACATGTTAGCAACAGAAGAAGCATTAAATGCATACTTGCCGTTGGACACCTCATTGGTGCCAACCGCCATCAGGAATTTGTCAAAATCATCCCAGGTGTGAAAACTGTCGGCAGTGTAGCCATATTTCTCTGCAACATCCATATCAATAACCGGTCCACGATCTGGGAAAATAGAAGCGGTGTTGCGGGGAACCATGTAGATTTTGCCGTTGATATGGGTTTCCTCCCAAGCAGATTCCGGCAGAACCCCATAAGTCTGAGGCAGATAGGTCTGGATAAAGTCCATATCCAACTCGCGGAAACCGCCTTTGTCCACCTGCTCACGGTAATATGCATGATTTGCAGTATAAACCAGGTCGATTTCGTCGCCGCCCGCCATGACCAGCGGATACTTGGTGGTCAATTCAGAGTTGGGGATAAAGTACATCTCCATCGTGGTGTTGATCGCCGCCTTGGTTTTTTCGTTCACCTGCGCCATTACTTCCGCAATGGCGTTGGGCTCAGAGCCAACCACATAGGTGACGATATTTTCCGTTTTGGACAGATCAAGATTTGCATAAGGATTGTCCGGGTCCGCATTCGCGGCATCTCCGGTGGCCACACTGCTGCCGCTGGATACCGCAGGGCTTGTGGAGTTGTCTCCACATCCGCTGAGCAGTACCGACAACAACATCATCGCAGCCAGAACCAGTGCGATTGTTCTTTTCATGTCGTCCTCTCCTAATAGAAAATTTGAGTCAGCTGAGCCGCCGGTCTAACCGTAACCGCCGGCCTGTCCCCCGGCTATCGGAGAACCGCCCCGAAACTTAAAATCACCGCTGTGAAAAAATGGAGAAATACTGTGCTGAAACTGCAGGATCACCCTGCATGCTGAAACAATAGTACGTGAGTAAAACATGCAGTTCGGTCTGTTTGGGGGCATCATCCTGCACCCATCCTAAGTCTTTGTTCCTTTTGATATAACCATCCCCTTCATCTGCGGAGAGTCATCACTTCTCCGCACTGATTTGGTCATATCTCACAGAACAAATTCTTAGTATTTGTGCATACCTCCATTATAATTGTCAAGCATCAGAATAAATCTATATTATTTTGTGATTTGATATATTATTATGGTCTTTCCCTTTTTTATACAAATAAACACAAAAAGAGGACCTGTTTGACAGGTCCTCTTTGCAGCAAGGTTAAGGAAGGAAATTAAGCCGCTTTGTTGGCCAGGAACTCGTCTCTCTGACGGTTCCACTCTTCCATGTATTTTTCCAGGCCAGCATCCTGCAGCTGTTTTACGAATTCGTCGTAAGTTTCCATCGTCTTGTCGCCGAACATACCCAGATCGAAAGAGGGCTGATACTCGGTGATCAGAGCAGAGATAACTGCCCACTCAGCAGAAACGGGAGTCGGGCTGAACTGGAAGCCCCAGTAAGGCCACTCTTCGTCTTTGATCTGAGAATTTTTCAAATGCTCGTTGGCAGCGTTGATTCTTGCATCGTCGGTGGACGGGAACGGGAAGTCAACGTGACGGATACCCCAAGCCCAGCCATCAAACTCATACTCGCCGGCTTCCGGACCGGGAGATACGCTGTTGGTCGCCTCATCATAGACGTAATGACGGCCTTCTACACCACCAGCCAGCAGGAAGTTGGTCTCTTTATCACATTTGATGTAGTCCAGAACCTGAGCAGCTCTCTCGGGCTGGGTGCAGAATGCCGGGATGGCATAGCCGTCACCCAGGAAGGAGTCACGCAGAGGACGGTAACCCTCGGGGAAAATGTCGAACAGTTCAACATTCATGCCCTTGTCACGGTAGCCCCGGATCATGGTGATACCATTGTAATAGTTACCGCGGGAAGTAGCGGACTGGCCGTTCTCAAACAGAGTGACGATAGAGTTGGTGTTGGAGATGGAGTCAGACGGCCAGCAACCAGCAGCCGCGAACTCGGCCATATCCTGAATGTAGGTCTTCCAGTATTCAGAAGTATACAGGAAGAAAGGTTTCTCAAAGGTCGGATCATCCAGCTGGCAGTAGTACACATAGTCAGAAGCCTGGTTGTTGATCAGGTTAAAACGGTATCTCCATCCCAGTTCCTGGAAGTTGGAAGTAGAGGACTGATAGTATGCATACATGCCGTTGCCAGACTCTTTATTGCCGATGGCCAGCAGCAGTTTTTTAAAGTCATCATAAGTTTTGATGTCGTCTGCGGTAAAGCCATATTTCTCAGCAATGTCCATGTTGACGAACGGGCCGCGATCCGGGAAAATTTCCGCAGTATTACGGGGAACCATGTAGATTTTGCCGTCTACATGAGTCTCTTCCCAAGCGGATTCCGGCAGAGTTGCCCAAGTCTGAGGCATGTTGGTCTGCAGGAATTCGGGAGTCAGTTCCATAAAGGAAGCTTTCTCCACATAGTTGCGGTAGTCTCTGTAGTTACCGGTATAGATCAGATCCAGCTGATCGCCGCCAGCCAGAACCAACGGATATTTTACATTGAACTCAGCAGAGGGAATAAAGTACATTTCCAGAGTAGCGTTCAACGCAGTTTTAATCCGCTCATTGGCCATCTTCAGAATTTCCGCCATGTCCAGAGGTTCATCAGCAACAGAGTACATGATCAGATTTACTTCTTTGGAAGTATCCAAGTTTGCATAGGGATTATTGGGATCCACATTTGCAGTGTCCCCAGTGGTGGCGCCGGTGGAAACTTTCGAGCTTTCCGTGGAATCACCACAGCCGCTGAGCAACAATGTCATCAGCATCATTGCAGCCAGCACCAGAGCAATGGTTTTTTTCATAGTTCTCCTCCTAATAGATAATTCTAACCGAACGGTCCTTCACCACAGGCCGCCGGACCCGCCGCCGCCTTGCTATCAGCGGAAGGTATATCAATAAAGAACAAAACACAGTGCGGAAAAAGAAAAATCCAAATATTTGTACAGTGTTGGAAAGACTGCCCGCAAAAAACGGACAAAGTAAAACGTTGCGCAGTGATTTTCAAAAGTATAGAAAAACATCCGACGCGGTTTTGCCTTTATCTGCAAAATATGAAACCAAGGGGGCCAGAAAGGACTCGTCATTTTCTACAAATCAGTACTATCCTGCTTGGTCGATAGTCCTATTATACTGTTGTATACATAATTTTTATCTGCAAAATCTTGCTGTTGTATCCATTATTTTGTGTCGATTTTTGAAGAAAAAATATTTTTAAGGAAGTAAACGTTTTCCTTGTTTCACGATTCTATGCGGTCAATATAATGAATCATAAATCCGCTTTAAATCCTCCAGCACCTGCAGATGTGCAAAATCCCGGTGATACACCATTCGGATTTCCCGTACCAGCGATACATTTTCAATGGGCACAATTGCCAGCCTGCCCTTTCTTGCGTCCTGAATCGAGGCACTGCGCGCCACTACCGAAACGCCCAAATCCAACGCCACTAAGTCTTTAATCATGGCGACATTGTCCACCTCCATAATCACATTGAAATTGCGGATAGATTCCAAATGTCGTTCTAAACCGTTTTCAAACAGATTTCGGGTACCCGCTCCCGCTGGCCGCAGAATCATCCTCTCGCTTTTCAGTTCCTGCAGTTGAACGCTTTGCCGCTCGGCAAAGGGATGCTGCGGCGAAACAATCAGGCAAAGATAATCCGTATCCAGCAGCACCGATTGATAGGAGACCCCCTCCGGCGGCGCCCCTTCCGTCACAGCAATGTCCACCTCAAAAAGTTCCAGATGCTTATAAAGATTATTTATTGTATCCGTAATTAACGTTATGTGCGTATCCGGATTTTCATTGCAGTATTGGGCGATAACCTGGGGGATTATATTTTCGCTGGCCGTCTGGGTAATACCGATTACCAGATGCCTTGCGTGGCGGCGTTCATCCTCAATGGCCTGTACCGCCTTTTGGGATATGGCCATCAGCCGATGTGCATAGCGCAAAAGGATCTTCCCTTCGCGGGTTGGCAGAAGTTTTTTCGTTCCATGCTGAAAAATTTTGATTCCCAGCTCCTCTTCCAACAGCCGAATGTGTCGGGAAATGGCAGGCTGTGTCAAATGCAGTTCGTGGGCTGCCTTGGTATAGCTCCCGGCTTTTTCCAGTTTTAGTAGTGTAATGATTTTGGAGTCAAGCATAACAGCGCCTTCAATATAACAAAAATTTATAATATCAAATAAAATTATAATTTGATATTATCATTTTCTGCTATTATAATCAAGTCCTACGTTTTGCGGAGGTGCTTTATCATGTTCTCTTTTCTGAAATTCAGTACGAATCTGGCCCATTCCCCCAAGATTATTCTCATGCTCGCAGTCATGCTGTTCGCCGGATTTTTTATGACTCGTCTGACCAAACTTCTCCATCTGCCTCATGTCACTGGATATATTCTGGCCGGCGTTGCCATCGGCCCGCATATCCTAGGCCTGGTCGATACCGACGCCATCGCCCGCATGGATTTTGTAAATGACATTGCGCTGGCCTTTATTGCTTTTGGTGTCGGCCAGTATTTTAAGACTGTTACCCTGCGGCAAAGCGGACACAAGATCGTTGCCATCACTCTTTGGGAATCTCTGTCGGCTGCAGTTCTGGTCACTGCGTCCATGTACTTTCTGTTTCACTTTTCCCTGCCCTTTTCTCTTCTTCTAGGCGCCATCGGGTGTGCCACTGCACCTGCCTCCACCATTATGACCATTCAGCAGTACGACGCGAAAGGCCCTTTTGTAGACCTGATCTTACAAATCGTCGCATTGGACGATGCTGTTGCCCTGATTGCCTTCAGCATCTGCGCCGCCTATGTGCAGGCTTCCAACGCCGGGGGAGTCAGCGCCGGACTGATCTTAAAACCAGTTCTTTTTAATCTTTTGGCTCTGCTGTTAGGCTTTTTGTTCGGCTTTGTTCTGCACCGTGCAGTAGATACCGACCGTTCCGTTCAGCACCGTTTGGCGCTGACCATTGCAATCATCCTGATGTTGACCGGCATATGCGCAGCTATGGATATCTCGCCACTGCTTTCCTGTATGATATTGGGAGCCTGTTATATCAATATCGGCGGCAGTCAAAGCCTATTCGACCAGGCCAACCGTTTTATCTCTCCGATATTGCTGATCTTTTTTGTCCTGGCCGGAGCCCGTCTGAATCTCCCCTCACTGCTAACAGCCGGTGCGGCCGGCATCGCCTATTTCTTAATCCGGATCGGAGGAAAATATCTTGGGGCTTATGCGGGTTGCCTCATTACCAAAACAGAGAGAAAAGCCCGGAATTTTCTTGGCCTGGCCCTGATCCCCCAAGCCGGAGTCTCCATCGGTCTGGCGGCTTTGGGCCAGCGCCTGCTCCCCGGTGAAACAGGAACGCTGCTTTCGACTATTATTCTTTCCTCCGGCCTTTTGTATGAAATCATCGGACCAGCCTGTGCCAAAGCCTCCCTGTTTCTGTCCGGCACCGTTTCTGCAAAGGAAAAAAATCCGCCCTCCGGCAAACTTCCTTCCTCGGTATAACATGTCCTGCTTTCATTGTTTTATAGTGCTTTCTGCAAAAAGTTTTTTACCCCGCTTGTTGTTTTTCTGCTTTTTTCGGCTTGCAGGTTAGCAGGATTCCGCTGGTCAGGGCGGTAAAAGGGGCTACGGTGCAAAGGCCAAAACTGCCGATGTCCGGGCGTTTTCCACCACCTCATTGACCGCCGAAGTGATGTCCGCCGCCAAATCCATCACCGCACCGGAAGCGCCAATGAAAATACTGGCCATAAAAATCTGCGTCAGATTCAGGTCCTGATAGCCACTGTATAAAAGACTTTCTGAACAACTCATCACCGCGCCGTGAATGCGAAACAGGTCGGTGAATAAAATACCCAGCACACAGGTAACCGCGATTCCCAATCCCGCTCCCGCAGTGGCGCAGGACGCCCGTCGGCTGAACCCGTAGACCAGTGCAATAATCAGCACCGTCGTCAAAAGCGTAACGACCAGGCCGATCCACACCGGATTGGCTCCTCTGAGATAAAAAGGGATCAGTATCTTCCAAATCATCAAGACGGTCAGCACAAAAGAAAGCACTGCCCGCAAGCCCGTACGTCCGGCAAAGGCCAACAGCAGAACGGTAAAAAGGCCGGCCAGCAAAAGCTCCCCGCCCAGCCGGTAATGGTCAATCATGCTTACCGATAAAATTTTTTCCATCTTTTTGGTTGACCAGCACCAACGCCGTGTCCCCTTCCTGAAACACCTTATCCTGCTCCAACGAGCCGTTGAGCATGTTGACCCCGCTGGTCACCTGCCCTTTGAAAGACCCGTCTAATAAACGAATGGCGCAGATCTGCTCTCCAGAACGAACCAGCCCGGTGTCAATAATGGCCTGATTGTCGCAGGCAATCACCCTGGCGGTACAGTGGTCGGCCTCCGTAAAAATCACCGCGTCCTCATATCCGGTGGGCAGAAAAGCCAGCAGCACAACGCAGAGCACGCAGATCACCACCGGAAGATAATATAACTTTTTCTCTTTGGATATGGATGCAAACATGGTTCCCTCCAAACGCCGAAAGGCTGCGGCGAAGCGGCGCTCCTCCGCAGCCTTTGGCCGCTTTTTTTATTATTGAGAAATCTGAAGCAGTCCGGCCAGCTTGTGATAAATCTGTGTATTGTCGTAATATCCTTCAAACATGCCGCTACCCTCTCCCTGGGCAAAAACCGCCACCGGCAAACCGGTATGAGCGTAGGAGGAAAAGTGAATGCCGGATTTATTGTTGAGCAGATGAGTGATGGTCACAGAAATGGGTTCATAGGTGCCATAGAGGACATATTCTTCCTGTGTCGGCTCCGTATCGCTGAGACTCATGGTTTTCTGGTAAGCTGCTTCCAGCAGGCCGTATTCATAATCAGTCAGCACCAGCTTGGAATCCTCCGTCGCCTCCGGGTCATTGGGAGCCATCAGACCAAAAAGCGCCTTGACATGCTGCATCACGGTCTCGAAAGAGGTATTCTCCTCCACGTATTTGGTCACATAATCACTGTCATATTTGGCGTAAGAAATCTTCTGGTTTTCCAGGTTGTCCAGATACGTGTCGTAATCGGTACCGGCGTATCCAATGGTCAGGCCGCCGGTCTCGTGGTCTCCGGTTACAAGAATCAGCGTTTCATCGGGGTGCTGTTCGTAAAATTTCAACGCCTCATCCACTGCGTCAGCCAAAGCCACTGTGTCGGCAATGGTGGATCCGGCTACCGGGAACTGCATAAAGTTCAGCGCCTGAGAACCGTTCAGAATCCCGTCTCCGTCCTCGGCTAGCGCGCCCAGATAGTCTGCTGCAGCCTGAAACTGAGGGTAGCTCATACCGTCTCCGATGAACAGAAATACATATTTGAGCTGTTTTTCCACGGCAGGTTTCTGCTGCGTCTGAGAAACCGCATCTGTTGCAGCGGATGACACAACGGGCGTTTGCTGGCAGCCTGCGAACAATCCGCAGCACAGCATCAATGCCAGCACAAGTGCACACATTTTTTCATCTTCGTTCCTCCAAAATTTACTTTTCGTGTTTCCACGGCTTTCATTTTACCCGGCACATGTAAACTGCTCCATCACTTTCCTGTAAAACTCCCGTCAAAAGCTCGTCACAAAAGAGGTTTTTTAGTAGAAAAAAGCGGAAAAAGGCCCCCTTTTGCGCAGAAAAATCTTATTTTTTCTCGGTTTTTGTTCCCATTTTCCACCCTCTCCCCTGCGCAGCATTGGTTTTTTTCTCCTTGTACGTTATAATAAAAGTAAATTTACACCAGGGAGGACAATGTTTTGTATATTGCGGATCTGCACATCCATTCCAAATACTCCCGGGCCACCAGCCGAGATTGCGACACCGCCCATCTGGATTTTTGGGCACGGCGAAAAGGCATTCAGCTTTTGGGTACTGGGGACTTTACCCATTCCGCTTGGCGAGCCGAACTGGCAGAAAAGCTGATTCCTGCCGAAGACGGGCTGTATCGCCTGCGGGACGATGCACGTCTGCCGGATTCTTTCTGCCAGACAGCAGCCGCACCGCGGTTTGTTCTGTCCGGGGAAATCAGTTCCATCTACAAAAAAGGCGGCCGAACCCGCAAGGTTCACAATGTAATTCTGCTGCCCTCTCTGGAGGATGCCCAAGCCCTCGCCCACCGGCTGGAAGCCATCGGCAATATCCATTCGGATGGGCGTCCCATCCTTGGGCTGGACAGCCGGGATTTGCTGGAAATTACGCTGGATGCCTGCCCTCAGGCGGTATTTATCCCCGCCCATATCTGGACGCCGCATTTCTCCATGTTCGGGGCTTTTTCCGGCTTTGACACGGTGGAAGAATGTTTTGGCGACCTGTCCGGATACATCCACGCGGTGGAAACCGGCCTTTCCTCCGATCCGGCTATGAATTGGCGCGTTTCTGCATTAGACGGATATTACCTGGTCTCTAATTCTGACGCCCATTCACCCCAAAAACTGGGAAGAGAGGCGAATCTTTTCCGTATCCCCCTGTCCTACTCCCATTTAGCCGCTGCCCTAAACGGAGAAAATCCTCGAGGACTTGCAGGAACCATT
>ERZ773108.4348-NODE-4348-length-9959-cov-7.855008_pt1 | contig 9959 bp, 9 predicted proteins | sample MGYA00580570_ERZ773108 | MGnify/ENA primary metagenome ERZ773108 (study PRJEB29015, sample SAMEA2737840) | human gut metagenome | biome: human gut; feature: human-associated habitat; material: faeces | place: China | collected 2012 ...
GTGAAGCGGGGGAAAAGCTGGAGATAACTTCAAAGGCTTACCTATCGCTATTCCCATCGGATCTTGCAACTTATGGCAAAGATGCAAAGGCACTCTTAAAAGAATTGCAGTCCCAGAATGAAAGAATGTTTCTTCTGACATTTCTGGTCATGAATACAGGAAAGACAAAGCAGCAACTGGAAAACAATGTGTTCCAGGCGGCTTCCATTGCACAGAAACATAACTGCAATCTGATCAGGCTGGATTACCAGCAGGAGCAGGGCCTTATGAGCACATTGCCACTGGCAAATAACCTGATCGAGATTCAGAGAGGAATGACCACATCCAGTACGGCTATTTTTGTGCCGTTCACAACTCAGGAGCTTTTCCAGAGAGGGGATGAGGCATTGTATTATGGTCTGAATGCACTTTCCAACAATATGATCATGGTGGACAGAAAGAAACTGAAAAATCCGAATGCACTGATCCTTGGTACACCGGGATCTGGCAAGTCATTTTCTGCAAAGAGAGAGATTGCCAACAGTTTTCTGGTTACGGATGATGACATTATCATCTCGGATCCGGAGTCAGAGTATTCTCCGCTGGTCGCAAGGTTCGGTGGACAGGTTATCAGGATCAGTCCGACATCCGACCAGTACATCAACCCTATGGACATCAATATGAACTATTCGGATGACGACAACCCGATTGCACTGAAAGCAGATTTTATTCTGTCCTTATGTGAGCTGATCGTTGGGAACAAGGATGGTCTGCGTCCGGTAGAAAAGACGGTCATTGACCGCTGTATCAGGCAGATCTATCAGAAATATTTTGAAAATCCGGGACCGGAGAATATGCCAATCCTGGGAGACTTGTACCAGGCACTTCTTGCACAGGAAGAGCCGGAGGCAAAGCATGTGGCAACAGCACTTGAAATCTATGTGTCTGGTTCCCTGAATGTGTTCAACCACAGGACCAATGTGGAGCTTACGAACCGCCTTGTATGTTATGACATCAAGGATCTGGGAAAGCAGCTCAAAAAGATCGGAATGCTCGTGGTACAGGATCAGGTATGGGGAAGAGTAACGGAAAACCGGATCCAGGGAAGATCGACCAGATACTATATGGATGAGATGCACCTTCTCCTCCGTGAAGACCAGACGGCAGCCTATACGGTTGAAATCTGGAAGCGTTTCAGAAAATGGGGAGGAATCCCGACCGGCATCACCCAGAATGTAAAGGACCTTCTTGCTTCCAAGGAAGTGGAGAATATCTTTGAAAACTCTGATTTCATCTATATGCTCAACCAGGCAGTAGGGGACAGACAGATCCTTGCAAAGCAGTTAAATATCAGCCCTCACCAGCTTTCGTATGTAACACATTCGGGAGAAGGCGAAGGGCTTTTATTCTATGGAAATGTGATCCTTCCATTCGTGGACAGATTCCCGACAAATACGGAGCTTTACCGTATCATGACACCCAGACTGTCCGAAGTGGCTGATGCAAAGAAGGAACAGTCAGCGTAGTGGCTGTTTCTTCGGAAAGGATAGAGCATGAATGAAGAAAAATATACAAGGGATTCTGCTAAGAAGTCCACCCGGAAGAAAAAAGTGAATCCGGATATCCATGCAGGGAAAAGCCACAGCGAAAAGCTGAAAAATGATTCGTCGGCAGCCAGAAGTTACCGTGGCAAGATCCGGTACGGGAAAAAGGATAATTCTCTGTCTGTCAGCGAAGCAAAAGAACTTCGCAGTATGAAAAAACAGGGGAGAAGGAGGATATATAAAAATCAGGCAGTTGCAGCCACAGTAAGAAAAACCACGATTAAAAATGAGGATGACAACAGTGGAACAGACAGCCTGAATGCAGGGCTGGCGGCTGTGGAGACCGGTATTGGAAAAGTACGGGAGCATGGACAGGCAAGAAAATATTCTTCCAAGATCCATAACCGCAGTGACCATCTGGATGCCGTGCAGGGAGCAAGAGGAGCGAAAGAAGCCGGAGAGGCGGGAGAAAGCACCATGTCAGCTACCGTGAAGAAAACACGCAAAAAGCTGATGCAGAGGGAATTTGCTGAGGCGGCAGCAAAGAAGCAGGCAAAGGAAGCTGCAAACGGAGCAGGAAAGATCAGTAAAAAGCTGACGGATCAGGCGGAGAACCTGATGGGAAGGCTTGCAGAGATGCTGAAAGAATTCTGTGAAGACCATCCGGTCGGCATGATCATAGCGGTGGCAATTCTGATCGTTGTTCTTGTAATATCAGGAGCACTGACATCCTGTTCTGCTCTTGGAAGCGGCATAAACAGTGGAACTGTGGCAACTTCATTTACCGCTGAGGATGATGATATCAGGCAGGTGGAAGCAGATTATGTGGCACTGGAGACGGCACTGCAGAATAAAGTGGACAGCATTGAGACAGATCATCCGGGATATGACGAATACAATTATTCGCTTTCAGAGATATCCCATAATCCTTTTGAACTGGCGGCACTGCTGACGGTTCTGTATGAGAACTATACACAGTCAGAGGTTCAGTCAAAATTACAGACCATCTTTGATTATCAGTATACGCTGACATCAACGGAAGTTGTGGAGATCAGAACCAGGACAGAGACCAGATGGCATTATGTGACACATTACCGGGATGAGGAAAGAACCGGATACCGCCTGGTAAACGGACGTCTTGAATCCTATACCTATACCGTGTCAGTTCCATATGAGGTATATGAATCCTATGAGGTTGAAGTGGAGTATGAGTACAAGATACTGAATACAACGCTGACCAACAATGGAATATCCGCAGCTGTCAGTGCACTGAATCTGACGCAGGATCAGATGGAACGGTATACGCTGCTTCTGGAGACCAGAGGCAACAAACCGGATATCTTCGGGGATAATGTATATGCAAATCCGGGTGTATCGGAGGAATATGAGAGATATGCCGTACCGGGAGAATACCTGACGGACCAGCAGTTTTCCAATATGCACCGGGAAGCCGAAAAGTATCTTGGATATCCTTATGTATGGGGAGGATCCTCACCGGGTACAAGTTTTGACTGTTCTGGTTTTGTGAGCTATGTCATCAATAATTGTGGAAATGGCTGGAACTATGGCAGGCTTACGGCAAATGGCTGGAAGAATGCAACCGCAAGAGTGGCAGCTTCCGATGTAAAACCGGGAGATCTGGTCTTTTTCCAGGGAACCTATAACACTGCCGGAGCATCCCATGTGGGTATTGTAGTCGATCCGGTAAATAAGATCATGATTCACTGTGGCAATCCAATCCAGTATGCGTCATATGATACACCATACTGGAGGGCACATGCCTATTGCTATGGAAGAATCCAGTAATTATGAATGCAGCGAAAGTCACCAAAGTGGTGGCTTTTTTGCTGTCACAAAGGAAAGGAGAGCGCTTATGTATGCAAAGTTAGATAAGCTCCGCGAGGATCTGAAAAAGGCAGTAGCCAAAAGAGAGGCAGCGGATGCAAAGGTAAAGCAGCTGGAAGCAAAGCTGAAAGAAGAGGAAAACCAGCAGATCGTCAGTGATGTTGCATCCTATAATTTATCACCGGAACAGCTGGCACAGTTCTTACAGCTTGCAAACAGTGGAAGATTACAGGAAATGCTCAGCGGACAGGTTCCGATGCCCGGAGCCGTGAATGCAGATACATCCGGTAAAAAACAGGATGAAGACAATGAGACAGATATGGATAAGGAAGAGGAGGATTTCTTAGATGAAGAGAATGAATAATTTGAAAAACGTGATCGCAGCAAAGATTATGGGGGGTCTGGTAATCGGAATGGCAGCCGTTGCGGGTGTGTCACCGGTTACTGTATTTGCACAGAGTCAGGAAGCAGAATGCATCTGTGACGAAAAGTGCTCACAGGATTCCATCAATGAGGAATGTGCAGTATGCCTTTATGATTACAATGTCTGCCAGGGTGTAGATGCACATATAGAAGATTCAGAGGAATGTACTGAGACAGCCGAGGAAAACTACGGTCCTCTTACACCGGATGGAAATATGAATCTGGTGGATGATTACGGTTCCATTGAGGTAGGTGGCAAGCAGTTCATTACGGTCACAACCAAGTCCGGCAATTATTTCTATATCATCATTGACCGTGATGATAAGGGAACAGAGACCGTGCATTTCCTGAATCTTGTTGATGAATCAGACCTTTTGAAGCTCATGGAGGATGATGAGGTGGAGTCCTATATGAATTCCCAGGGAATGACCGCTTCGGAGAAAGAGAAAGAGGAAGTAAAAAGTACAGAGGCTACAGAAGAAATCTCTGAGGAGCCAAAGGAAGAGGCAAAAGCTCTTGAGACCGGTAAGAAGAAAAATGTAACAGGAATTATGGCACTGGTTCTGATCGCAGCCATTGGTGGTATTGGTGGATTTATGTATATGAAGTCCAATAAGGGAAAGAAAAAAGCAGATGCACCGGATCCGGATGCAGATTACTTCGACAGTGATGATGACGAGGATTATCTTGCAGATATGGACATTGAGGAAGAGTCTGTATCAGACCAGGATACCGATGAGGATATTTCCATGGAAGAGGATATCCAGATGGACGAAGCAGATGAGGAATAGGATTACAGGAATGAGGCAGTCGGGAGGCTGCCTTTTTTCAATGGGAGGAATCTATGGCAGAGAAAGAGTTTGACCAGCTAACACCGGAAGAGAAAAAAGCAAGATTTCAGAAAGCATTGGATGACTATAACAGCGGATTTGTTGAAGTGGATTATGCATTGCGGTCTGTAGCTTCCATTCGTGTGGAAGAGGCACTGGAAGATGCCGGCAGAGGACTGGAGGAATTCAAGCCGGCACAGAGAAGAGTGCTTTTTGAAGCAGCAAAAGCAGACCTGAACATGGAACATTATATGAACCCTAAGTTTTCCGCAACCCATATGAAGTTCATTATGGAGCAGGAAAAGGCTGGAAAGGATGTCACATGGCTTCCGATTGGGAAAATCCTCCACAGGAGTATCGTGGAGAAACCGCTTACCAGAGACCAGATAAGAAGGATAAAGGAAAGGATGCAGAGGGCAGAACCTAAGGATTCTGTGATAGCAGATCTGCATGAAAAGAAAAAAGAAGCGGCCAGGGTTCCGAAGAAACAGGGACAGCAAAAGGAGAAAGGAGAGCGGTAGTATGGCAAGAAAAAGCAGATATCTGGGATATATGAAGGGATTGCAGAAGATTTCCAAGCATGAGAAGACATCTACAAAAGAGTCTTTGCTGGACAAGCTCAGGAGCATGAAAAACAGGGAGTTCACAATGAACATACCTGTTGGGGAAGGAGCGGAGGATGAACATTAGCGGAATTCGTCCGAAACAGGAATTTTATGCCGGCATGGAGAAGCAGGAACCGGAGAAAAAAGAAATGCACCGGCTGAATCAGGTGGCTATCCGTATGGTGGAAATGCCGCCTCTTTTCAGTGAGGAACCTATGAACGGTCCGGCGGCAGCAGTAAAAGTTATGGCAGATACGTTTCGGGATTATGACCGGGAAGTTGTTGCTGTAGTGAATCTGCGGGCTGACATGAGACCAATCAATATAAATATTGCAAGTATAGGAGCTCTTGACCAGTCGATTGCACATCCAAGGGAGATTCTTAAGAGTACCATTTTGTCCAATGCAGCGGCTATCATATTGGTCCATAATCATCCGTCTGGCAGACTGGTTCCAAGTGTGGAAGATATCGGTCTGACTGACAGAATGAATAAGATTTGTGATTTGATAGGTGTTAAATTGGTGGACCACATCATAGTGGGACCTGGAAATGAATTTTATTCATTTCAGGAGAAAAACCAGATGCCTTTAGCGTCATTGAAGCTGACAAAAAATCTGGAAGATATAGAAATGGAGGGATTTAGAGTGGCAGAAAATACAGCTGTAAAAGAAGAGAAGAAGGTAATCACGTTTACGGTTGCGGAATGCATGGAATTTCACAGCATGGGTGAATTTCATGAGAATATCAAGAGTGTGGCAGAGGCGGTAGCAAAATTCAAAGCAATTCCACCGGAGCGTATGCACGGAGTTCCGGCAATCGGAATCAGGGCGGCTGATCCAAAGGATCCGGATGAATATACGGAGATGGATGTACTGATCGGGAGAAGGATTGACATGGATATGCTTCGTTATATACCGGAGATTGCAGACAACTGGCAGGCAAAACAGATGATTGCATCACTGATCCATGAGATGCCGGATGTAAAAGTTGTGGGACAGATCCCCGACAGCATACAGAAGAAAATCGACTGGCTGGAGTCTAGGGATAAGCGGACGGATGAATTGCAGCAGATAACGGACAAACTGGAGAAGGGAGTTGTGGAGGTGTTCCAGAGTGACAGATATAAGCAGTTTCTTGACACGATGGCGAAATTTCCAAGATATTCCGTAAACAATTCACTTCTGATCATGATGCAGAAACCGGATGCACAGCTGTGCCAGAGTTTTACCGGTTGGAAGCAGATGGGGCGGTATGTGAAAAAGGGGGAAAAGGGAATCAGCATCCTTGCCCCGGCTCCTTATAAGATCGAGAGAGAACAGACAAAACTGGATGAAAAGGGAAGACCGGTATTTGATGCTGACGGAGAACCGGTAAAGGAGAAAGTGGAAGTCACGATCCGGGCATTCAAGGTGGTAAAGACATTTGACCTGTCCCAGACAGACGGAAAAGAACTTCCTACCATTGGTCCTTCTGAACTGGTGGGAAATATTGAAGGATATCCTAAGCTCTTACAGGCATTGCAGGAAATCAGCCCGGTTCCGGTATCTTTTGAGCTGATTGATGGAGATGCCAAGGGATTCTATCATCTGGAAGACAAGAAAATTGTGGTTCAGGATGGCATGAGTGAGGTACAGACCATTAAGACACTGCTTCATGAAATGGCACACCAGAAATTGCATGACAAGGATAATGTGCCGGAGGCAAAAGACATTTCAAGGAATGGGAAAGAAGTTGAGGCTGAGAGTGTTGCATATGTAGTATGCCAGCATTACGGAATCAACACTTCTGACTATTCCTTTTCTTATGTCGCGGGCTGGTCAGAGGGAAAGGAAACACCGGAGCTGAAAGCATCCCTTGATAAGATCCGCCAGACAGCGTCGGAGTTCATCTATCAGATTGACCAGAAGATGGAAGTGCTGATGGCAGACAAGGACCAGGTGCAGGAATCGGCAAAAACATCTAGTCCGTTTGCACAGGAGCTTATGGACAAAATTACAGAGGGTGCAAAGGATCTGGGCTTTATTCCGGTTGTACCTGAGACACAGGAGAAAACTGCCAACCCGGAATTAAAGGTAGTTGTTGACAAGGCCCTGAAGGATCTTGATAAGAAAAGGACTCTGTCAAAGGTAAAGGAGTCTGTGAAATCAAAGCTGAAAGCCAATACGGAAAAGGCAGAGCAGGCACCTAAGAAAAACAGAACATCGAAAGCGAAGGAGGAAAGGGCATGAATCAGAAAGAGTTCAATGAAGTGATTATCAGGCAGACGGATCGTTGTAAATCCATGCTGGTGGCAAAGGGAGCAGAGTACGCTCCCAGAGCAGTGAAGAATACGGCAGTGGACAGGCTGGCGCATTTCAAGAAGGCAGCAGTGGTGCTGAATACCACGCCGAGAGCAGCACTTATGGGGATGCTGTCCAAGCATCTGATCTCTGTATCGGATATGTGTATGGGTGAGCAGCAGTATTCCAAAGAGCAGTGGGATGAGAAGATCACCGACAGTATTAACTATTTCCTGATTCTTTGTGCGATTGTAAAGGAGGAACTGAATGAAGAAAATTGAAGTGAAGATATTAAATCCGGAATCCATTGACCAGGCAGAGAAGCTGATGGTCTGTGCGGCAAGGCTGACACAGAGAGGACATCAGATTTCCTGCCTGGATGATTTCATGGATCTGTATGAAAAGCCATATCAGAGATCCACCGTGGCAAATCTTGTGAAGCTGCCACATCCGACAATCCAGAAGTTTGGAATCATCAATGTGGTTGTAGTCGGTGCATCCAGAAGATTCCTGGCACAGATTACCAGGCACCAGAATGAAGTGAAATATATGTCGGCAAGCCTGCAATACAGTGACTATTCAGGAGTGGAGGATTTTGTCATTCCCTATGATCTGATAGGAACCGGACAGGAGGAAGGATATTTAAGACAGTGCAGCATGGCAATGAAAAATTACCAGGAAATGATCAGATATGGGGTTGATAATGATTCTGCCGGATACTGTGCACCGCAGGGAATGAGGAATATTCTTCTGATCGGCGCAACACCGTATCAGTGGAAGCACATGATCCGTCAGAGAACATGCAGGAGAAACACAAAGGAAACCAGATATGTGATGCTGAAAATCTGGGAACAGCTTCTGGAGCAGAACAGGGAACTGTTTTCGGACTGTGGACCATTTTGTATGAATGGTGGATGTGAGGAAGGAAATATGACCTGTGGAAAGATTATTCCACCGCAGATGTCGCCAACAGACATTATCAGGGTGGATTTTCCAAAACTGTGCGAAGAGAGTGCGTTGGAGGAAGGAGTATCAGATGAAGATACAGCTGATTGATTTTGGTGGGAGAAGCCCGGAAAGGGCTCATGCCAATGATGCCGGGGCGGATGTATTCAGTCCAAAGGATGTTGAGATCCGGCCGGGAGATATCTGTAAGCTTCCTCTGGGATTTGGATTAAAAATACCGGATGGCTATGCTGGGTATATATTTCCAAGGAGCGGATTAAGTTCACAGGGAATTGTGTGTGAGCTGCCACCTATTGATTCTGGATATATGGGAGAGGTTCATGCAATCATCTCTAATGTCGGTAACAGGGAATATGAAATCAAGGAGGGTGATAAGGTAGGACAGCTTGTGATCATGCCGATCTTGATACCAGATTTTACTTTTGAAAACTGGAAAGAGCGTGGAAATGGAGCCTTTGGTTCAACAGGAAGATAGAGATTATCGATCTTTTGCTGGTGTGTAGATATGTGTATGTGATATAATATGTAAAACAAAAGAGATTTGCAAATCGGAAGTTTATGGAGGAATAAAAATGGATTGTTTAAGATGTAAAGAGGAAATGATTAAAGCAAAATTAAAAGGAGATGCAGTAGGTACGGTTGTTTATTTAACTAATAAGAAAAACGGTATCTTTGAGAATGAAAAGAATATCATTGAGTATAGAAATTCATTGTTTGAAACAGCAACAGATTATTTGGGCGAATCTGCAAGTGCTACTGTTGAACAAGTAAACAATGCTAAGAGTATTTTGGATAATACCTTTAATGTTATTAAGAATGGTTCATTGTCGGGTGATGGTTTCTGGTCGGCTACTCTCCTACCGTCTATCTCAAAAGACAAGGTTACTAAGCAGAGAGCAGAAAACAATAAGCTTATCAAGGAAGAAAAACGCTATCAAAACGCTATTGCTAAAATCCGTAAGAAAGCAACAGATATGTCTTATGCGGAAGAAAAAGAGGAACGTGAAAAGCAACGTCAAGAATATCAAGAAGAACTTCAAGAAGCTTATGAGGACTATCAAGATAAGATTAATGATGTTATAGGTAAAAATATTGAGGTTTCAGACAGTGTTAAGAATATTGGCGATGAGTATATGAATACTGCCGATAAGGCGGAAAATGCTGCTCAGAGAATGTCAGACGCAGTCGATAATATTAATTGGCAACAACGGTCATATGCGAATAAGTCATATAATTATGAAGAAGATGGGGTTGACATCGGTGCTCCGACAAGTGCACAATATCAATATGCCTATGGTGATTCAAAATCAACGGTAGTCATAACGAAAAAAGCACAAGGTGGTACAACATCACAAGGACTTACAATCACAGGTGACGGTACGGGAGCGTATGCAGGACAAGAAGCGTATATAGGACAAGATGGCAAACTTCATCTATTCAATAATGAAGCACAACTATCTGAATTACCTCCGAATACTCGCATTGTCA
>ERZ773108.4353-NODE-4353-length-9950-cov-3.507125_pt1 | contig 9950 bp, 6 predicted proteins | sample MGYA00580570_ERZ773108 | MGnify/ENA primary metagenome ERZ773108 (study PRJEB29015, sample SAMEA2737840) | human gut metagenome | biome: human gut; feature: human-associated habitat; material: faeces | place: China | collected 2012 ...
CACAGAGAGCTTTTTTTGAACATTACTATAATGTCAAGGAATCGCTCTTAATTGTCGTTGGGGAAAGAGTAATTATAAAGCGTTGAAATAAATCTCTTAATATAATAAAATCAAGATAAAAAAATATATTAAGGAGAGGGTGTTATGAACGTTAAAAAAATCATTATTTATGCAATGTTTACAGTTATAATTTTAATAACCAGTGGATGTTCAAATGATAATATGGAATATACAAAAAGTGATAAGAAGGAAGAAAAAGGCATTGAAATTAATGAGAAAAATTTTCCGAGTGAATATGTAAGAGAATTAGTCAGCGAATCCTTTGATTCCAATAATGACAATCAATTGAGCCAAAATGAAATTGATGCAGTAACAGAATTATGGATAGATCCTGATGATACATATACTTATATGGATGGATTGGATAATAGTAATTACAAATATTCTGTTATTGACTGTAGAGGACTGGAAATATTTAAAAATGTAGAGAAAATAAGAATCTGTGTGGAAATTGTTGAACATAATGATGAAATAATAGAAGAATATGGCTTTTTTAATTTTTAAAAATTATATGAATTAGATAAAGTTAAAGAATTGTTTATATCAGGAGAAAAATATAAAGCAAAATATGAATTAAATCGCTTCCCAAATTTGGAAAAAGTACAATTGAACTATATTAAAAATTTAGAACAAATAAAATTTGGAGATAAAATAAAACAGATAAAATTTAATTCTGTATATACCGATAGTGTTATTGACCTTTCAAAAGTACATAGCTTAGAAAGATTTAAGGCAATAGGATTTAATTGTAATGGCATCGTGTATGGTCAAAATGAGAAACTTAAAAATATTTCCATGAAAGAAATAGGTAAAGGAATAAAAGAAATAGATGTATCAAAGTTAAAGAATTTAAGAAGACTTGAAGTATGGTACTCAAAATATTTAAAAAATATTAAAATTGGAAAAATAAAAAATATAGATTTATATGAATGCAAAGGAATAAAAGAATTAGATATATCGAAATGTAATAAATTGAAGAGAGTGACAGTAATAGCTACGGGAATTGATAAAGTGCGAATGAGTAAAACGCCATCAATAAATCATTTATGTTTATCATTTAATAAAATAGAAAACATTGATTTAACAAATGCAAAAATTCATTCTCTTTCTTTGCAAGGAAATCCTATAAAAAACATAGATGTATCAAAGGCAAAGAAGATTGATAAGATATATGTAAAAAAATCTCAAAATGTAAAAAAAGGAGATAAACAACAAATTAAAATAATAAGGAGGTAGCATATGAGAAAAAAGCATCCGGTTTTTATATGCATTACTGTAATCAGTAAATAAGTATATAAAACCGGATGCTTTTTATAGAAGAATGTAAAAGTCTTATCCAAATTTTCTTTTGATTTCAGCTATAAAATCTTTCGGGTTAAAAGATTTACTTTCGGAGTTTGCGTTTCCTGAATTTCTTTTTGCTTCGTTCATTAATACGGTATGATTATCGATTGGCTCATTGCTTGTAATTATGGAACGGTATGTGCCGTCACTACGCATAATACGTGCCTTTGTGTTATCATCCTGCTGAACTTCGATAAAATGTATTATTTTTTCTTTTACATATTTATCTTTAATAGGGCAACCAACTTCTACACGCTTGTCCATATTTCTGGTCATAAAGTCGGCAGAGGAAATATACATAATTTCATCGTTCCCTGAACCAAATAAATATATTCGGGAGTGTTCTAAGTATCTTCCAACAATACTCTTTATAAAGATATTATCAGTTTTTCCTTCAACCTGAGGAAGAATGCAGCAAATACCACGAACAATCATCTGAATATTAACACCGGCAAGAGAAGCCTCAGCTAATTTATTAATAAGAGTCAGGTCAGATATTGAATTGAATTTAAGAAAAATACGTCCTTTTGTTCCTTTAGCAATTTCTCTATCAATAAGTTTAATAATTTCTGACTTCATTGAATTAGGGGCAACAAGTAAGGTGGAATAGTTTCCTTCAAGATTCCCAATTGCCATATTTTTGAAAAATTCATTTGCATCTGTCCCAATTTCCATATCAGAGGTCATAAGTGAAAAATCAGTATATTGCTTTGAAGTCTTTTCGTTGTAGTTCCCGGTACCAATTTGAGTAATATACGAGATTTTCCCACGTTCTCTTCTGGTAATAAGGCAAACCTTTGAGTGAACTTTATAACCTTCAAATCCGTAAATTATACGGCAGCCTGCCTGTTCTAATCGCTGTGACCAGTCAATGTTATTTTGCTCATCAAATCTGGCACGTAATTCTATAAGTACAGTTACATCTTTATCATTTTCCGCAGCCGCACACAAATAGTCTACAATTTTGGCATTTTTTGCAAGGCGGTATATGGATATCTTTATTGAAATAACAGAGTTATCATAAGATGCCTCTTTAAGTAATTTTAAAAATGGGTCCATGCTTTCGTATGGGTATGATAAAAGCAAGTCTTTTTTCTGAAGCTGTTTGATTATGCTTTCATTTAATCTAATATCACTACTTGGCTGAGGTTCAAATGGTGGATAAATTAATTCGCTTTTTACACTGCCTGATATCTTATCTTCTAATCCGAATGCGTATGACATTGTTAAAGGCGAAGAAGTAATAAACACCTGAGCTTTAGTTAATTCAAGTTTCTCACATAGAAAGCGAAGAAAATTACCACTTATCTTATTCTTTAATTCAAGTCTTACAGGGGCAAGTCGTTTTCTTGAATTTAATAATTGCTGCATTGCATCACGAAAGTCTTCATCTACATCAAAAGCTTCATCTCCTGACGCAATATCAGCATTTCTTGTTACTGAAAACACTGTAATTTCAAGAATTTTATATGAATTAAATATTGTATCAGCAAAATAGGAAACCACATCACTTGTAAACACATATCTAATATCTGCACCGGGCAGGAAAATTACTTCCGGAAGGGCAGTTGGAATTGGAATTATACCAAATAGTTCATTTCCCTTTTTTTCATCCGCATTAGTTAATGTAGCACCCACATATATATTTTTATTAACTAAAAATGGAAATGGATGGTGTGGGTCGATTATTTGAGGTGAAAGTATAGGATTAATCTGTGTCAAAAAATAGTTCTTAAGATATTTTAATTCCTTTTTCTCAATTTCATTCATTCTCAGACCGTGAACACCATAGGTTTTTAACTGCTCAGTAACATTTTCATAAATTTCATCTCTGAAATTAATTAATGGTTTTACAGCACGAAAAATGGCTTCAAGCTGTTCAGCGGGAGTCATTCCTGTTTTATTATCTTTATGATTACTTTTAATCTGGCTCAAATCATGAAGAGTACCAACACGAATCATAAAAAATTCATCAAGATTACTTGTAAAGATTGATATAAATTTAAGACGTTCTAATAAAGGTACTGTTTCGTCTGTAGCCTCGGATAAAACACGTTGGTCAAATCTAAGCCATGACAATTCTCTGTTTTGTGTATAATTTTGTAATTTCTCTTTCATTCAAATCTCCTTAATTAATGGTTATCTTATGGTTTTGGGACTGCTGCAGGTGGTAGGCTCGTAAGCATTTTTTGCAAATTGATACACAGCCCACACGTAAAAGTGTAATTACTTACAAATTTTTACTTTCTAGTATATTTAGAAGATAGCCTTCGCGTACACCATATGGGCTAACGGTAAAATTAGTGCATCCATAATGTTTTGCAACTGAATTGATTATTGCAATTCCGGGAATTATAGTGTGGATACGTCCGGGAGTTGCCTTAATGATTGCGGATACCAATTTAGACTTGTCTTTCTTTGCCAATTTCAAAATTTTATTTAAACGTTTGCATTCAAAGCCTGTATATCCTGAATTCTCATTAAAAAGTTCATCGCTTAATTTACAACAGGCACGTGCAGAACCACCTACTCCGAATAAAACAGTCGAGTTAATGGTTTCAGACGAAAGAGGTAGTGTATTAAGTATTTCACTTACATGATTATTGATATTTTTGATTTCTGATTTAGTAGGAATAATATCTTCAACGTAATTTGTGTACATATTTAATGAACCAACAGGTATTGAACATGTAGACAATAATGTGCCGTTTTCAAAATAAACAAGTTCAGTACTTCCTCCACCTACATCAACTAATAAGCCGTTTCCGGATGAAATGCTTTTCATTGTACCATAGTAGTCGTACAAAGCTTCTTCTTTGCCGGAAATGATTTCAATATCAAAACTACAATGTTTTTTTATTTCAGCTAAAACTTCTTCTGAGTTACTGATATTTCGTAATGAAGCGGTTGCAAATGCGTGAACTTCTTTTACATCCACACTTTCCAAAATGGTTTCAAATTTGCTTAAAGCTTCAATGGCTTTTAAAATACCTTTTTTCGAAAGCATATTGTTATTGTCAATATAACCGGCAAGCCCGGCAGGAATTTTAGAATTAAGCATTTGTTGAATCTCATTGTCTATTACTTTATATAAAACCATTCGTATTGTATTTGAACCAATATCTATAATTGCGTACATATAAACCTCCAAAAAATCTGATTTAATTAAAAAGAAATTGCAAATTAATTAGCAAAATTTATGTAATTAATAGGAGAACATTAGTTTAAATATTTTATTGATAGTATTTACATATATAAGAAATTATAAACAGTCAAAGTAAAATCTAAATATGACCAATGTATATTGTGCATAAAATTAATAAGTAACATAAATCATAGGCGAAAGTGAATAAAAATATTTTTGTTTAGAGAAATTATTTAGTAAAATCCAATAAAAAATTACGCGAAAAATTCAATAAAAAACAAAATTGAAAACAACAAAATACAATAAATGCCAAAAATAGAAAAGAAATTAAAAAATAATGTTACCATAATAAAATTTGAACCCTTTTTTTTAGTAAAATAAAAAGGTAAAAATAGTATATAAGAAAAAGTACTTATCGCGATTGAGAAGCGATATCACAAAAAAATAAAAATATTTTTAGGAGGGTTTTATGAGAACATTGAACCGTTTTGCACCAGGATTCAAAAGAATTATGGTTGCAGTCTTAGCTATTGCTATGCTCGTATCTTCAGTTTCATTTTCAAAAGGTACAAATGCAAAAGCAGCAGCATCAACTATTGGAAGCGCAGAAGACTATTCTGTAACAGCAACGGACGTATCAGACAGTCTTTGCAGAATCACATTTACACCAACAAATCCGGCAGCTTATGTAATTATTCATTACAAAGTTAACGATGGAGAGCAGGTTAATGTTGGAATGAACGCTAAGGGTTCATGTTTCGAATACGATATCAACAATGTTAAAAAAGGTGATAAAATCGATTGCTCATTTACATATAACAAAGGTGGACTTCAGTATGATTCATCAATGATGACATACACAACAGGATCAGCTCCTGTAACAGATACAAGTATTGAAGCACCATTTGGTTTAGTAGTTGCAAGTCCTGCAAATGGAGAAATCAGTGTAGTATGGGGAAGAGGAAACGTTGACTCATATAATGTTTACATTGACAATGCATTAGTAGGAAGCAAGTTGGGATGTGGATATTATGTTTATAAAGGATATGCAGCAGGCACTCATACAGTAAAAGTTACTACAGTAAGTGGTAATAAAGAATCAGCAGCTGCAACAGCTAGCGTAAATGTTACAGGTTCTGTTGCCCCAACAACAAAGGCACCTGAAACAACAACAAAAGCGCCACAGACAACAAAGGCACCTGAAACTACAACAAAGGCGCCACAGACAACAAAGGCACCTACATCAAATATTGAAGCACCATTTGGATTAGTAGTAGGAAATCCTGAAGCAGGAAAAATCAGTGTAGTATGGGGAAGAGGAAATATTGACTCATACAATGTTTACATTGATGGTAAGAGAGTAGCATCAGCTGTAGGTTGCGGATATTATGTATATGAAGGATATGCAGCAGGAAGTCATACAGTAGCAATTACTACAACAAAGAACGGAAATGAATCAGCACAGACTACAATGACAGTAAATGTTGCACAGTCAGCAGTTGCCCCAACAACAAAAGCACCAGAAACAACAAAGGTACCACAGACAACAAAGGCACCACAGACAACAAAGGCACCTGAAACTACAACAAAGGCACCACAGACAACAGAAGCAATTGGGGTTGACTCAAGTCTTCCTGCACCATTTGGTTTGGTCGCTTCATCACCTGTAAATAATCAGATTACAGTAGTATGGGGATATGGAAAAATTAACTCATACAATGTATATGTAGATGATACAAGAGTTGCAAAGAAAGTTGGATGTGGCTCATACAAGTTTAAAAATATCGTAGCAGGAACACACACAGTTTCAGTTGCTACATATAAAGATGGAAAAGAATCAGCAAAAGTAAGCGTAACAGTAACAGTTAACGGTTTAACTGAAATTGCTACAACAGCTCCGGCTGAAAAACCAACATACAGTGAAGCAATTCCTGAAACAAGAGCAGACTTAAAAGCAAACGAAGACAGAATGTATTTCCAGATGAACAATAAGACAAAAGGTCAGTATTCAGATGATCAGGTTTATTGGTGCATACTTGGAAAGAATCCAAAAACACATGAATTATGTTATGTTGATACAAATGGAAATTTAATTCCTGTAAGCTTATCAATGAATACAGTTAAAAAGGGAGACAGAATGTGTGCAAATATCTGCAACACATTAGCTCAGAAAGATTATGTTTATATGCCTGACATTGAATCAGGAAGAATGTACTTAAGCTATGGTTCACCTGTTTATATTACAATTAACCAGGGTGCAGATGGAAATATGGGATTTGCAGGACCTGACCTTAACAATGCATCAGACCCTAATGCAGATGTATTATTTGAATTTATTGAATTTACAATTACAAACAAAGAATACTGGGGCAACACATCAAGAGTAGATTTCTACAGCTTCCCAATGGCTACAAGATTAATTGGTGAAGGCGGATGGAACAACTTCCCTGGTGATGCAGATGTTTACGATAAGACAGTAGGTGATTTAGGAACAAGAGCAGAAATGTTTGCAGCATTTAAAAATGAAGTACCTGCAGCATTCCAGACATTACTTACAGATAAGAGAATCATGGCACCATGTAAACTTACATTTAACGAAGGAAAGCAGTATTCAAATTATTTTGATAACTATATCAATAAATTCTGGTCAAAATATTCTACACAGGATTTAGTATTCTCATGTGATGCCGGAACATTCAGAGGACGTGTACATGGAGATACAATGGTATTTACAAAAGACGGTGTTGGTGGAACATACACAATTTACAAGCCAACAACTCAGGATGTATTAGAAGGAAAAGGCAACATGGCAAGAGGTAACTCAACAGAATTAGTTATCGAAGCACAGCTTTGCGCAGCATTTAACAGAGGTGTTGCAACAGAACCTGAAAATTATGATAATGAAAGTGCTTACTATAAGAATAGCAATTCAAACTTCTATTCAGGATTCTTCCACAATCATTCATTTGACAGACTTGCATATGGCTTCTGTTATGATGATGTAAATGATCAGAGTACATTGCTTCAGTATGATAAGGCAGATGCTCTTGTAATTGATCTTAAATGGTAAATAAATTACTATAAAAAATACCCTTTTTAATTGGGAGCACATCAGTTTTGGTGTGCTCTCTTTTGTTTTAATCCCCCAAAAAATAACAGAGCTTTAATGCTAATTAATGTTTTGCAACAAACTAATTAGCATTAAGCCCTGTTAATTCTTTGAAATGTAAATAATTTCATCTTACTAACTATTAATTAATATCCAACAGCTTATCTACTGCATCCTGTATTTCAGGGTGCTTTCTATATTGTTCTATTAAGTGATGTTCATGTTTTGTAAGATTAATTGGCTCATCGTCAGTATATCCGAAAGTGCCAAGAATGTTATCAATATTATAAATATCACAAAGTAGAAGTAGTGTGTCAGCGTCAGGCTGAGTGGCACTGCTTTCCCATCCGTAAACGGTTTTTTCAGCTACCTTAAGTGACTTTTCTTCCAGTAATTCAGTAACGTCCCTCACACTTAAATTATTCATTTTTCGGTAAGCTTTTAATACTTCTGCAATCTTTCTATTCTTCATTTTAAATACCTCTTTTTAAATAATATAGTAAGAAAAAATCAACGTCAACCAAATCACCTTGAAAAGAGGAAAAATCCTTTTGAATTCTTTTAATTCGGGAAAAATCCACATTGCATTTCTTGAATACAGAGAATATAATAGACATTATAATATTATTTTCTTGTAATACGGGAATGGCGGTGACAAATGAAAAATAATAACAGCGTTTCAAAAGCATTAATTAAATACATAAAAGAAAAAGAAATATCTACATCACAGATTTCTAAGGATACCGGAATTTGGGAGAAAAAGTTAACTGATGAGAATGTAACTTTTACGGCATCAGAATTTTTGGAATTATGTTCTTATTTGCATTTAAAACCGGAAGATTTGAGATAGGTGATAAAGTGCTAAATTACATATGCAGAAATGACAATATTAAAACTAAAAGCAGTACCTGTCCTGTGTGTGGACAGAGAACTGAACTGACGAAATCAAACATATACTGGTGCGAAACCTGCAAGGTGCCATTGTATCAGAAGGAATGTCAGTGTTGTGGAAGTAGCGGCAGAAGATTAACCACTGATATTAGACCGGTTTTTCCGGAGGAGAGATTACTGTTAGAAATAATGACAGATAAGATACCCGGATATTATGAGAAGATGTCAGTTTGGAATTGTTCAGGCAACAGATATATTGCCGATGGACAGAGGGTTGATTTTGCAGTTAAGGATTTAAAGAATAAAAATCCTAACGATATAAGAATTAGATACGAGAATGAAGTTTCTAATATCGATTATAAATATTTTAATGAATTTAAAGACAGATTAGTAAAGGCTAACAGAAGCCGTTACGAATTTATAGTAAAGGAAGCAGTAGATTACATAAAGAATTCAACAAAGGATTATACTGCAAAGGATATGTTTGTTTCTTTTTCAGGGGGGAAGGACTCTACAGTCACATCTGATCTTGTTATGAGAGCTTTAAGTGAACCGAAGATTCTTCATATTTTCGGTGACACAACTTTAGAATTCCCCGAGACTATGAAATACATAGAACGATTTAAAAAAGAACATCCACAGACTCCTATTGTTTCATCAAGAAACAAAGATAAAGATTTTGAGGAACTTTGTGCTTTGGTTGGCCCACCAAGCAGAGTTATGAGATGGTGCTGTACTATTTTTAAAACAGGTGCAATCCAGAGAAAGATTAAAACTATGTTTAGAAATAAGAACAAAATTATAACTTTCTATGGAATAAGAAGAAACGAATCAGCAAGCAGAAACAAGTATGAGCGTGAAACAGAAGGCTCTAAAATTACAAAGCAGATAACTATTTCACCGATTATTGACTGGATGGATTTTGATGTGTGGCTTTACATGCTTACAACAGAAATTGATTTTAATTATGCATACAGATTAGGGTATGCAAGAGTTGGCTGCTGGTGTTGTCCTAATAACAGTGGTTGGTCAGAGTTTTTGTCTAAGATTCATATGCCTGAACAGTCCAAAAGATTCAGACAGTTTTTGGTTGACTTTGCAACAAAGATTGGAAAACCTGATCCGGAAGTGTATGTGGACGAAGGCAAGTGGAAAGCAAGACAGGGGGGAAATGGCGTAGATTATGCAAAGAAGTCGGCAGTATCATTTGAACCTTGTGTGCTGGAAGAGAATGCTTTTAATTATGAACTTCAAAGACCAATTTCAGACCAATTGTATGAGTTGTTTAAGCCTTTTGGATATTTAAATTTCGATATGGGCAATAAGCGATTGGGTGAAGTTTATGTAACAAGAAGGAACGGCAATCCTGTTTTGAAATTGCAGGGCAGAATTGGCTCTACA